>Ga0075110_1001497_pt1 | contig 9889 bp, 5 predicted proteins | sample AntAceMetag02UK8_FD_69799 | JGI IMG/M metagenome (GOLD analysis project Ga0075110, IMG submission 69799) | Saline lake microbial communities from Ace Lake, Antarctica - Antarctic Ace Lake Metagenome 02UK8 | ecosystem: Environmental > Aquatic > Non-marine Saline and Alkaline > Saline | place... | reverse complement strand
TAGAAACTTATCAGTTCAAGAAGTTCGTCAAGGTGGAACAACCTCATTAATAAACCAATTTGTAACTAATATAAACGGCGGTGGTGGTTCTGGTGGTATAGCAAATATTAACTACATTGAAAACCCTGACGCCGAAGAAAACACCGCTGGTTGGGTTACATACTCTAATGCCGCTTCAGATGTACCCGTAACTGGCGCTGGGGGTTCTCCTTCTGTTTTATTTACAAGAAGTGTTGCTTCTCCATTGAGAGGTTCTGCATCCTTTTTATTCGATAAAGATGCTGTTAACCGACAAGGACAGGGAGTTGCATACGACTTAACAATTGCAAATGCTGACAGAAATAAAAGACTAAAGATTAGTTATAACTACGAAGTAGGATCTGGTATTTATTCTGGACCCGAACTTAGCGATCTTAGAACCTATATATACGACATAGATTCTGGACAAATAATCACACCTTTAGATTTGTCAATTCCAGGACAATCGGGACAAGTAACTACAACTTTTAATAGCACAGGTTCTATTAACTATAGATTTATTATCCATGTTGCAACAACAAGTGCCCTAGCATACACTGTAAAATTTGACGATTTTATTGTAAGCCCAGATGAAGTAGTTCTTGGGCCGGCGATGAGCAATTGGGAAGAGTATACTCCTACAGGAGATGCGGTTTCCAATGTGGTTTATACGGGTCAAAAGCGCAGGGTTGGAGATTCTTACGAATACAGAGTATTACAAACATTTAGTGGTAATACAACGACTTCTAGTAGATTTACAGTAGATATTCCAGATGGTTCTATTGATACCTCTAAGATACTGACTTCTACGGATTCAATAGCTCTTCTTGGAAGCGCTTTAGTTTTTGATAGCAGTGGTAATAGTAGAAACGCTTGTAAAGTTGCGTATAATAGCACAACTTCTGTTGGTTTAAAAACAATGGGAGACGCTTCTGGACAAGTTATATTTGGTGATGGGGATAATACAAACCCTATTACTATTAATACTGGAGATTTAATCTATTGGGAATTTTCAGTTCCTATAACGGGTCTTAAAACAAATCTAATTACTGCTAATAACCAAGCGTTTAGGCTTGCAGAAAACTATACAATGGTTAGGGTTGTTGGAAGTTCTCCAACTAAGTTGGGAGAATATCGATCATTAAGAAGAAATGCTGGTGCTGTAACATTTACAGATACCGATGGAACCCCTTCAGATCTACCGAGTCCTCTAAATGGACTTAGGGTTTATTCTGGTAATGCCTACGGTGTAGCAGATAATATTAATAACCCAACCAGATATGAAATTTTTGTTGGGAAAAATAAATCAGTTGAAATGGAAAAATATGCAAGTGCTGCTAGAACTGGTGCTGTTGGAATTGATTCTGATGTTAGCGGTGGTACTGATTATGGCTGGTTAACATCTTATGATCCATCAACGGGTATTTTTCTTATAACATCTTCTTTAAAAGCTGGTTCCAGTAGACTTGCCCATGCTGGGGGTATTAGTCAAAACGGAGCATCTGCAATATATTCTCCATACTTTGATTTTTTAATAGCAGAAGCACCTTCAATTCCTATAGGACTTCAATATACTACAGTAGTAGCTATAGTTGGTGGAGGCGCTCCTTTAGCCGCAAGCCAAAATCCTATAATCTTCCCTAATACAATAATAGATAGTTACGGAGGATATAGTGCAATTACTGGTCAATTTACTTGTCCTATTCCTGGAATATACAGAGTTTCTTTAGTTCTTATAAGTAGTAACAACCAACGTCAAGTATATGTAGCTGTAAATGGTACCCAAACTAGATTAATGGGTACTACAGATTCTTTTGGGGAAGGTAGTTTGAGTTCTCTAGTTAATTGCAATGCTGGGGATTTAATTACTATTGAACCCGACGGAGGTTCTTTAACTGTAGGATCTTCAGTATCGAATGCTTCTTTTGAAAGAATTGGAGGCCTGTCGTAATGCCAGCTCAAAGTAAATCACAGTATAAGTTCATGCAAGCTATGGCTTCTGAGGGGGCAAAGAATCGTCCTAAAGGCCTCTCAAAAGAAGAAGCTGCTGAATTTGTTAGAGAAACCAAATCCCCTGACAAACTACCAAAAACAAAAAAGAAGAGAAAATTCAAGAGTTTATCCTAAATTAACAACTATAACTGAGTTTAATATTTAATAAGGTAATAAAATGCTAGAAAAACTAATGAAACTTAAAAAAGACCGTAAAATGGGCGATGCTGAGCAAAAGGCAAAATCTACCGTTTTAGAAGATCTCCTAGGTCAAGCACAGGCTTCCATGGCTGACGGACTTAAAAAAGTAACCGTCGCAGCTAAAGACGATGCAGGTCTTAAAGAAGGTCTAGAGAAAGCTGAAGAAATCTTAGAGGCTAAGCCCGAAGGTTTGGCTGAAATGGCTGGGATGGAAGAGGCTGAATACGAAGATGGTGAAATGTCAGAAGAATACGAAGAAGCTGAAAACGTTGAAGCCATTGACGAAGACCTAGCTTCCTTATCTCCAGAAGAGATTGATCTTAAAATCCAAGAATTATTAAAGCTTAAAGAAAAGCTTTCCTAATAATTGATTTCTTTTTAGGCGGGTAAGGAAGCTTTTCCTACCCGTCTTTTTTGTGAGGTATTATGGCCATAACGACACCGTGGATGACCAGTAATAAACTTATTTCTGCGATTAAAAGGAAAATATCCTTTCCTATTTCTCAACAAACATTTACTGAGAATGAAATACTAGACTTTGCTAATGAAGAAATGTTCATTTCCCAAGTCCCAGACATCCTTAAATATCACGAAGAATATTTTGTTTTTACAACAGACGTTCAATTAGTTTCTAATAAAACTAAATATGCTATTCCAGATAGAGCTATTGGAATGCGTCTTAGAGATCTGTTCTATACAGATGCTAATAATAATGTGTACGAGATGACTCGTATTAATGCTGCTGATAAAGCAATCTTTGCTAGGAATACAGGGTCTAATAATTCATTAGCTGCATACTACCTAGAAAATAATTCTATTGTTCTAACACCTAATAACATTATTAATCCCACTGGATTCTTACGATTTAACTTCTTTTTGAGACCCAATCAACTTGTTTTAGATGAAAGAGCTTCTATTATATCAGGCTTTAGAGAGTCTATTACTGTTACAAACGCCTCTTTAGTCGCCGGTGATACTGTTATTATTAATAAATATGATGACGACGTTCTAATTACTACACAAACATTTACGGCGGTCGCCGCTGGTGCGACTGGTAATCAATTTAATATTGGTTCTAATTCTATTGAGACAGCTAGTAATATCGTTACAGTTATTAACACTAACGGAATTACAACGGCTTCTGAGACAGCCCCGGCTAGTGCTCAATTTAATATTAATTTTACAGACCGCCAAAGCAATGCCACATCTAGTAGCTCTACCGCATTATTTGTAGAACCTACCATTGATTTAATCTTCACATCTATACCAACAGGTGTTTTTGTTAACGGTAGTGTTGTTGACATACTACAAACAAAACCTGGTCATAGAACATACAATTATGATGTAACAGTTCAGATTGTTTCTGGCACAACAATGCGTTTTAATGAATCTGATATACCTGGAGATGTTATTGTGGGTGACTATGTTTGTTTAGCAAACGAGTCAATTATTCCCCAAATACCACCAGACCTTCATAATGGTCTTGCTGAAAGAGCCTCTGCACGAATACTAGCTGCTATTGGTGATAACGAAGGTCTTACAAATGCTAATCAAAAAATTAGTAAGATTGAAACCAGTGAAGGTAGATTATTAGATCAGCGTGTAGACGGTTCTCCTATTAAAGTTGTAAACAGGCGTAGCTTACTAAGAAGCGGTAAATTTAATACTACTGGGAGATCTTAATGCCGTCTTCTTCACTACCTATAACCAGAGCTAAGGGTTTAAATTATCAACCCAACCAATTGGCTGTTGAGGATGGTAGTTTAACTATTGCTAAAAACGTTATTATTAAACGTGATAATGTTATTGAACCCCGAAGAGGGTTTAAACTTTATGGTACTCCCATGGGGTCTACTAGCGATAGAGCAAAACAACTCTTACAATACAAAAATAGAATCTTACGCCATTTTGGTACCACTTTACAATACGACACCTTAGCTGAAAATGCATTAGGTCAATCTGTATTTAATTCTTTTTCTGGTAGTTATTCCGAAGTACAGGATGGTGTTAGAATAAAGTCTGTTGAAGGTAATGGTAACTTCTACTTTACAACAAGTGATGGTATTAAGAAAATATCAGCTTCTAGTGCTAATCAGTTTACTACAAATCCAGGCTTTATTAAAAATGCCGGTGGTATCAAAGCTTTGGACGTGGAGACAGAACTTAGTATAACACTAGGTAGTAGTACTGGATTTCTACCTACCGATAGCACCGTCGCTTACCGAATACTTTGGGGAAATACAGACAATAATAATGTATTAGTTTTAGGGACTCCTAGTGAGCGCAGTGTAATATATAATCCTCTACAGGAAATGCTTGTTAGAGATTTAAATAACACCTTATCGGCATTAGATACTACGGGTGAGCTTGGTAATACATTAATAAATGATTTAAACTATGGCTCAACTTTAAGCCTTTCTTTAGTTGCATCTGCTAGTGCAATCAGAACTAATTTAATACTACTTGCTGAAAAGTTAGATAATGATATCAATTATACTACAACAATTAACACTGTATCAAGACAGATAGTTTCATCTACTATAGGTTCTGTAGTATTTGATACTAGTATGACTGATTACTTAACAGTTGGTGATAGATTGCTTGGTAGTGGTTTTGGTGATGCAGAGTTTAATGATAATGTATTTACTGTAACGGCTCTATCCACAACAACATTAACGAATGATACTATAGCTTTTACAGTAGTCACTCCATTTGTTGGGGCACCCGCGGCTCCGGTTCCAGATGTTGGCGGTGTGGTTAATAGCTACAATTATACTAATATAACCCAATCCCCAATACCTTCAAGTCCAGCAACCCACGTTCAATTACAAGAACAAGCTGACTATCTTTCAAACATCATAGAAAGACTTCAACTAGAACTTAGTGGTGTAATACCTACATCCACCGCGGGCTCTATCATAGATCCTCTGGACATAACAAATACTGCAAATGTTAATGTCACTATAACAGTTCCTGAAGAAGTAGGTTTAAACGATTTTTATCAAATATATAGGTCCGACATTACTACAGCGGTTGGTACCGATGTTATATTAGACCTGTCTCCTAACGATGAGATGAAACTTGTATTTGAAGCGTTCCCAACCCAAACTCAGTTGGATGCTGGTATTATCGAAGTTTTAGATGTTGTTCCAGAATCCTTTTCTCAAGGGGCTACAAACTTATACACTAACGAGATTGCTGGAGAAGGTATTCTTCAAGCAAATGAAAGACCCCCAGTTGCTCTAGACGTTGCTAGTTTCAAGAATGCTACCTTTTATGCCAATACTAGAACTAAGGAGCGATTCAGCCTATTCTTATTAGGTGTTTCGAGAATATTAGAAGATATTACAAACGGCTTGGCTCCTAAACTTACTATTTCAGACGGAACCACAACCAATGAATATTCTTTTATAAAGGGTGTTCAAGAAATCAGTGACATTACAACAGTGGCTGCTACAATCTTAAATGGAAAAAGGTTTCAGATATCTTCTGCTAATGATGAAACTCTTTATAACGTTTTCTATAATACTGGTATTACATCTATAGGTATTGGGGCTACTTCTACCATAACATCAAATGCACACGGTCTTTCAAATGGTGATTCTGTAACCATTATTGGTAGTAATAGCACTCCTTCAGTAGATGGAACCTTTGTTGTTGCAAATACAATGGTTAATACTTTTGACATTACCCCAACGGATACTGTAACTGCTGTAGGTAATACTGGAAGGTGGTCTAAAGATGTATCAGGAGAAACAACTGTTAGGGTTGATATTGGTTCTGGAGATGCTAATACTGTTGTGGCAGAAAAGACTTCCTCGGCTCTTAGTAAGTTCCCGGATGATTTTTCAACTATAGTAGCTACTAACGTTGTTACTGTAACAAACTTAAAAGAAGGTGTTACAACCAATCCAACTGATATTGATACGGGTTTTACCATAACTACTGTTCAAAATGGTAACGGAGAACGTATTGCTTCTGAGATTACTACTCTAGACTTTGCAACTTTAACAGCTGCTAGTTTTACAGCTGTTGGTAATAGTGATTCATTCAGAATTAATGCTCCCCAAGATAGAGAGCTCTTTTATGTTTGGTTTCAAACTGGAGCTTCTGTTGATCCATCTTCTGTAAATCCAGGTAGAACTGGTGTCCAGATAACGGTTGATGTTGCCGATACAGACACTATAATTGCTGGTAAAGTACAGGTTGCTTTAGAAGCTTTAGATGCATTTTCAGCAACTGTAAATGGTTCTATAGTTACAGCCACAACTACCAATTTTGGAGCTACTACAAACCCTTCTATAGTGGTAATGCCTGGAGCATTTGTTTTAATTGTCACACAAGACGGTGCGTTAAATATATTGGTGTCTGGTTTAATATCTCCCTCCCTAGCTGTAGATGAAACAGCTAAAAGTATTATTAGAGTAGTAAACCGAAATGATAGCGAAATAGTTAATGGGTTTTATATATCGGGAGCTAATGATACTCCCGGCGATATGCTCTTCGAAGCCAGATCTTTAAGTACTGGAGATTTCTATATAATGGCATCTTCTCAAGGAACCGGTGTATCTTTTAATCCTGAAATAAATCCTTCTTTGATTGGTATAACTAACACGGCTGCAGACCCAACTGTGGTTTCAGCAATCGCACACGGTTTAACTGATGGACAACAAGTTATTATATCTAATTCAAATTCTGTTCCTAATATAAACGGAGTTTACTCTGTATCCGGAGTAACGGCTAATACATTCACAATTCCAGTATCAGTGCAAACGGCTGGTACACAAGGTTCTATACTATCAACTAATAATTCAACTGTTTCTGATAATGAAGAAGCTTCTAACAGAGTTTTTTATTCTAAGCTGCAACAACCCGAAGCAGTTCCTTTGGTAAACTTTTTTGATGTGGGTGATAATTCTCCAATACTTAGAATATTCCCACTAAGGGATAGTTTATTCGTTTTTAAAGAAGATGGACTCTATCGTATCTCCGGGGAAGTAGCCCCCTTTAACTTAGCCCTTTTTGATAGTAGTTCAACCCTTATAGCATCTGATTCATTGGGTTTATCTAATAACATAATTTTTTGTTGGACAAACCAAGGTATTAGTACTGTGTCGGAAGCTGGTGTTAATATTATATCCCGAGAGATTGACACTGTAATCTTAACGTTAGGAAATAATCTATTTCCTAATTTCTCCAAGGCAACTTGGGGCGTTGGATATGAGTCTGACAACTCTTATATAGTCTACACTGTTAGCGAAAGAACCGATACAGAGGCTACTATAGCTTTTAGATACGACACATTAACAGGTGCTTGGACAAACTTCGATAAGACCAATACATGCGGTCTTCTTAGAAGAGCCGATGATTTGCTTTATATGGGTGCAGGGGATATTAATTTCATCGAACAGGAAAGAAAGAATTTCGATAGAACTGACTATGCTGATAGAGAATCAACTAGAGAACTTCTGGTTGATAACTATTTAGCGGATAACACAACTCTTATAATACAAAATGCTGGACAACTTAAGGTTGGGCAAGCTTTAGTACAAACACAACTTTTGTCTATATACGAATATAATCAATTATTATCAAAACTAGACCTCGATACTGGACCTGCTGATAATGATTATTCATCTACACTATTAATGTTGAATGGTCAAGATTTAAGAACTAAGCTTGTAGAACTTGCAAATAAACTAGATGCTGATACTGGATTAAATAACCTTACATCCTTTTTACCAGCTGTTGTTAACACTGGAACAGATTCATTAGATATTACAAGTCACGGTTTCTTAAATGGAGAAGCTATTAGATTTTCAACAACAGGAACTCTTCCAACTGGACTTAACGACACTGATGTATTTTATGTGTTAAATGCGTCTGCTAATTCTTTTCAAGTAGCTGCTACTAAAACCGGGTTAGCTATTGATTTTGTAAATCAAGGAACTGGAACTCATTCATTAAATCTTTACAGCTATAATGAAGTTATTATAAGTAGAAGTGCTTATTCTATAGTATCAAATAGTGCTACAAATCCAACAGTTATTACTTCTATTAATCATGGTTTAGAAGATGGTAGAAGAGTAGTTATAGTGGGTAATGCAGGATCTTCGCCAACCATCAATAATATATACACTATAACTAAAATAAGCGCTGATGCGTTCTCAATCCCAGTTTCTGTTACCACCGGGGGGACTGGTGGTACATTTACAACTCTAGATCAAACATTTTTAGATATACAAGCATCTTATAATGCGGTAATAACTACTTTAAATTCCGATCCCAGAGTGTCCTTTAGTAACTATACATTGGTTGATCATGACACAGTACAAGAAGCCGTAGTTACTTCTATAAATAGCGTGTTAAATCAAATTACCATAAGTCCTTCATTACCACTTGTTGCCGGAGAACTTGTATTTTTTGAATCAATCGATAGCGAGTTCCAATACTGCCCCCAAACGATGCAAGATCCTCTAGGTATTAAACATATGAGGGAAGCTACTGTAATGTTCCAAAATAAAACATTTACAAGTGCTGTACTAAGCTTTGCCTCTGATTTATTACCAGGGTTTATAGATATTCCTTTTAATGGACTTGGTAATGGTGTTTTTGGGTTCACCGACTTCGGTGAGGGTTTCTTTGGTGGTAATAGTCACAGTGCTCCATTTAGAACGTATATCCCTAGACCTGTTCAAAGATGTAGGTTTTTGAACATTAAATTTACCCATAATATAGCAAGAGAAAAATACTCTATATACGGGGTTACTCTAACTGGTAATATTAGCCAAAGTACGAGGGCTTACAGATAATATGCCTAGACTGCCTAATTTTAAAAGACTTTATAAAAATGATTATGATCCCGATGATCAATCCTTCATAGAGAAACTGTCTTTCCCTATTAACATAGGATTTGAACTTCTTTATGATGCTTTAAATAATAAACTTACTAGAGAAGACAACTTATTAGCTAATGTTGTTGAGGTCACTGTGTCGGTAAATGCTAATGGTGTTCCTACTACCACTTCAAGCTTTGGTATTACTAACATTACTAAAGCCCAGGGTATTGTTGTAGAAAGAGCTACTAATATAACAAATCCAGCAGTTTATCCAACTTCTGGCGTGTTTTTAACCTGGACTCAAAGTAGAAATACTATAATAATCCAGCATATTGCAGGTCTACCTGCTAATAACCAGTTCCAGTTGAGAATGGCCGTTTACGGTTAATTAACAACTATTAATGGAGATATATAAAATAAATGGCAAGTCCTCAACAACAATCTACAACTAATCAAACAAGCCCCGCCCCCAGTGAGGGAAGTAGGCGTAAAAAGGGTAGTGGGTTTACTAATCTACAACGTATTCTAGGTGCTAATCAAGGCGCTGGTGAACGTTTAGGTTCTACCCTACGCTCAGGGGTAGAAGACCGTGCTGAGACCGCTAAGGAGCGTTTGGGTGCAGCTCAGGGTCAGTTCCAGACAGGTGTAGGACAGTCTCAATCTCGTATTCAAGGTATTAATCAAGGAGCTCAAGAAAGCTTTAATACTGCTGAAAATGCTCCCACTCAGATAGGTAATACCGACACCGACAGATTTGAAGGTATTAGAAACCTAACATACCAGGGTCCTGATGGACTTCAGAATGCTAACGAAATTAAAGAAGTTGGTAGAGAGGCTGA
>Ga0075110_1001490_pt1 | contig 9935 bp, 8 predicted proteins | sample AntAceMetag02UK8_FD_69799 | JGI IMG/M metagenome (GOLD analysis project Ga0075110, IMG submission 69799) | Saline lake microbial communities from Ace Lake, Antarctica - Antarctic Ace Lake Metagenome 02UK8 | ecosystem: Environmental > Aquatic > Non-marine Saline and Alkaline > Saline | place... | reverse complement strand
TGAAGATGATGATGAAGGTACAGTTTGGAATGCAGAAGCTAGAAAAAGAGATGCAGATAGAATGTCTCCTAGAGAAGCTTGGAGAGGAATTCAAGCAGGTATGCCTGATGATGTAATTATTTCAAGTGATATTGGTAACAACTGTGCAATTGGAAATGCTTATCCTACTTTTGAAAAAGGAAGAAAATATTTAGCACCAGGATTATTTGGCCCTTGTGGCTATGGTTTTCCAGCAATTTTAGGTGCAAAAATTGGATGTCCTGATACTCCAGTAATTGGTTTTGCAGGTGACGGTGCATTCGGTATTAGTATGAACGAAATGAGTTCAGTTGCTAGACCAGAATGGCCAGCAATTTCAATGGTAATTTTTAGAAACTACCAATGGGGAGCAGAAAAAAGAAACACAACTTTATGGTATGATAATAATTTTATTGGAACAGAACTTGATCCTGAATTAAGTTATGCAAAAGTTGCTGATGCTTGTGGATTAAAAGGGGTTACAGTTCGAACGATGGAAGAAACTACCGCTGCTATCAAGCAATCATGTGAAGATCAAAAGAAAGGAATTACAACATTTATTGAAGTAATTCTTAACCAAGAACTAGGTGAACCTTTTAGAAGAGATGCTATGAAGAAACCAGTTAAAGTTGCAGGGATCAACAAAGAAGACATGATCAAGCAACCTTCTTTGGTATCTTAAGATCTTTTCAAATTATCTTATCTGTCATAATCTAACTACATGAATGTAGTTAATGATACTGGTTGTAGTTGGATTAATGATCTTGATAGAAGATCTGATATAAAAACTTTAGATAAAGATAAATCCTGTGATTGGTTAATTATTGGTGCTGGTTACACAGGTTTATCTGCTGCTAGAAAATTATCAGAACTTCACCCAAATCAAAAAATTATTATTGTTGATGCGCAAATAGCAGGTGAGGGTGCAAGTGGAAGGAACTCAGGTTATTTAGTCGACACTACTCTTAATGATGGCTTTACCTCTAATAAAGAGCTTTCTAATTATAAAAAAAAGACTGACATTTATAAATTAGGAATTAATATTGTAAAAAAGTTTATTAAAGAGCATCAAGTAGATTGTGATTGGAATGAAAGTGGAAAATATTTTGCATCATCCAATGAAAAAGATAGAAAGATTTTAGAAAATTTTAGCAAAACTTTATTGAAGCTAAATTTTGAGCATAATATCTTAGAAAAAGATGAATTAGGTAAAAGATTAGGTACAAATTTTTATAACTTAGCACTTTATACTAAAGGAGGAGTTTTATTACATCCAGGAAAACTTGTAAGAGCAATGGTTGACACTTTGCCAGATAATGTTGAGCTATTAGAAAACAATCAATTAAATGAATGGTCAAAAAATAGTGATACAATCATTTGTAAATTAAATAATCATAAAATAATTACTAAAAAGATTATTTTTTGTACTAATGGTTTTTTAAAATCACTTGGTATAAAAAATAATTATAATTTCCCCTTAACTTTAACTGCAAGCATGACTAGATCATTAACTGATTCTGAATTTAAATCTATAGGAGAACCCAAGGAGTGGGGAGTTTTACCTGTTAGATCAATGGGTGCAACTATTAGAATGACAAAAGATAAAAGAATTTTAATAAGAAACACAGCAGAAGTTCACAACCCTTTTAAAATGTCTAAATCAGATTTAGCTAAAAGATCTTTAAATCAAAAACTTGGAATTAAAAAAAGATTTCCAAACTTAGCAGATGACATTATTGAATCTAGTTGGTCTGGAATTGTATCTAGGACAAGAAATAGTTCACAAATTTTTGAAAAAATTGATGACAATATTTTTGTAGCAGGTTGCTATAATGGTTCTGGTATTGGAGTTGGAACTTTATTTGGAGAGCAGATTGCTATTAAAGCAAGTAATGAAAATACCAAAGAAATTGAAATTATAGAAAGTAAAATTAAACCAACTTGGCTACCCCCTCAACCATTTTTAGATATTGGAATTAAATCTAGATTGATTTATGAGCGTTTGAGAGCAATAGCTGACATTTAGATTGATTCTTTAATTAAGACTTACTTAAGAGATAATATAATTTTTTTAATTTGTGATTAATGAACCTTAATATTTTGGATTGATTTAATTGTACTTTTAAACTAGAAACTGACATGTAAATGTAAAGCCCTTGTAGCTCAGCTGGTAGAGCAATTGATTTGTAATCAATAGGTCCGCGGTTCGACTCCGTGCGGGGGCACCATCACTCAATAAAATCATCACTTATTATTTTTGCAAAGTTATTGAACTAAAAAAAATTAATCATTTTTGCAATTATTTTATCAACATTAAATATTTTATTTTTAGTTATATTTTCCCAATATGATATCTGTTGAACTCTTCTCATCCAATAGTTTTTACCAAATGGTGTGTATTTGCTACCCAAGGTGAGAGAACCTACACTTTTAATAGTTAAAATTTTTTTTGTATAAAGTAGTTTTTTTTTATTTAAAGCAAATAAAAGAAACAAAGCATCAATAGCTAATAGATTCCATTTGTTAATATTTACCTTTTTAAAGAATGATTTTAAAATTTTAGAATTTCCAGATATTGAACTTGTTCCATATATTTCAGGCCAAGAATTTATTATTTTTTTATATATGAAAAAGCTTTTATATTTTTTGTGAGGGTAATTAGTAACTAATTTTTTTTGTGAATTGTAGTAGCAACATTCATCCTGTACAACGATTTCATCACTTATGTTAAACTTATCATAAATATCTTTTAATTTATTGTTTTTAAAGAAATCATCTCCATCTAGTAAGCAAAACCATTTACCTCTAGCTCTTTTAAAGCCCTCATATATCTTCTTTATTTGATTTATCTCCGGATATTGAGAAAAATTTTTGAAGTGAAAATAGCGTATTTTTTTTGAAGAAATGATCTTTTTGTTAATATTATTATTTGAAGTATCTACAATTATAATTTCATATTTCTTTTTGAAATTTTGTTTTAAACACGAATTTATACATCTTTCTATAGTATCATGTTGATTGTGAGTATTGATTATTATGGAAAAAAACATTTTTATATATATTTATAATAATTTATTTATAAAAACCATTATATTTATGAAAAAAATCATCCAAAATATTCCAATTATAATTCTTTCTGGTGGGAAAGGTGAAAGATTTGTTAGTAAGGAAAACCTTCCAAAACAGCTTTCAAAAGTATCTAGCCACCCAATTATAATGGAGATAATTTTGTTTTATTTTAAAAATGGCTTTAATTTTTTTATTTTACCATTGGGATATAAATCAAATTTTTTTATACAATTTTTTAATGATAAAAAAAATATTAAGAAATATAATCTTAATATTATAAAAAAAGATAAAATTGAAATTAAAGAATCAAAAATAAATATTCTACTTTTTGATGCTGGCTTAAAATCAAATAAATTAAAAAGAATTAAAAAATCTATAAAATATTTAGATAACAAATCAACTAAACTTGGTGTTTGTTATGGTGATATTTTTGCAAATATTTCATTTCAGAAAGAATTATTTAATTTTAAAAGAAAAAACATAGAAGCAATAGCTGTTGCTTATAATGAATATTCACCTTTTGGTCATGTTAAAATTAAAGATAAAATGATAAAAAAATTTTATGAAAAACCTAAATTACCAGATCCTATTAATATTGGTTTTTATTTTTTTAATAAAAAAGTATTTTCAAAAATTAAAACTAATTATAGGGATGATTTAGAGACAGATTTTTTACCAAAAATTAGTAAAATGAATAAACTAAGTTGTCATATTCATAAAGGGTATCACTTTACTGTTAATAGCCAAAAAGACTTAATTAATGTAAAACAATTGTATAAAAAAAATAAAAATTTTTTCAAAGATCTTTAATGAAGCAAAATATTTTAATCACTGGTGGCTTTGGTTTGTTAGGTAGCAACCTATATAAATTTTTAGTAGATAAGAAATTTAATGTATTTATTTTAGATAAAAAAAAAAATTTCTTAAAAAAAAACTATTTAAAAGTTGATAAAAAAAAAGTTTTTCTTGGGGATTATCTAAATAAAAACTATGTAAAAAAAATTATAACAAAAAATAAGATTAACGTTATTTTTCATACTGGAGCTGTAACTCAAGTTTTGTTAGCTCTAAAAGATCCAGAATATACATATAACAACAATATAAATGGTACGCTAAATTTTTTAGAAATTATTAGAAAGATCAATAAAAAGATTATATTTATTTATAGCTCTTCAGATAAAGCCTATGGTGAAGTAGGGAAGAAAAGCTATAAAGAAGAAACTTGTCTTAATTCAATTTTCCCATACGATGTTTCAAAATCATGCTCTGATTTAATTTGTCAATCTTACGCTAAAACTTATAATTTAAAGATTGGAATATTAAGATGTGGCAATTTATATGGACCTGGGGATTTTAATATTGGAAGATTGATAAATGGATTTATAATTTCAAAAATTAAAAACAAACAATTTATTATCAGATCTAATGGAAAGTTAGTAAGAGATTATTTATATGTGGGTGACGCTGTTAATGCTTACTATCTAACCATGAAAGTACTGATAAATAAAAAAGAAAACCTGAGAGTTTATAATGTTGGGTCTAAATATAATTTAAATGTGATAGATATGACAAATAAAGTATCAAAAATTGTTGACAACAAGAAGGCTAATTTAAAAATTTTAAACTCTTCAAAAAATGAAATTTCTTTTCAAAAACTTAATTTTACAAAGATAAAAAAAGAACTCAATTGGAGTCAAAAAGTTGATTTAAATATCGGACTTAAAAAAACTATTGAATGGTACAAGAGTTACATTAATCTTTTTTAATTACGCAGATATAATAGGTGATTAAGATTTAATTTCAATATCCTCTGCATCTAATCCATCTTGGTATCTTTTATAAATTATTTGGTAAGCTTTCTCTAGTTTTTTTGAAAACAAGGAAGTATTAAATAGTTGCGTTGTTTTTAAATTGTTAGTTAATTTTTTCTTAATAATATCAAATTTTTTAGAATCCTTACCAAGCTCTACAGCAATTGTTTCGTAGTCCTTTTCTGAGGTTGCTATGAGTTCAGGTAAATTCAAAGTATTCAATAGACTTGATCCCATTCTACTAGGATAAGATTTACCTTGATAAGTGAGTACTGGCACTCCCATTCTCAGTGCATCACTAGCTCTAGCTTCAGCATTGTATGGGTGTGTGTCTAAAAATAGATCTGTAATTTTATATCTTGCTAAATACTTGGATCTTATTAATTTTTCTAAAAAAATAAGCCTATTGGGATTAATACCCCTGTTACTAATTTCAATTTTTAAATTTTTTATTACATTTTTATTTTCCGAGTAAAGCATAAGAACACTATCCTCAACTTGTTTTAGTATTTTAGCCCATCTATCAAAAATATTAGGATTAAATTTGTAAGATTGATTAAAACAACAAAAAACAAATGTTTCTTCAGGTATACCAAAATCGTGTTTGTTAAAAATCATGTCTTCAGAACAATCTTGAGAGTCATTAACTTGATAATTGGGTAAATAAATAATGTTTTCTGTATAATATTTTTTATTTTTTTCAGGAATGATAACTTTATCAGCTACTACATAGTCGTAGTAATTTGAACCCATTGTTCCAAGAAATCCAATATAACCAATTTGAATTGGTGCTGCTGACATTGAAAATATATTTGTTCTGCTCCCATTTGTATAACCTGCCAAATCTATTGCGACATCAATTTCTAATGACCTTGCAAGTTTTATTATTTCTTGATCTGATAAAGTGGAAACATCATGAAAATGATCAACAGCATTTTTAACTCTAATGTTAAATTCATCATTCGTGTCTATGCTGAGTGAAAATGCATGTATTTCAAACTTTTCTCTGTCATGAATTTCATAGAGTTTTGCTGTTAAAAAAGAAACTGGATGATTATTAAAGTTGGGAGAAAAATATCCAATCTTAATTTTTTTGTGATCACGATAATAAGATATTTTTGGAAAAAAATTAGACCTAGAAAATCTATGATAGGAGTATATTTCTGAAACTTTCCTATGAATATAAGGATCATCAATCATTGAGTGGAGTGGAAAAGGGGGTGAAACTTTCATATTATTATCAATTTTCGTTTTAAGTTCATGGATGTTTTCTGACAAATCTTTCCATTCACAATTATTCATTTTTGAATGTAACGCAGTTCCTAACAGATAATTAATATCAGGATTTATTTTTTTAGCACGGTCATAACTTTCTCCAGCCTCATCTATTTTACCCTTTTTTTTTAATACAAGTCCAAGATTATAATGTGCATCAGCAAATTTTGGGTTAAGCTGTATAGCTTGTAAAAAGCTTGCCTCAGCCTCATTTTCTCTGCGAAGTGCTTGTAGTGCAACACCTAAATTATTATGAGCTTCTGCAGAATTAATATTTATTTTTATAAATTGAGCAAAAATTTTTAAAGCTTCAACTGATCTTTCAACCTTTAAAAGCATATTAGCAAAAATATTGTGTATTATAATAAAATTTGGATTTAATTTTATCGCTTTTCTAGAATTTAACTCAGCCTCTTCTAAATAATTTTTTTTTATAAGCGTATTAATGTAACTAATCCAAAAATGTTCTATATTTGGATCAGTCTTAACAGCATTCTTAAAAAAGGAAATTGCAAAATCTATATTACTCATAGTAAGTGCTATAACACCTAAATTATGATTGGCATTTGAATGTAACGGTTGGATTTTTAATATTGCTCTATAAAGCTCTTCAGCTTTTTTAAGGTCTCCATTTTTATGAGCATAAAGAGCCTTTTGAAGTACTTGATCGATAGTCATTTTTGATAGTTTATATAAAATATTACCTTTAATTAGTATTATTTTTTATTAATAAAACCACACTAAATCTATATTTTAAAAAAAAGTTTAATTATTGTTAAAATTTTCTTTACGCAAATCTAATTGTTCTGAAATTATTTTAGATATATAATTAGATAAGTTTACCTCTTTATAAATTTCTTTATAACTAAAATCATTTATCATTTTTGCATAGCTAAGCCAGTTATTCATTATTAGAATATCAGAAACTGAAATACCTTCTAGAGACTCTCTTGGATTTATAATGGCTTTAGTCTGCGTACCATCAAATTTTTTTTCTTTTTCGTTCCACTCTTCTTTATATTTCATAAAACCTTTACTGTTTTTGTCTACCTTTTTATAATTAGGAAATACCTCACCGTACTCAGTGCATCCTCTTTTAATTTTAATCTTACACTTAATAAACTTATTGATAATAGGTGAAACTGTTTGTAAAATTTTATTTGCCTCATCCATAGTGGTGCAATAAATTAACCCCTTATAGGGCTCTACAACGTTAGGCCTAAATTCAATCATACATTTTCTTATATTGTTATGAGTAAGCTTCAATTTATCAAAAATAAAAAATAAGTTAATTAATCCCAATACATTTTTGGGCTCAATTTGAATCTTGAAGCAACTAAAGCAAAACTTTGGTATAATTTTATGCTTGTTAAATACCTTAAAGTGTCTCTCACAATTTAAGTTCGTAGTATTAGTTCTATAAATTTGAGTTTTATCATATGAAACTTTTTTAATATTATCTTGAATAATTCTATTAGAATCTTCAAAAAAATTTTTTAACTCATTTTTCTTAATTCCATCGTTAAGTGTAAAATTATTTTTAATTTTCTTGATACTATTATTTACAATTACAATTGGGTTTTTAATTTCTTTGCTAGGTAAAAATTACTTAAAATTGATATTAGATTTTCCTGTGCCGGTTTATATTTTTGGTTAAGATCTAATGCATGAGAGTATTTTTTAATAGCTTCTTCAAATTTTTCTAAACTAAGGTAAATATTTCCAAGATTATAGTATGCCTCAACATAATCTGGCTTCAGTGCTATTGATTTTTTATGATTTATTTCTGCTTCTTCTAGTCTATTAAGTTTCTGAAGTACAACCCCAAGATTATTATAAGCCATTACATATTCAGTATTAAGATTAATTGCTTTCTTATAATTTTCTACTGCTTCATCAAACCTCTCAAGCATCTCAAAAGTAACACCCAAATTACTATAAGCTTCTGCATCCTGTGGAGTAAGTTTTATAACTTTTTGATTAGCTCTTAATGAATTTTTTAATTGTCCTATTTGACTATATGTCGCCCCAAGAATTTTCCATGCTAATGTGTCATTAGGTAATTGTTTAGTTATGTCCAGCGCTAAATCTCTTGCTATTTTAAAATGTTTTTTTTCATAATTCATTAACATGTTATCAATTTTTGATTTTAATTTTTGATCTATAATCATTTTAATGAATTCATGTAAATTATTGATTTTTAATTGTTAGCAACACACTTAAAATTATAATCTAAAGAACTACCAAATCTAGTTTTTGTTTTCCTAATCTTTCGTTGCCACTCTCAGTTACCAAATAAGTTTCACCTAAATTCATTGCTAGTTTGCTATCTGAATCCATTAATATCATGTGCATGAAGAAGACATTACCAGGTTGGATGATGTAAGGATTACCTGTATATAACATTGGCCAGTCCATCCAATTAGGTGAGAAGGTCGAACCCAATGAATAACCACAAGCATTCATTCTTGAATTTTTATAACCAAGATTATCAAAAGTTTTTGCATGAACATCAAATACTTGACCTACAGTATTTCCTGGTATTAATTTTTTTTCACAGTTAGTTAGAGCTTCTACACAAGCTTCGTGCATCTCGATATGTTTTGGATTAGTTTTTCCAATAAGAATAGTTCTAAACATTGCTGAATGATAATGTTTATATGTTCCGGCCCATTCAATACTTAATTGGTCAGTTTCAGATAAAATTCTTTTCTCAGATTGATACCTACACAGAAGAGCATTATGGCCTGATCCTATTATGTATTCATTAGCAGGATAATCACCACCACCTTCCAAAACAACTTTTTGCATTTCAGCTAAAATTTTTGCCTCACTGGCCCCAGCTTTTGCATATTTCCATGCTTCATCAAGAGCTTGATCACCAAGTTCCGCAGCTTTTTTCACATAAATGATTTCTTCTTGAGATTTAACTACCCTATGTTTAGTGATTAATTCTGACTGATCTTCTACTTCACAATAATCTTCTAGTGATTTATTAAGTCTTAAAGCATTACGACCTGTCATACCGTAAGCTTCATACTCAATCCCAATTTTTTTACCTTTTAAATTTAATTCATTTAAAATAATTTTAAGATCATCTGTAGGATTAGACTGGTCTTTATCTACCCAAATTCTTATATCTTCAATATTCGAAGTATTTTGTGCTTGTCTTAAATCTGGAGCTCTTGTTAAAAGAATAATATTACCTTTTTGGTCTAATATTAACGTTTGAAAGAAAACATAGCCAAAGGTGTCATAGCCAGTAAGCCAAAACATAGATTCTTGCCTGAACATTAAAAGAGCATCAAGATTTTGCTCTTTCATAGACTTTAATGTTGCTAGTTTTCTTTTTTCGAATTCTTGTTTGCTAAAATGAAGTGCCATAATAAAAACTATAACTTTTAAAAATATTAAGCACAAGTAGCCTTAAATTAGAAATTGATTTGGTAGAACAAACTCAAATTACTGTTAATTATTAAGGTTTTTTAAATAATAGTATAAAATTAATGAATAATTGCTTTAGCTGAACCAAGTTGAGCTACTTTTCCAGTATAAAGGCCTTTACCTAAAATCGGCACTACACCAACAGTTGATCCGGTGAATACATAAAAATCTTTATTAAGACTTATTTTATCTTTTTTCAATTCATTCAACACAAATCTAAGTGAGTTTAAGGGATTTATGTAAACAGTGCTTGTATTTCCATCGACACTTTGTCCAATTTTTTTATTAGCAATATTTGTCTTTAAATTACCAATATTA
>Ga0075110_1001488_pt1 | contig 9944 bp, 9 predicted proteins | sample AntAceMetag02UK8_FD_69799 | JGI IMG/M metagenome (GOLD analysis project Ga0075110, IMG submission 69799) | Saline lake microbial communities from Ace Lake, Antarctica - Antarctic Ace Lake Metagenome 02UK8 | ecosystem: Environmental > Aquatic > Non-marine Saline and Alkaline > Saline | place... | reverse complement strand
TAGATGAGGATTTCGGGGCAACTAGCACAGCAGTCAATCTCGCTGATAATTCAAACAACGCAACAGCAATCAACATAACAGCAAGTGAAGGCAAGAACTTTGATGGCGTAAATACTTGGGTAGGAACAAATGGAGAGCCTGATATTATAATAGCTTAATAGGAATAACTATCGCACCCAACCTACATAGCTGGCAACGTTTCAACAACGGTCTAACGTGTATAGAAAACGCGATAATCTATACACGTAAGATTATTTACCCTTTAACTTTCGTTCTTTTTCGTTTGGGGTAGCATAAAATGAAATGGTGCTTAATAAATAACAAGGGTTCGAGACAGTAACACCACAGCGTAAACACGTTATTTTTAACAAAGGTTATGTTGTGTTAGAATACACATAAGATATTTTTATTACAGACAATTAAATAAGAGGGCTATATCATGGCAGTTGGAAAAGGTTTTGCAGGGCGCAAAGTAACGTTAACAATCGGCGGCGTTGGTAATATAGCTATTACTACAAAGGGTTTATCAGTTAACAATTCAATGATTGACGTTACAAACGATCAATCTGATGGTTGGGCTACTGCTTTAGCTGAACCAGGTCAACGAGCTATTGAACTCACATTTTCAGGCGTAGTTGAAAACCTAAACTTGCTAATGTCTGCTATCAGTAATACAAGCCAAATATACGCTTGTGTTTTAACTTATCCAGAGGGTTCAACCGTCACAAGCGATTTTTCTTTTGGTACGTTCAGCGATACGGGCGAGTACAACGAAAAAGACACATTCGAGGCTTCAATGGCTTCTAGTGGCGAAGTTATATTCGTGGCGGGTACTTAATTTATGGCGGGCATTCAGAAAGAGATCACAATAGGCTTTAAGGGTGAGAAATACGACATTAAATTGTCTATGGACTTACTCAATAGAATTGAGTTAAACGGCGTTAATTTGCTAAAGCTTCAACTATTGTGCGATCAAAGCGATGGCATACCACCAACAAGCCTGTTAGCATCTTTCTATGCCTTATTGCTACAATCGGCAGGCGAGGACGTTAGCGCGGAGGACGTTTGGTCTGAGTTAATTAATACCGACCCGATTGGGTTGATTAATGCTACTAAAACAGCTTTGGCCTCTATGTTCCCAAGTAGCATCGAGGAACTACCCGCAAAAAAGCCAAAACCGAACAAGCCGAAGAGTTAACGGAATACCCGTTCCACACTCTTTTTGCTATGTCTGTTAGCGAGTGGGGCATTCAGCCCAGCGAATATTGGGAAATGTCACCTTGTGAGGTTGGCGAAATAATGAGGTTCAATACACCGCCAGAAATGCACAACGGCATGAATGTAGAATTTTACGACGATTTAATTGAAAGATCACAGGGCGAAGGGTTTTTATAATGACTAGTAAGATCGGCGGCGTATATGTAGAGCTTAAAGCTGATGTTGATGCGGCCGGTGTAGTTAAAGGCGAGCAGAAAATAGTTAATTCTGCAAAGAAGATACAAAGCGAGTTTAAAAAAACTGACACAACTATATCGTCAAGTTCAAAAAAGATAGTTGAAGCCAATAATAAAGCATCCAAATCAACAACAAAATTCGGTCGGTCTGCGGGCATGGCTGGTATTCAATTCCAACAATTCACAGGCCAAATTCAAGGCGGCGTCAACCCTATGATCGCTTTCAGTCAGCAAGCGGCTGATTTAGGGATCGTTATGGGCGCTCCATTACTTGGTGTAGTCGCTTCACTTGGAGCAGGGTTAGCTTTATTTTTAGTGCCTGAGCTATTCAACGCTAAAAAGGCCACTTCAGAACTAACCGATAAGTTAAAAGATCTAAAAGAAGAGCAAGTATTAACGGCAGAGCAAACAAAATTTCTCGCAATATCTCAAGCAGCTGAAACAAAAGAAAAGAAAAAGAAAATAACTGAGATAGACAAGGAGATAGAGAAGTTAACTAAACTTTTAGAATTACAAGAATCCCAAAAAAAATCAACGGGCGGCGGTAGGAGTGGCGAAGGTAACAGAAAATCAGCAAACAAAAGAATTGAAGAAACAACAAAGCTACTTTCAAAAAATAGGGCTGAACTTGATACTTTAAAGCAAGAAACAGGCCAGTTAGGAATTGTTTCTACTGATGTAGAAAAAGCAAGGCAAGAAGGGTTAAAGAAAACCAATGATGTAACAGTCGCATTACAACAACAAGTTGCACTTACTTCGGTAGGTATTAATGAGGGTGAAGACGCGGCAAGGCGTTTAGCAATCGCTTTAGAGCTAGGCTATACAAAAGCGGCGATGTTACCGCAAGCAATGAAAGACTCACTAACAGAGCTTGAAGCGCTTGAAGCAAAACAAATAGAATTGAATAAAACTGAGCGAGCAGAAGCGCAAACAACAGCAAAGTTAAAGTCTGAATTGTTAGCTAAAGAAGGAAAAGCTAAGACAGAAAGGACAAGTAACTTAGATAAAATCAGAGCGGAAACCGCAACAGAGCAAGAACTATTAGCGGCTAAATACATAACTCAATTGGAATTATTAGAGCAATCATTAATCAACGGTGAAGTTTTGCGCGATGAATATGATAGCTTGCGAGTAGGAAAGGCGCAGATACTAGCTGACAACCTGCTTAGTATAGATAAAAAGAAAGCAGATGCAGAAGAAAAACTAGCAGAGGCCGCAAAACAAGCAAAAACAACCGCTTTATCATCAACATTCGGCGCATTATCTAGCTTAATGAACACAGGTAGCAGAAAACTATTTAAAATTGGCAAAATGGCGGCTTTGTCTGGCGCTATAGTTGACGGTATTGCAGCGGTTCAAGGTGCTTTTAAAGTTGGTAGTTCAGCAGGTGGCCCGGTATTAGGCGCGGCATACGCAGCGGCAACAGCTATTAAGTCAGCGGTTCAGGTTCAGCAAATAGCAAGCCAAAAATTTGGCGGTGCTGGCGGTGGTGCAAACACGTTTAGTAGTGGTTTGCCATCAGTTAGAACAGCAGACAGCGCACAAGCACCACAAACACAACAAGTCGATGTTAGAGTGACAGCGGCGGGCGGTGGCATTGTTGACATGTTCAACTTTGAAGTTGCCAACGGTGCATCACCTATAGGCGGTTAATTGCCTATATCCAACTAACAAGATACAATATAATCCAATCAAAAGAGGGCTAATATCATGGCATTACCAACACCAGCAACAGCACCAACTATTCCAACACCGACACCGATCACGCCTGAAGCGATCCCGCCAATAGATAAGCCAGGTTAAAAAATGGCGGCTATACATTTACCAAACTCTACAGTAGTAGGCAATAAAACAGTGCCTACACCTAGCCCTATTGGGCGGTTGTTTACGCCTATTAATTTAGATGCTGTTGATATTGGTGAGGTGCTATCACCTTTAATCCTAAGCCCAATTGCGGCGGGTTTAATCGGTTCTGCTGTAATAATAACGCCCGCAACTACCGCAACATTAAACACGCCTACAATAGTAAGTTCTTTGCCCGCCTTAGCTATAGATACACCCGTTATAAATACACCTTTGGCAGTTGCAGTATTAGCAACGCCCATTATAAATACACCGCTAGCAGTTGTAACATTGGCAACACCCGTTATAAATACACCTTTGGCGGTCGCAACATTAAACACGCCCGTTATAAATACACCTTTGGCGGCCGCAGTATTAGCAACGCCCGTTATTATTGCGGCGAATGCTTTAGATCCTACAACACCGCCTTTCCCACTTAATCATGCGCGTATTTTGTATAATAATTTACTAGTTACTAGCACAGTGACAACTTCAACAGGGACAACGCCAGAATATTCAATTATCCCAAACACATACCAGTCATGGGCGTTTAGCGTTGCGGGTTGGGTTAAGTATGTTTTACCCACTAATCAGCTTATTGATACCGTATGCATTGGCGCTCATAACCTATTCACAAATGGTTACAGCGCACAGGCTTTTTATAGAACCATCACAGGCGGAGCGCTTGTTGCTTTTGATGTTACTAGGGTTACAACCACAAATGACGCTATAATGTTTCATGTAGACACCGCAGTCAACGCAAAGGTGATAGAGGTTCATACCACAGTTGGAGCGGGTGACAGTTCTATCGGTTTTGTATCTGCTGGAGTAGCAATGCAAATGCCAAGGCCGTTTTTTAGTGGTCACAATCCAATGAACCAAAATAGAAAAACTCGCTTTTACGATGCTTGGACGGAAACCGGACAGATGGTAGGGCGAGCAAAGCGTAGCGTTCAATTAGACGGTGATTTTACGTGGGATAATATACCGGATGCTTGGTATAGGAATTACATGCCAGCGTTTATTTTATCAGCATCACAATTGCCTTATTTTATATCATGGAACTTATCCCAACACCCTAACGATACTGCTATGGCGTTTACTGACGACGATATTAACGCGCCCTACTCAGGCACAAGAGACTTGCGGAGTTTGTCATTTAGCGCGCGAGGCATTGCATAGATGGCGTATGACAACGAGCGCAAAAAATACAATAAAATACCTTTTCAATTCGTTGAGATAGAAGTTGATGCAGTAGTCACTCGATTTTATGATTATGATTACGGTGAAGTTATTTCTGGATTTAGCGGCTATCCTGCATTAAAAAGTTTTAGTATGTCCCCTGCTCAAATAAATATAAACGGTGGTATCGGCATAAGAGCAACGGCACAGGCCTCTATCGGTGAGGTGATGGATTACACAGTAAACGGCACATTATCCGCTCCTGTTAGATATTGGGCAGCATGGACGGCTAAAAACCGAGATTATAGATATCAAAGAATAAGCCATTACAGCGGTTACATTGTCAACGGCAAATATGAAGCCGCTAATTTTATACAGCGCGATTTTCTTATTGAGAATATGAGCTGGGGCGCTGACGGCGTAAGCTTCTCATTGCGCGACCCGCTAATGTTAGCTAACGACGATAAGGCGCAATTGCCACTTGAGTCAACCGGCATATTATCAGCAGACATAAGCAGCACCACAACAGCGGTCAATATTACACCGGCGGGCGTAGGTGATTTAGAATATCCCGCAAGCAACTTTTACATAATAATTAATGAAGAGGTCATGCTTTGCACTTCAAGAACAGCAGACGCCTTAACTGTTGATCGTGGTGAGTATGGAACAGAGGCGGCGCTTCAATCATTTGAGGCTAAAGTTCAACTGTGTTTATGGTTTGATGACGCTACTATGTCAGATATGGGCTACCACCTTTTTACGGTAGGCGCGGGCGTTCCAACATCATATATAGATAAGCCAGTATGGGACGCCAGAAGTGAAAATGCTTTTCCCAATGTCTATAACATGCTCATTACAAAGCCGACAGGCGTTAGGACATTACTGAAAGAAATATGCGATTCAGCACCGCATTATTATTATTATGATACCCGGTCAAATCAAATTCAATTCAAACCACAAGAAGCACCCCAAGATACGGGGCAAATACTTACGTATGAAGAAAATTTATTAATGGGTAAAACCGTCGTTACTGATAGAAAGGATTTGCAAATAACAACCGTTGTTATTTATTTCGATATTAGAAACCCGGTAAAAGATATTAAAGAAACAAGCAACTACGCCAAGGTTTACGTTAGAGAAGACACTGCGGCGGTGTTGGCTAATGGTGGGGTAAGACAATACAAAACTATTTTTAGTCGGTGTATAGGTTCATCGGCTAAAAGTGCGGCGGTATTAGCGGCGGCATTGACTGGTAGGCGGTTTGCAGTAGCACCAATACAGATGAATTACGAGCTAGATCCAAAAGATAGCGAAGTTTGGACAGGTGATGCAGTAAGGGTTAAAAGTGATTTAGTGCTGAATGCAACGACGTTGTTGCCAGATTTGCGGAATTATCAAGTCATTTCGGCTAATGAGAATGTGACAAATCAGCGATTTAACTACACAGTATTAGAGCATACATACGGCGCTGCGGTTTCTGGCGATGAAGATGTGAGTAATTCAGACACTAGGCTTGTATATATATCCGGCTTAAACGACCAATTAAGAGCAACGGCGGGCGGTGCGGCTAGGACGCTTAGGGAATATTACGACGATACTTACGGCGATATAGCCTCCGGTTACGATGTTCGATTTATTATTGAAGTCGGCGCGGTAGCTGGATCATCGGCTGGCGCTTCAATCAGCACCGGCGCATGGCCTGAGCTAACAACCCCACCAATAATAATTAATTACAACTTATTGATTGGTCGTGGTGGTAGCGCAAGTGGCGATGGTGGTGTCGCGCTGTCACTGGATAACGACATTAGGTTAAGTAATTTAGGCACTATTGGTGGCGGCGGTGGTGGCGGTGGCTCATTTGTTGATGACGTCCCCGACTTTGGCAATGGTGGCGGTGGTGCGGGTTATTTCGGTGGTGTTGGTGGCAATGGTCAAAGCGGTGAAGAAACTAGCTCTAACACAGTAGCGGGATTTTTATTAGGCGGGGCGGCTTCACCGTTTGGCGGTGGCGATGGTGGCGATCTAGGTCAAGACGGTTCTGCTTCATCACAAGAGGCAGGCGGGCTAGCGGGCGCAGCAATAAATTTAAACGGCTTTGTGATAACATACGTTAACACAGGCACAATAATAGGATCGGTATCATGAGTTTAGTCCCCCACAAAATAACGGCTTTACAGGGCGTTTTTGCTGATGCTCAAACAAGCGGTAAAAATACCGTATCGGGCGCTGTTGTCATTATGTATGACGATGATTCAACAGCAATTACAATGTATGACGATGCTGTTTTTAGCAACGGCGCAACATCTAAAACAACCGATACAAGCGGTGAATTAATTATTTGGATTACGCCAGGCAAATATACCCAATCACTAAACGGCTCGACGCCTCAAGCGGTTACAGTTGGCAGTTCATCACCTACAGAAGTCGATACAGTGGCAAATATTGAGCTATTAAAACCAGAGCAGACAGGGCAAAGTTTTATTTGCCAAGACTTGATAAATAATAAATACATCTTGCAGGCTGAAGGATATACCGCTTTAACGGGTGATATTACATGCTCAAATGGTCGTGTAATGAAGTTGCAAAACATATCAGCGGAAAGAGTTGAAACTACTGGCGGCGCATCGGTACAGGCTGAAATAATAGACTTAAACACTGATATAGCTAATTTATCGGCGGCTCAAGTGGGCGGGTTAATCTCATTTACTACACTAGCAATATTACAGGCATTTACACCAAGTGCAGCGCAAGAATTATTCTCTTACAAAGTAACTAACGATTCAACGCCTGCAAATAATGGTTATTATCATTATATTTCGGCTGGCAATTATGGTAAAGATGCTGATCTTGTAGGCCAATTTGTCACGGAGGCGGGGACAGATGCGATCAGTTCAGCAACTATTGAAAATTATACTAGCGTGAGAACAGACATAGCATACTCAAATATAATAAGTAATGTGACGTTAACGCCTGATCTTTGCCTAAAGTCAGACGGAACAACATTAGCTTTTCCAGGCGGTGCATATTCAGCGCCAATATATATTTACGGTAACAGTACAAGAACGATAATATATAAGGGCAAATACGGCGGTACGGCGGTAGGTTTACTATTTAGAGACAATACAGGCGCTATAGTTAGTTTCACCAATCAAGGCTCTAACACGCTAACAAATGAAGAGGTGGCAATACCTAGCAATGCTTACACAGTAGAGTTAAGCACCACTAAGTCGGCTGACTTCTCTGTTTTTTATAATGAAAAAAACATTCCTTCTGTAGCTGAAGATCTAACGCTTGCAATAAAACAGGTTAGTGACGGTATAATCACTTTGCCTGCAACGGTTCAAAATGACGTTTTTGTTAATGACGCAAATGAGTTGGTAGCTATAACAAACGGTCGCGCATATGAGGCTCAATCTGTTGTTCCAGGTGCAACGATAAGATATGAAACAAAATATGGTAGTGATGCGGTTGCTATGATATTTCTTGATGTTGTCGGGGCGGTTATATCTTCAATTGGGGACGCCTCAAACACATTTAAACAAGGCTTTGCCGTTGTTCCATCTAACGCAACACAGGTTAGATTTAGCACTACAGACAGCAGAACAGACCCTCATTTTTGCTATGTAAACTTAGATAAGAGATCGGGTAAATTATCGGGTTTGAGTTTGGATGCTATAGGCGACAGTATAACGCAAGGTTCACAAATTAAAGTAGAGGAAAGTATTAGCTTAGATGAAGCAAAACAGCTTGTTTATTGCGGGCTTATTGGCTCAAAGCATGGCATGGCTGTCACTAATAACGGCAAAGCAGGCACAAGAGTTGCTTCATATAATCCATACGGGCGCACAGTTTCTTACTTGGATGGTGGCAGTGTAATTGGGTATGATGAAATACATTACTTAAGTGCTAATGGCGGTGCTGACGGTAAGATATTTACAACCCCGGCAAATTGCGATTCTATACGTTTAACAATACAGTTTACTGATAGCGTTGATGCTAACAATTCAATTGCTGATTTATCGGCTAGTCTTGTAGCTGTATTAGGCACTGATTTAAGTGGCACTAATTTATATAATAATGCTAATAACGTAACAGGCTCTTATATAAAATACGACGGGACATTGAAAGCTGACGCAACAGGAATTTATGTTGATATAGCGGTATCGGAAAGCACTGAATATGCAATCAGTGATTTATACGAATTTGCGACAGTTGGCCCATTTAGGTATTTATCATTTGTTGAAAGAATAGCCGATTTTACAGCTACATCAACGGACATTAAAACAATCATGGGCGGTACTAACGACCGACAAGATTACATTATCGGCGCTGATGATTCAGTTAGTCCTTATGAATTTAAAGGCGCATTAAACTTAATAATCAAAGCAATACTAGACGATGATCCAACAGTGAAGCTAGGTTTAATAACATTGCTGAGAATAAGTGCGGATAGTTATGTTGATGAATTGGCACAGGCTACGATCGACATAGGTAGCCGTTGGAGCGTTCCAGTTTTAGATATGCGTAAAGATTCAGGCTTAAACGTGTTGAATGTAGATGACTCGACTATTTTAAGTTACGACACTGTACACCCAAACATTGCGGGTAATGTAAAGATAGCCAGTGTTATAGCGGGGTTTATAGAAAGTCTTTAGATATGCGGCTTCAATCCGTTATCACGCAACAGCTTGCGGTAGCGGATAATTTCATTTTCTATATCTGACCAATGAGGGAATAATTCTTTTAATGTTGGGTGATTAGCCTCGCATTTGAGCCATCCTAGCTTATCAGTGCCGTAGCATTCTATTATTCGTTGCGCGTAAACTTCAGGCATTCCACCGCCATGCTGATTGCAATTGACTGAGCATTGTTTGTGCAAATTAATATCAATAAATCGCCGCCTATCCGCACCACCGCGACCAGCATGTATATAATGACCGCAATCATATTTAATAGACTGGCTAGTTGTTCCACAGGTAAAGCAAGGCTTGTCTTTATCTCTTACGTGAACAATGTACTGGTTTATTAATACTTGTAGCTTAGAAAGCCATTGTGAGAGTGTTATTAAAGCTTTCTTTCTGACCTTGACTGACGCCTTAATCGCCTTTTCAGCATCCTTTACTAATTTAGGGCGTGATTGTATGCCTTTTTCAATTGCGAGTAATGACAGGCATTCTAGGGAGCATAGAGCGATATTATTAGCTGTTATTATACCGTCACTAGGTCTAAACCTTTCCTTGCAGTTACGGCACTGGCGCTTACTATTTGCCATTTATAACCACTTGTAGTAGTTCAAAAACGCCCGAAACGCTTCACGCTGCGCTTCAGGCTTGTCTTCAATCGCCTTTTCAATATTGTACCGGCGTATTTTATTGCTACGCGCCTTGTAAATTAAATGGGCGGCTTCCTTCTTTAACTCAATGTTGTCTCTTTCTTCTTGTGATAAGTCAGAAATATTGTGATTTT
>Ga0075110_1001485_pt1 | contig 9950 bp, 10 predicted proteins | sample AntAceMetag02UK8_FD_69799 | JGI IMG/M metagenome (GOLD analysis project Ga0075110, IMG submission 69799) | Saline lake microbial communities from Ace Lake, Antarctica - Antarctic Ace Lake Metagenome 02UK8 | ecosystem: Environmental > Aquatic > Non-marine Saline and Alkaline > Saline | place... | reverse complement strand
CTATATTATTATGTTGGGAACATTTTACATGATGGGTGTGGAAGTGTATGAGTGCTTAACAGCGGACACTAAGAAAAAAAAAAAATAATAGCATAACCTCTCTTTAATCTTTGACCAATTCTTCAAATAAGTTTTTTCATTTCTTATTGCTATTTATTCAGCCAGTTTTTATGACTAGCAATATCGCTATTGCTAAAGGAGCGTTAGGTAATATCCCACCCGTTTCGCTTGCTTTTTGGAGGTGGTTTTTTGTTTTTTTAATTATTGTTCCTTTTGTATTTAAGGAAATAAATAAAAATAAGAAATATTTACTGCAAGAGCTTCCAAGACTACTATTCCTTAGTTTTACCGGCTTTGTAATTTGTGGAGCTTTTCCCTATATTTCCGGACTCACTACAACAGTTACTAATATGGGAATTATTTACGCTTTAGCACCTATTGCCATTGTTATGTTTGCCTCTTTTTTATTTCATGAAAAGCTTAGTCCAATCCAGTACATTGGAATTTTTACAAGCTTCTTTGGGGTGGCATTTGTAATTTTTAAGGGATCTTTATCAAACTTATTTAATCTAAATTTTACATTAGGTGATTTATGGATTCTGGCTGCAGCTATTAGCTGGGCCTTTTTTTCAATTTATTTGGTAAATTGGAAAAGTAAATTTTCAATATTTGCTCGATTTACAATTATGAGCTTTTTTGGTGCAGTTATTTTATTTCCCTTTTACATGATAGAAAATTCTTACTTTATGCAAACCATCTTTAACGATGATTTTGTAATTTTTGTTATTTTAGCATCTGTATTTCCAGGGGTGTTGGCCTTTACAATGTACACAAAGCTGCAGCAACTGATTGGCGCGTCTCTTGCTAGCTTAACGGTTTATTTTATGCCTATTTATGGTGCAATTTATGGAATGATTTTATTTAATGAAACTTTAAAAATACACCATCTTTATGGAGCTATCCTTGTTTTGCTCGGTATTTTTTTAGCCAATCGAAGAAAATATTCAAAATAAATTTAATGAATTAATGCCCTGGCATATTCATCAGCATTAAATTGATTTAGGTCATCTTCCTTTTCACCCACGCCAATAGCAACGATAGGAATTTTAAATTGATCGGCGATTGCAACCAGAACCCCACCTTTTGCAGTACCATCTAATTTTGTCATAATAATTCCAGTAATATCTGTAATTTTTTTAAATTCTTCTATCTGGGTGATTGCATTTTGCCCGGTGGTTGCATCCAAAACAATCCATATTTCTTGCGGTGCTTCAGTGTCAATTTTTTTTAATACCCTTACAATTTTTGCAAATTCTTCCATTAGATTTTTTTTATTATGAAGCCTGCCCGCAGTATCAATGATGCACAAATCTTTGCTATTATTTTTTGCATATTCTAATGTTTTAAAAGCAACGGACGCAGGGTCAGACCCCACTTCAGACTGAATCATATCCGTACCGTTTTTATCACACCAAATTTTTAATTGGTCGATGGCTGCAGCCCGAAAGGTATCAGCGGCCCCAACAACTATTTTTTTATTCTTTTCTTTGAATAGCTTGCAAAGTTTTCCGATTGTTGTTGTTTTTCCAGTCCCATTCACACCGCATACAATAATTGTTTTTAATCCCGCATCATTACTAAGAATATTTTTTTCTAATGGTTTCAAAATTTTAGAAATTTCTTCAGAAAATATTTTATAAAAGTTTTCTTTTTTGAGTTCATCTTCCGAAAACTTTTGACTTGCGAGTAAAGATTTAAATTTTTGTGAAACGCTTACGCCAAAATCAGCCCTAATCATAAACTCTTCAATTTCATGGAGCAATATATCATTAGCCTTAGTTTTAATAAAAATATCAGAAAGGCCTTCGGTTATATTCTTAGAAGATTTAAACAAACCTTCTTTTAAATTTTTAAAAAAACCCATCTATTTAAATTTCAATATTTACTTCTTGAATTTCAGATACAGGACCTGTCATATAAATTCGGTTATCTGATTTCCAATCGATTGCTAGTTTGCCACTATCAAAATGAATATGTACCAGCCTATTTGTTAAACCTTTTTTATTTGAAGCAATAGCTGTTGCACAGGCACCAGTTCCGCAAGCTTTCGTCAATCCTGCACCACGCTCCCATACTTTTATTCTTATATTTTCTTTGTCCAACACCTTTGCGAATGTAACATTACATCGCTCAGGAAAATAATTATGATGCTCTATAGCAGGGCCAACTATTTTAAGTTTTGTAGTTTCCATTTCTTCAAAAAATATAATGTGTGGATTGCCCACGCTAAGAGAGTAGCCATTAAAACTTCCTTGATTTTTGATATTTATTTCGATGCTTGAGCAGTCCATATCTTTAGAGAGAGGAATTTTATTCCATTCAAAAATAGGCTCACCCATATCAATGGTAATATTTTTGTTTCCATTATCTAAAGATTTTAGAATCCCACTTTTGGTATGGATAGATATTGATTTTACTTTTTGTTCATTCATTAATAAATGAGCAACACATCTACTCCCATTCCCACAGGCAGCAGACTCCCCTCCATCTGAATTATAAAATAAAATATTAGGAATAGAATTTTTACCCTCCTCTATGTAAATGAGCTGGTCAAACCCGACGCTATTTCTATTAGCTAGTTTTTTAATCTGTTCAGCAGTTAGGCGGGTCGGATTGGACCTTTGATCAATGATCAAAAAATCATTCCCTAATCCATCCATTTTATAACCTTTAATATTCATAGCTTTTAGTATTACCCCAGTTTCCTTGACTTTTAAATTGTTACTATATAGCTTCTGTCCACTTCCACAAATTACTACAATTTTGTGGTGTCCTCTTAGGAGGAGATCAACACTAGTCAGCGAGAATTCGCCCACTAGTGAAATTGTTGCTGGAAGAAGGAAAAAATATGTTTGAAAGTTTAACGGATAAAATTGAGAGTGCTTTTTCTTTTTTTAATCGAATTACTCGATTAGACGAAAATCAGGCAGATGAAGGACTGAGGAAAATCAGGCAAGCCTTGTTGGAGTCTGACGTTTCCCTTTCTGTAGCCAAAGATTTTATAAATAATGTTAAACCGAAAATAATTGGTCAGGAAGTTTTAAAATCAGTTACCCCAGGACAGATGATCGTCAAAATAGTTTTTGACGAATTGGTTAGTATATTGGGAAGTGAGAAAAAAGAGATCAATTTAAATGCAGTGCCTCCTGTTAAAATTTTAGTAGTAGGGTTGCAAGGCTCTGGAAAAACAACTACAGCCGCAAAATTAGCTAAATACTTAGAAAAGCATAACTCTAAAAAAAGCATGTTGGTAAGTTTGGATGTTTATAGACCAGCTGCCCAGAAACAATTAGAGATTCTTGGTCAAAGCAACTCGATCAAAACTTTGCCCATTATGGAAGGCCAATTTCCCTTGGAGATTGCCAAGAGAGCTATTAATGCCGCCTCCTTATCGGGAGAGGATATTATTATTTTTGATACTGCAGGAAGAACTCAAATCGATCAACAAATGATGATGGAGTTAAAACAATTAGAAAATGACATTCAACCAACAGAAATTATTCTTGTGGCAGATTCTTTAACAGGACAAGATGCTGTCAATATTGCGACCGAATTCAAAAAAACAGTTTCCCTAAGTTCAATTATACTTACTCGTATAGACGGAGACGGAAAAGGTGGAGCTGCATTAAGCATGAAGGCAGTCACGGGCTGCCCAATAAAATTTTTAGGAACTGGTGAGGGTATTAATGAAATAGAGGTGTTTCACCCAGACAGAATTGCTAATAGAATTTTAGGAATGGGAGACATAGTTTCTCTTGTTGAAAAAGTATCCGAAGATTTAGACCAAGAAAAAATTGATGAATTAGAAGAAAATTTTAAAAAAGGAAGCTTTACTTTTAATGATTATTTAAAACAAATTAGACAAATGAAAAAAGCAGGTGGCATGAGCGGTGTGCTCAGCATGTTGCCAGGTATTTCTAAAATTAAAAAACAAATTGATGAATCTAATCTTGACAAAACTTTGCTTGGAAAACAAGAAGCAATTATTTTGTCAATGACTAAAAAAGAAAGAGCCAATCCAAAAGTGATTGATGGCTCTCGGAAAAAAAGAATTGCAAATGGATCCGGAACGGACATTTCAATGGTAAACAAGCTTCTAAAGCAGCATAAAATGATGACAACTATGATGAAAAGAATGTCAAAAGGCGGTAGAGGCGCTCTTGATGGAATGAATAATATTTCACCAGAGTTTTTTAATAACTTAAAATAGAAAGGTAAAAATGTTAAAAATAAGAATGTCTAGAGGGGGTGCTAAAAAAAGACCCTTCTATAAAATAGTAGTAGCCGATTCTCGCAGACCAAGAGATGGAAAGTTTATTGAGAAAGTTGGATTCTTCAATCCTTTATTGCCAAAAGACAAGACTGAAAGACTAAGCCTTGATCTTGAAAGAATAAAGTATTGGTTAAGCCAAGGCGCTCAACCTTCAGAAAGAATTGCAAGATTTTTAGGAGAAGCAAATGTTATTCCTATGCCAAAACAAAGAAATAACCCAATCAAAGCATTGCCTAAAAAGAAAGCTCAGGAAAAACTAAAAAAAATCGAGGAAGCTAAAAAAGCCGCAGCAGCAGCTCCAGCTTCAGCAGTAGAAGCAGCTCCAGCAGTAGAAGCAGCTCCAGTTGAAGAGGCTAAAAAAGACGAGGAGCAGAAATAAAAACTGTAATGTGGTCTGCTAAAATATTTACTTTGTACCCAGATTTTTTTCCTGGTTTGCTTGATGTCGGAATGTACAAGAGAGCAAGAGAGAAAAACATTTGGGAACTGAACGTTGTAAATATCAGAGACTATGCGCTTGATAAACACGGCTCCGTTGATGACAAACCCTTCGGCGGAGGTAGAGGAATGTTGATGCGCGCAGATGTAGTCGACCACTGTTTAAAAAATAACCAAAATAAAAACTCTACTATTTATCTTTCTCCTCGAGGAAAGACACTAACCCAGGAGACTGTTAAAAATTTTTCTTTACAGGGTGGATTAAATATTTTGTGTGGTCATTTTGAAGGTGTTGATCAAAGAGTAATAGAAAAAAATAATATAGAAGAAATAAGTATTGGCGATTATGTTTTGTCTGGAGGTGAGACGGCAGCAATGGTCTTGCTAGATAGTATCCTAAGGCTTTTGCCCGGTGTTGTAGGGGCAGAAGGATCTTTAGAAGAGGAAAGTTTTAATAATCACTTACTGGAATATCCTCATTATACTCAACCAAGAGAATGGGATGGCAAAAAGGTGCCAGACGTTCTATTATCGGGAAACCACGCGGAAATAAAGCGCTGGCGTTTAGAACAGTCCAGGGGTATAACACAGCGCCTAAGACCAGATATGTGGCAGAGGTATAACAAAAACAAAAATTAGAATGAATTTAGTCATGAAAAATATTGAAGATATCAACAAAGAGCAGATTAAAAAATTAACTGAAAACAAGACAATCACAGATTTTAATCCTGGGGATACGGTTAAAGTTAACGTCCGAATAATCGAGGGAAAAAAACAAAGAATTCAAGCATACGAAGGTGTGTGTATTGCAAAAAAAAATAGAGGAATTAACTCCGCATTTACAGTTAGAAAAATTTCTTTTGGTGAGGGCGTGGAAAGAGTATTTCAACTTTACAGCCCAAATGTAGAGTCTATAGAATTAATGCGATCAGGAAAGGTCAGAAGAGCTAAACTTTACTATCTGAGAGATAGAAAAGGAAAATCAGCTAGAATTAATGAAAAGATTAAAAAGAAAATTGGTTCAGACGTTACAGCAAAAAAAGTTGTAGCCAAAAAAGGAGCTGCTGAAAAAGTGGCTGTTAGTGAAGATACAAAGAAGTAATTTGTAATGTCCCAAACTCTGTACGACAAACTATTTGAAAGCCACTTAATTGATAAGCAAGAAGATGGAACATGCCTTCTTTTTATTGATAGACATCTCGTTCATGAAGTAACAAGTCCACAAGCATTCGAAGGATTGCGAATGAATGGAAGAAAAGTAAAATTTCCAGAATTTACACTTGCTGTAGCTGATCATAATGTTCCCACAACAGATAGAAGCAAGCCTATTGAAAATAAAGATTCGGCTTTGCAATATGAAACTTTGCAAAAAAACTGTAAAGATTTTGATATAAATTTTTTTGGCTTAAATGATATTAGGCAAGGAATTGTTCATGTAATTGGACCAGAGCAAGGTTTGACTCAGCCCGGAATGACAATTGTATGTGGAGATAGTCATACAGCAACCCACGGAGCGTTCGGTGCTTTGGCTTTTGGTATTGGAACTTCAGAAGTAGAACATGTTTTGGCCACCCAAACTTTAATCCAAAGAAAAGCCAAAAATATGAAAATTGAAATTCAAGGTAAGCTTTCACTTGGTGTGACTGCTAAGGACATTATTCTTACTATTATTGGAAAAATAGGAACGGCCGGAGGAACTGGTTACGTTATAGAATATTGCGGTGAGGTAATTAAAAATTTATCGATGGAAGAAAGAATGACTGTTTGCAATATGTCTATTGAGGCTGGAGCAAGAGCGGGAATTATTCAACCAGATGAAAAAACCATAGAATTTATGAGAAATAAACCTTTGGCTCCCAAAGGAGACGATTGGGGAAAAGCAGAAGCATTTTGGTTAAGTTTGCATTCAGACAAAGATGCAAAATATGACGAAACTATAGTGCTAAAGGGAGAAGAAATTGCACCTTCTGTTACTTGGGGAACTAGCCCAGAAGATGTTTTGCCAATTACCGGTACTATTCCTCACCCAGATGATTTTACCGATCCTGATAAAAAAAATTCAGTTGTTAGGTCTCTTAAATATATGGGTCTAGAATCAAATAAAAAATTAGAAACAGTTGTCATAGATAAAGTTTTTATAGGATCTTGTACTAACGGAAGAATTCAGGATCTAAGAGCAGCAGCTGCCATATTAAAAGGTAGAAAAATAGCACCTCATGTTACAGGATTTGTTGTTCCCGGATCTGGCTTGGTTAAAAAACAAGCAGAAGAAGAGGGTTTAGATAAAATTTTTATCGATGCAGGATTAGAGTGGAGAGAGGCAGGTTGCTCAATGTGCCTAGGTATGAATCCGGATCAATTATTGCCAGGAGAGAGATGCGCATCAACTTCCAATAGAAACTTTGAAGGAAGACAGGGAAGAGGAGGCAGAACTCATTTGCTTAGTCCCGCAATGGCTGCAGCAGCAGGAATTGAAGGAAAATTAACAGACGTGAGAAAATTCTTATAATGGAAAAGTTTAAAACAACCAAAAGTATTCCAGCTTATCTGCCTATAGTGAACGTGGACACAGATATGATGATACCAAAACAGTTTTTAAAAACTATTAAGAGAACAGGATTGGGTGAAAGTTTATTTTTTGAAATGAGATATGACGATTCTGGAAAGCCAATAGAAAGTTTCACTCTTAATCAAGAGCCTTACAATAAATCAACAATTTTAATAGGAGAAAAAAATTTTGGGTGTGGGTCTTCAAGAGAGCATGCGCCATGGGCACTATTAGATTTTGGCTTTAGAGTTATCATAGCACCTAGTTTTGCTGATATATTTTACAATAACTGTTCTAAAAATGGGATCTTAGCTATTGTTTTGCCAGAAGAAAAAATAAAAGAACTTGCAGATTTTTCTAAAAACAAGAAAGAAATTGAAGTTAATTTGGATCAGCAAAAAATTACCAAAGGAGACAATCAACCCATAGAGTTTGATGTGGATCCTTTTCAAAAAGAATGTTTAATAAACGGCCTAGATGACATTGGAATTACATTAAAAAAATCTGAAAATATTACTAAATTTATTTCTAATCAAAAAAACAAAACACCCTGGCTTTTTTAAATGGCTAAAAAAAATATTTTATTACTAGCTGGAGACGGCATTGGTCCTGAAATAATGACCGAAGCAAAAAAAGTTATTCATTGGTTTAATGAAAATAAGAAATTAGAAATAGAATTTTCAGAAGAATTGGCAGGTGGAGCTTCATACGACGAGAGCGGAACTCCATTAACAGACCAAGTTTTATATAAAGCAATGGATAGTGACGCGGTTCTTTTGGGAGCGGTGGGAGGTCCCAAATGGGACAACCTAGAGTTTTCTAAAAAACCAGAAAGAGCACTTTTGCGCCTAAGAAAAGAAATGAGATTGTTTGCCAATTTAAGACCGGCAATATGTTTTGAAGAGCTTGTTAGCGCATCTTCTTTAAAGCCTGAAATTATATCTGGTTTAGATATTCTAATAGTTAGAGAGCTAACAGGAGGAATTTACTTTGGAGAGCCGAGAGGAATTGAACTAATGGAAAATGGAGAAAGAAGAGGTGTGAATACTCATGTCTATACTTCTAAAGAAATTAAAAGAGTTACTAAGGTAGCTTTTGATTTGTCACTAAAAAGAAATAAAAAAGTTACATCAGCTGACAAGTCTAACGTGATGGAAGCGGGACTTTTGTGGAAAGAGGAAGTCCAAGCATTCCACGATGAAAATGCAGCTTACAAAGAAATCGAATTAAGCCATATGTTAGCAGACAACTGTGCAATGCAATTGGTTCGAAACCCCAAACAATTTGATGTGATAGTTACAGACAACTTATTCGGCGACATGCTATCGGATGAAGCTGCTATGCTAACAGGATCTCTTGGAATGTTGCCATCTGCTTCTTTAAGCGAAAAAGATAAACATGGAAGAATTAGATCCATGTATGAACCGTGTCACGGCTCAGCACCAGATATAGCTGGAAAAGGCGTGGCCAATCCTATTGCTATGATTTTGAGTTTTGCCATGGCTTTAAAATATTCTTTAGATTTTGACAAAGAGTCAGATTTGTTAGAATCTGCAATTAAACTAGTTTTACAAGATGGTTTAAGAACAGAGGATATTATGGAAAAAGACAAAAAGAAAGTTTCTACATCTGAAATGGGTGATGCAATAGTTGCAAAATTAAACTTGCAAGAATGAAGCTTAATATAGCAATTGCCGGAGCAACGGGAAACGTTGGAAGGAAAATAATAGAAGTTTTAGAAAGAAGAAGCTTTCCTTTAGATAATCTTTATTTGCTAGCTTCTAAAAATAGCGCAGGAAAAGAAGTTAAATTCAAAGAGAAAAAAATAATTATCGAGGAATTAGATAGTTTTGATTTTTCAAAAGCAGCAATCACCTTTTTTTGCTGCGGCTCAACAGTCTCAAAAGCATTGGCAGAAAAAGCAGCCAAACATACGGTTGTTATTGATAATTCGAGTCTTTATAGAATGGATCCGGATATTCCGCTGATTGTTCCAGAGGTAAATTGGGAAGATTTAAAAAATTATAAAAAAAGAAATATCATTGCAAATCCTAACTGTTCTACAATTCAGTTAGTAGTTGCTCTAAAACCTTTGCATGACTTGTTTAATATCAAGAGAGTGGTTATTTCTACTTACCAGTCAGTATCAGGTGCCGGTAAAGAGCCAATGGATGAGTTGATTCAGCAGACGAAACAGTTTTTGAACAATGAAACAATTCAACCGAAAAAATTTACTAAACAAATTGCCTTCAATGTCATTCCTCACATTGATGTTTTTTTAGATGATGGATACACAAAAGAAGAATTAAAAATGGTCAATGAAACTAAAAAAATATTAGATAGTAAAATAGAATTAACAGCCACTTGTGTCAGAGTTCCAGTTCTTATTTCCCATGGTGAATCTGTTAATATTCAGTTTGAAAAATCATTTTCACTAGATCAAGTTCGATCAGCACTTTCTTCAGCAAGCGGATGCAAAGTAATTGATGAGAGAAAAGATGGTGGTTATATAACGCCATTTGAGGCTCAAGATAAATTTGAAACTTACATTTCTAGAATCAGAGTGGACACAACTGAAAAAAATTGTTTAAATCTTTGGATTGTTTCAGACAACTTATTAAAAGGAGCAGC
>Ga0075110_1001477_pt1 | contig 9974 bp, 11 predicted proteins | sample AntAceMetag02UK8_FD_69799 | JGI IMG/M metagenome (GOLD analysis project Ga0075110, IMG submission 69799) | Saline lake microbial communities from Ace Lake, Antarctica - Antarctic Ace Lake Metagenome 02UK8 | ecosystem: Environmental > Aquatic > Non-marine Saline and Alkaline > Saline | place... | reverse complement strand
ATTTGCTTTCAATTTTTTGCGGCTTCCCCCAGACCCCCTTCCGCTTTTGAAAGAAGTGGCAAGGAAATGGTTGGTTTTTTCGGGTTCGCTGTTAGTATAGTATATCATACCATTGTGATATACTATACTCATCATTATACTGTTCAGTATGGACAGTGAATCGAAGAAGTTGGGTGCGAACCTCAAACGCATCAGAACTAAAAAAGACATCTCCCAAGGCGATATTGCCCGCGAACTTGGGGTTGACCGTGGATTCATCAGTACGATTGAAAACGGGAAGACCAATCCGACACTGGCGACTATTACTAAGTTGGCTAAGGCGGTTGGAGTTACCACTAATGAATTATTGAAATAATATGATTATCAAAGCGTTAGTTATTGCAGACCGTCCACCTGAAAATCCGATCGTGGATACGATTGCAAAAGAAAATATTGATTTGATCATCACTCTTGGCGATCTGGAGTACACGCAGATAGCGTCACTTGAATCAATAACACATATACCAAAAATTGGGGTGTATGGTAATCACTGCACGCCTGGGTATTTAGAGCAATTAGGCATCGTTGATCTTCATCTCAAAACGATAGAAATTGGTGATATTAAGTTTGGTGGTTTTGAAGGTTCACACAGATACAAAAAAGATCAGTATGCAAAAATGTACACACAAGAAGAAGCAGTAGAACTTATGAAAGATTTTCCGTATGTTGACGTGTTTATAGCTCATTCACCACCAGCAGCTATAAATGACGAGGACGACCCAGCCCATACAGGACTACTAGCATTGCGGCACTACCTAGATGAAAAGCAACCGAAATATTTCTTTCATGGACACACCTACCCCACAGCAGAAACGATAATCAAGAAATACAAAAACACTGAAATAATCTACGTTACAGCTGATAAAATTATTAATCTAACCTTCTAGCTTCGCCTCGGTACTTGTCACAGCTTCGCTTTGCTCTTTTAGTAAGCGTTCAAATTCTTGCTGAGCTTCATGGGTATTATTGTCTAGCTTAAGTTGTATAGCTTCAATTACTTCCTCTTCACGAGCAGCTACTTGTTCTTCAAGTAAAGCCCTTCGTTCAATATCAAATTTTTCTTTTGATTCAGCAATCATCTTCTCGTATTTTTCACGAACTGGGGCAGTTGCTGCCTTTTTAACCTCAGCTTGCTGCTCAATTTCGTTCATTATTTCTTCACCACGGTGCTCAATAGATTCTTTTTGGGTCAGTCCGTCAGCATTTTTGATAGCCTCGTCAATTTTACGAGATAATGTAACGGGGTTTAGGAAAGTTTCTGAGTGATTTTCGTTCACATAAGCTGACACTTCTTCAATCAGTTTATACTTGTCTTCGTTCTCAAACTGTTTATCTGGTAGCTCTTGTTCGAGCTGAATATCTTTTAGATTTATTGTGTACATAAGAAAATATTGATTTATAAAAATTTACTTTAAGTGTATCATAGAGATTATGAACGAAGGTTTTGAAAATCCAGCTAAAAACAAACAAGCCGAGACTGATGAAACACCAGTTTTAGAAGAAACTTCGGGTGAAATGTTTGATGCTGCTGAGAGTATCGAGACAGACAACGTTACTCCCGAAGACACACCTGAAGAACATATTGAAGTACTAGAGGAAGGAATTCGACTGACAGAATTAAACAAAGCTACTGCACAAGCTGATCTTGAAAGGTGGCGTAACACAAATACTACTGAGCCATCACACTTTGAAAATCATTTACCAGAAATACGTAGTCGTATCAGTCGTGCAGAACACAGTATAACTAGCAGCAAACTCGATATTGATTTGATACAAGCGGCACCAGAATCACCTGAGCAAGAAGATGAAGTTATAAAAGGATTTGTAAAAGGTCAGATGCTGGACAGCAAAACAGCTGGATTGCGTGAAAAACTCGCCTCTTTTGACGCGCAAGAAAATGACTACGGCGAGCGAATGAATCGTAACCATCGCGCTACTGAAAAACTACAGACAGAGCTGGATGAAATTAATGCAGCCATCGAATCAGGTAGGGACGATACTGATCGTCTTAAGTTAAATCGTCGAGATGTGCTCGTAGAAATGCACGGCGTGTCTGATCGTTATGAAGTTTTGATGGATGAAAGGTCTGAAATGGATGCACTAGGCGCCCAACGAAAAGTCACGCAATCGCAAATTGATGAAATAGTAGCTGGTGGAGTAGCAGATGAAGAACTACCCAAGTCTATCGAAGAAGATCCTGATTTTACTGCTTGCCTGCATGAAGCAGATTCATACGCCAGTCAAGACAGTAAACAATTTGCAGAGCAGAGAAATTACAATCCTCAAGAAACAGCGATAAAGTTATTTCGTGATAGATTCCCGCAAAAAAGTACGTACTATGAAAGAAACGCGTTTGAAGTTGCAACGGGTACTGTGGAGTCACTTAGCGCGGAACATCTAACTGGAGATTCAGAACAGCTATTAACAAGCCAGCAGATAGACTCTATCCAAGCTGAAAAAGTGGGTGATATCGAAGATGCTACAGAAGTTAGTAAGGATAAAACTATAAACGCAGTCAGGGAAGCGATTGAAGCTGGATCACTGAATACAGAGCCTAATATTGAAAAACTTAAAGCTGAACTAATCATTGACACAAAAAGCTTTTACGAAGTTGAGCCTTCGCGAGCAGAACAAAGTTCTTTTGAGTATGTAGATACAGCTAGAATAATTGGTCGACCAAACGCTGCAAATTACGAAGATGGCTGGGCACACGAGTACAATGAAAGAGTTGGTAGAATTAGAGAAATTGTTGAACAGATAAACAACCCAGATGAAGAAGATGGAATTGAAAGAATTTTTCATACCGAAGACCAAACAACTGACAGAATAAAGTTAGCAAGCTATGAAGGACCTGCTGGACCAATTTACTCTGTCTTTGACGGTACGCACCGCGTAGCTGGTATTAAAGCAAGCGGATTAGAGAAAATGCCCGCAGAAATTTTTCGTACAGAATACCCTCTTGAAAAAACATCTAATAACGCCGAAGAAATCGCAGTCTGGCAGGATAAAATTGATCGGGGTTTTGTTGCTGGTTCGATAGAAACTATTGGGGATGAAAATGGTGAGCGATCTATTTTGAAAGTTGAAAGTGAAGTTTTGCCGTGGATTCGAGCAAAAAACCAAAATGACATTTTTAAGATTAACCAAATCTACGAACAACAATATCCTGGCTCTTTAGAGCAAGCTGGCTTTCCGCCTGAGACGTTGACTGATAAAACAGCTCTTTGGGCGTATATGGACGGAAATTTTGACCAGTGGAAGCAATTACAAGAAGAAAGTGATTTAACTCATGAAGAAACTGAGGAAATCAAAATGCCAAAATCAATTACTACGGCAAAAGGTTCAGTGTATACATATCTTGAAGATGGTACGACACAAAGATTTAAATCAGTCGAAGGTGAAATGAAAGAACCACAAGACATTTTAACTTTTATTCCACAAATTGAACGGATCAAAGATTGGGAACATTTTGATAGATTGCCAGACTGGATTAAAGAATACGATAATGATCAAGTTATGGAAATGCTTGCTTCTGACTACATTCATAATCCTAAAAAAAGCGTTGTTTTAACAAACGAATCAAATCAGATCGTTCGCAGTAACGCAGAAGCAGCAAAAGCAGAGACTTTATTATTACAGTTTGTAGATGCGGAAACAAATCAAACAGAATTTGCTTTACCAGTATCAAGTAAGCCAGAGGTTGGAGATACAACTTATGATGCTAGGTATTTTGAAAAAGATGGCAAACAAAGATTCTCATCACATATTGGAAACGCAGTGACCAGTATTGAGTATTAGGGAGCAGTGAGCTTTGCTCACCATCTGCGCGCATGGGCGGGGCACCAGCGGCGTTAGCCGCTGGTGCTTGGGGCAAGCACATACAACTCTGCGTCCGTAGGACACCACGTTGAAGGTAGCAACCCGTTCGCGAATCACGGAGAAACAGTGAACGAATACGCCAAGTCGCAAAGCGTATAAAGAGAACTGTTTTGTAGTGATGAAGCGAACCCGAAAAAACCAACCATTTCCTTGCCACTTCTTTCAAAAGCGGAAGGGGGTCTGGGGGAAGCCGCAAAAAATTGAAAGCAAATGGTTGGTTTTTAGGAACCCTCGCACCAGCGAGGGTTGGGGTGTGGAGCATCACCACGAACCCGAATGCGTACACTGAAGTATAAAACCACCACGCGCTCCGCGCGTTACGAGTCAGTCACTTCGTTCAAAGTGGGTTCGAGCAAAGGTAAGTAGTTCACCGCATGAACGTAGTGAATAAGGAGAGAGAGTAAAGCGCGGGGCGCTTTACGTGGGGATTCGAAAAGCTTTTGCGTCAGATTGGGAGCTTTGCTCCCCAATCTGTCCAAAAGGTATACCGCTCGTGTAACGAGAGAAATTCCCCCTCTCCGCAGCGAACCTTGCTATACTATCTTGATGAAACGGCAAGATATCCTTAATATCCTTTTTACCTTTGTTATTGGGGTGGTGGTTGGGGTGTATGTGTTTTTTGCTGGGTTTGCGCCGACGGCTGATCGGATTGAAACTGCTGTGGAGGGCATCGGCCAGTCGCTGGTTGTTACCGGTGAGGCCTATGGCGGTTGTGATCGAGCTGGGACGTGTCCGTCTTTTAATATTGATGGCGATGGTGATTATCGGTACTTCTATACTCCACAAGGGGCCACTGCTGCAGTGTTGCGTGAAGGCACTTTGCCACTAGATATCCAGCGCCAAATGAAGCGCAGCCTGCAACCAGACGTTCTGCGCCAGTTTAGTGTCTCTATCGACCCAATTATGTGCGACTCGTATGTCGATGGTATTGATGTTCGCTATATCATTGAATTAAATGACGAGATGTATGAGGTTGATTCTTGTGGGACCGCAGTGGATGGTGACAGTGTAGCCTGGGAGACACTTGGCGGCCTGTGGTACTACTTTGAACTGTCTGATCGGTAAGTTTCATTGCACATCCAAGTAAGTGTGTTGCAAAGTGAAAGAGGGGTTTGTTGTTGTCGTATTAATAGATGTAGCAGTTGTCGCGACTGGTGCACTAGTTAGATATTACAAACTGAAACTTGAAACCTTATAGAGGCATATGAAAACAACATCTAAATCATTTTTTGTCGCGGTCGCCGCCTTTGCTGTCACCGCGTCAGGTGTGCACGCATTTGGGAGTGCGGAGTTGCTCACCAAAGCCGGACTGTCAGATAACCAGGTGATTGCGGTACAAGTGGCTCAAGAACTAAAAGCGACCGGACAGCTAGAACAAGCGCGCGCGACTCTCGAGTCAGCTGGCGTGACCAAAGAAACGATGCAGCACATCCGCGAGGTGGCCAAAGAAGCTAAGCAGGCCATGCAGGCCGCGGTAGAACGCAACGATTACCAAGCGTTTGTAGTGGCGATAGCGGATTCACCACTAGCGGAGATAATCACAACCGAATCAGATTTTAAACAGTTTGCAGCCGCCCACGAGTTGCGGGGAGTGGGGGATCGGGATGGGGCGAGAGAGCTCCTCAGCGAACTCGGGGTTGATACTCAGATGCATGGGAAGCAGCACCGAGGTAAGCACGGCTTGCGGGCACAAGCGCGTGAGTTACTCAGTGACACGCAGCGCGAAGCGCTCCAAGTTGCACACGCCGCCAATGACAAAGAGGCAGCCCGAGCGATTTTTGCCGAGGTGGGGATTGATCTGCCTGAAAAGGGTGCCAGGCAAGAGCGGTAGTTACAACCAGTCAGGTGGAAATCAACCGTGGGCGCTATAGGCGCCCGCCGTTGATTTCTCTGCTATGATAGTGGCATGATGCGAACGATTACTGCCTTAGCAATGTTTATCCTGCCAGTTAGTGCGGTCGCATTCATCGCGAGTGAAACTGACATTAGTCAACCGTACGAGATTGTCCCGATTGAGGTTACGATGCCCGAGCAGATTTCGTTTTTAGGCACCCTCAGTGACTTCCCGGTAATGTATGAAATCAGGTCAGAAGAACCATTTACCTTTACCGCGCAACTAGCCCAGCCAGTCAACCAAGTAGCTCAGCCGTTCTCAATGCTCTTAATTAGGACTAATGATCGCGGTGGTGGCGTGACCGAGGTTGCCAGACAGGTGTATGTGGCACAAGATTGGGCAACCAGACGAGACAGTTTGCTCGGTTTGTCGCTTCACGAGTCACCCATTCTCAGTCAAGATGTTGGACCGGGAACCTATCGACTAGAAGTCAGTAGTCCAGACAACCAGGGACAATATATGTTTACCGTCGGGACGGAGCAGTCATCGGTTTGGTATTTTGAGCAGTTAGGTTATATCCGTCAGACGCAAGTGCACTTTGGCTACGGTCTATTCTCGCTCCTCAAATCGTCCCAGGTGTATTATGCAATTGGAATCATCTTGCTTCTGCTAGCGATCTTTCAAACTGGGCGATTTGCTCGCAAACAACATAGGTATGATTAAATTTACTGTCATTGCGATTAGTGCAGCAGTGCTGTATTACTATGCGAATTTGGCGTTTCAGGGTCAATTGTAATTGACCAAACGCTCCTAACAGGGCATACTAGTGCCGTTATTCCCGTTTGCGGACGGGACATTTTTATTCTCACTATATTTATCACATTTATGCCACAAGAAATCCGTAATATTGCTATCATCGCCCACGTTGACCACGGGAAAACTACCCTGACCGACGGTCTGATGGAATTTACCGGTGACCGCATCGGTGACGCGTCCATGGACAACAACGCCATCGAGCAAGAGCGCGGAATCACTATCTACGCCAAAAACACCTCAGTGACGTACAAAGACACCAAAATCAACATCGTCGATACACCTGGTCACGCCGATTTTGGATCAGAGGTAGAACGAGTATTGCGGTCAATCGACAGTGTGTTGCTTGTCGTGGACGCGCAGGAAGGTCCGATGCCGCAAACCCGGTTTGTGCTCAAAAAGTCATTGGAACTTGGCCTTAAGCCAATTGTGATCATCAACAAGATCGATAAACCAGCGGCTGATCCAGACAAGTGCGAAGAGCAGGTATTGGAGCTGTTTCTTGAACTCGGTGCGGACGACGAGCAGTCTGACTTTCAGGTGGTCTACGCCGTAGGGCGAGATGGCAAAGCCAAACGAAAGCTCGAAGACCCCATGGTCGACCTCGCGCCAGTGCTGGACTGTATCCTCGAAACTGTCCCTGCGGCCAAAGGGTACACCCCCGGTGATGCTTTGCGGGCCCAGGTATTTAACCTTGGCTACGATAACTTCCTGGGTCGATTAGCGGTAGCGCGTATCTACGAAGGTATGGTCAAAAAAGGCCAGTCATTATTTATCAAAATGGAGGGAAGCGATGTGGTCAAAAAAGGCAAGGTTGTCAAAATGTCTGGCTACAAGGGCGTCACCCAAGTCGAGCTTGATGAAGCGTTTGCTGGTGACATTGTCCTGATTGCTGGTCTCGAAGACATCAACATTGGCGAGACTTTGACCGACACTGAATCAGTCGAACCACTCGCCGCTATCCACGTCGATGAACCAACTATCGGGATGCAGTTTTTGGTGAACTCATCACCATTTGCCGGCCGCGAAGGTAAGTACGTGACCTCACGTCAGATCGCCGCCCGACTCGAAAAAGAACTCGAGATCAACGTCGGACTGCAGGTCGATTTTGAAGGTGACATCATGGAGGTGTACGGACGCGGAGAAATGCACATCGCGGTCCTGCTTGAGAACATGCGTCGCGAAGGCTACGAGTTGTCTGTGTCCCAGCCGCAGGTAATCATCAAAGACATCGATGGTGTGAAAAGTGAACCGTTTGAAGAGGTGACTATCGACGTTCCAGGCGAGTTCCAAGGACCAGTCATCGAACGACTCTCAAACCGCGGTTTCATTATGCAAAACATGATCACCCACGGCGAACAGGTCCGCCTACTGTTTGAAGGGCCAACGCGGGGACTGCTCGGGTACAAAAACCAGTTTGTGGTCGACACCAAGGGCGAAGGCATCCTCGCCTCCCAAGTCATCGGTTTCCGACCGTACGCTGGCGAGATCAAGAAACGAAAGGCCGGCTCAATGGTATCGATGGTGTCAGGTAAGGCACTTGGCTTCTCACTGGCGAACCTTCAAACCCGTGGCGAAATGTATATCGGCCCAGCCACTGAGGTGTACGAAGGAATGGTTATCGGCAACACCAGCAAGGGTGAAGAAATGATGGTCAACCCAACCAAAGGCAAGCAGCTGACCAACATGCGCTCATCTGGTACCGACGAAGCCATCAACTTGATCAACCCCAAAATTGTTACCATCGAAACTGGACTAGAAATCATGTCCGAAGACGAATACCTAGAAGTCTGCCCAGTATCAGTCCGATTGCGTAAGAAGTATCTGAAAGAGTCAGATCGAAAAAAGCAATAGTTACATTAGTTGCAAGTCAAAATAAAAGCCCCTAGGGGCTTTTATTTGTGGTACTATTTTAGAAATGAAGAATATAAAAAAGGTAAATATTGCTTACATAGATGCGGCAAACCTACACAAGGTGGCCCAGTCACTTGAGTGGGAGCTCGATTACGCTCGATTTAGGGTCTGGCTGAAAGACAAATATAATGTTGATAAAGCCTATATTTTTATTGGGTTGATTCCTCGATACACTGCGCTTTATACGTATCTTTCAGAATCCGGTTTTACACTTGTATACAAAGAAGTGGTGTATCAAAATGGCAGTGGCACGCCTAAAGGTAATTGCGACACAGATCTGATAATGAAGGCAATGGAAGATTTCTATGAAGGTAGGTTGAATCGGGCCGTGCTCGTTTCAAGTGATGGAGATTATGCTCCTCTAGTAAAGAAATTACAAGAAGCAGACGCATTTGAAGTGATTGTTTCTCCTGCGCTAACCGAAAAATGCTCGATTCTCTTAAAGAAACTCAACTCTAAAATCGCGTACCTTCATGACCAGAAAACAGTTCTACAGAAGAAAATTAGAAACTAAAAAGAAAAAACCCCCAAAAGAGACGGAACTCTAGCAGGGTTTCTTTCGTGGTGATTACTTTTTATATTACACTTTTTGCACGTAAAAGCAACTATTGTGTGGAAAACTTGATCATTTGCTATACTCAACCCATGAACTGGATATTCTATATTTTGGGAGCGATACTGTTGGTCATTATTGTTGTTATGACTGCTAATGGCTGGTGGCGGTACGTTTTGACTGGGTATTTGATTGTGCGGGTGACGCCGTACGAGCAGCCGGGTACGGGTACGGGGAGTATTTTGTTTATTGGTGACAGTACTGGGTATGGAACTGGCGCTAGTCGAGCGAGTGAGAGCATCGCCGGCCAGCTTGGGGCTGAGTATCCAGCGTACTTGATCAAGAATGATTCGGTAAACGGACGGACCATCGTGGGCGCGCTTGAGGCGGCCCAAAACCTCTTTGAGTCTAGCCAGTATGACCTGGTGGTATTGCAGATTGGGGCTAACGACCTGATTAGTGGTCGGTCGGCATCGGACATCGTGTCTGATATGCAGGAGTTGATCGCAGCCGTCGAGCCGCACGCTGGTCATATCGTTATTATCGCCTCGGGCAACGTGGGAGCGACGCCAGTGTTTACTGGTACAGAGGCAGAAGAGTTGACTGATACGTCACGGCAGTTCAATCAACAGATGACAGCGCTGGCCCAGGGGTCTCAAACTGTATCGTTTATCTCGTTGTTTGACGAGCCGGAGGATGATCCGTTTGTGTACACCGATGGTGTCTATACCGCGATTGACGGCCTACATCCAACCAGTGCTGGATACAAAGTGTGGTATGACAAAGCCAAACCAGCCTTTGCGGCAGTGTTAGAGCAACAGTAGTCTGCTACAATTACCAGTATGAAAACAATTACTTGTATTGATTGCGAGCAAAAGTTCGGTGGAGAAACTGCTGAGGAAATCATGGAAGATATGATGATGCACTACCTCAACGACCACG
>Ga0075110_1001467_pt1 | contig 10002 bp, 14 predicted proteins | sample AntAceMetag02UK8_FD_69799 | JGI IMG/M metagenome (GOLD analysis project Ga0075110, IMG submission 69799) | Saline lake microbial communities from Ace Lake, Antarctica - Antarctic Ace Lake Metagenome 02UK8 | ecosystem: Environmental > Aquatic > Non-marine Saline and Alkaline > Saline | place... | reverse complement strand
TTATTAATTGAAAATTATTTGATTAACAAAAGCACCAGAACGCGATTAACGCGAAGCCGTAGCACATTGCTATTATGTATGTTTTTAGGTTTTTCATGAGCAACAGCAGGTTGAGCAGTTGTTGCACTTCTTTTTCGCTTGAACAAAGGGCATTATCAAGGCCCGTAGAATCACTTGCTCTGAGTCGTTCAATTCAATCGCCATGAACGATTGCCCTCCGAAAACTTCGCGGCGTATCTCAGCCCCTCCGTTAGCTATCCACACTTCAAATTGGTAGCCAAGAACGGTTAATATTACCGTCTGCTTATCATCTTTGGTGAATGTGAAGTTGCCGCTCAACAGCGACTCTTTGAACGTTTGCGTAATGCCATTGATCTTGTCCTTTAGTGTTTCAATTTTATTGTTTTCTATGGCAGCAGCGGCGGCCGACTTAATGCGAGTGATTGTTTCTTCGATGTTTTCTTGTATCTTTGTCATTGTTCTGTTTTGGTTAAGCCCCGCTTGCATTGTTCTGCTCGCGGGGCGTTTTTTGTTATGCTAATTGAAGTTCTCTTGATTCTTTGCGGCGATTGTCAACCGCTTCGCCTTCGCGGTCTGGAATAGAAGACAGTTCGTTGTTCGCCTTATCCATGAAGTCAATCACGTCTTGAAAGCTATTAACGGTTTCAGGTTCTAACACCCGGTTTTCGTGGTTGATGTTGTGAAAAACGTGAACCTTATTTTTGTGAATCATAGCGATAAGGTCTAAACCGCTATGAAAGATTTCGGACTCACAAAGTGCGAGTAAATAAAGTGCTGTTCTGTTCATTGTTCTGGTGTTTGATTGTGTTACAAATATACTAATAAATACGTAACTATTACAATTATTTATGAAATAGTTTTTGAACAAAAAAAGTCACTATAATTTATTCGCTTTCAATAATTTGTCAAATCCTGCCTGAAATTTGAGTTTAGGTTGTTCATCGCAACTTCGTAAATCCATTAGGGCAAAAAACAAGCGTTGAACAGTGAAAGTAATTCCCCTCATTTCGTCAAAAGTTGACATTTCCAAATGTTCATTTGCTTTGTGTTCTTCGCTATGTATCACTTGAAAGCTAACGCCCGAACACATATCTTTTACCGCTTTCAGCACTTCCCTTTTTTCTCTTGCATCGTTCAATAGGTACGTTTCAAAATGACGGTGGATTCGTTCCGTATGTTGTTTGTATTTACGAAAATCATCAAGTGCGTGGTCGGGAAAATCGTTATACTTGGTGAGTTGTGATACCATTTTTATAATCTTGTCCGTTCCCGTTTCCATCGCTTTGCGGTTTTTGGCCTTATGCTCCATGAAAATTTTGTTTTCAATGGCGTTCTGCGTTTCTTGCAAATTCATCATTTGCCATGCGGTAGTCTTGTCGTCTGTCATTTCTTTATTTTGTTTTAAGGTCTATGTTTTTGAATACTTATTTGATTTCAGCAGGGCGAAACATAAGATAACAGCCGCTATAACGCCATTCTGCGAACGCCGGATAGCTTGGTGTTGTATGCAAGTGCTTAATCTGTGCTAAATTGAAAGTTTGTATTTCAAATACCATAATTAAATATTTTTGCCAACGCTTTTTTTAAAATAAATTAATTTTTACTTTTATAAGCCGTTTTAATTTTTCAGTCAATATATCAAGGTCGTTATAAAAAATATGTTTTATTGTTTCTCCAAAAAGTTACCTTTCAATTTAACTTTTATCTTTTTATTACAACACCCTGCATAACCATCTTCAATAGAACTTTCCATTTGTTTTTTCTCCATTTGTTTTGCCACTAATATCACCTCGAATAAGTCATTAAAAGCATCTTTATAAGATGCTTCTAATTGTTCCTCTATATATTCCACTGCTGTTTTCATAATTTAATAATTTAATAATTCATATAATAATTAATATCTTTGTGTTTTTCTTTATTTTGGTATATATTTCCAACGACTTCAAAACTTGTTGTATCTACATCTTGCATTACTTTTGTACCGTTCTTAAAGATAAAAGAACCATTATTAAAACTGCAATGCCAAAATTGCAAAACAGATGAGTGTTTCCTAAAATCTAATATTATATCTCCTTCAAAGATATATACATTTCTTGTATCTCTTAATCCAGAACATTGACTTATATCTATCTCACTATTTTGGTTGCTTATGTCCCCGTTTTTTAAAAACTTCATAGTATAAGTGTCTGTAAATTGGCGTTTTGTTTTATTCCAGAATCTAAAATTATTTTTTTCCATCGCTTAAAATATTTAATTATTTGTTTTGTTATTAATTGAAACTTTTGTGCTTTAAAGTCGCACCAGACATACAACACTAAATATAATTCATGCTAAAAAGCACGAAATTATATTATTTCCGTTAGGCACAATTAAAAAAGGGTTCGTTGCTTTCTATAAGGTTCGAGCCTTTTGTTTGCCTTATCAAAATAATCCTTATCAATTTCACAAGCGGTTAAATCAAACCCCAAGTCATCACAAGCAATAGCAATGCTTCCACTTCCTAAATGCGAATCAAATATTTTGTTGCCTTTTTCTGCATATTCATTTAGTAGGTGTCTGTAAAGTTCAACAGGCTTTTGAGTTGGGTGTATGCTTCCGCCCTTCTGTGCTATCAAACCCCTATTAAAAGTAAAAACCCTTGTTGCTTTATTAAAGCTACTGTATGCAAGCTCGCAATCACTCATACTCAAACCGTGTTGTCCTTTATCCCAAACTATCCATCCCATTGTTCCTTTATTCAAATGGGCAACAAAATAATTAGCACCCCAAACAATTTGATTTTTAGATATTCTTTCAAGTTCTCTAAAATATTCATCAGTAGGTATCGCATTATCCCACCCTTTGTTTTCGTGATGCTTCCTTTTGTGTTTAGGGTTTTTAGTAAATGTTTCTTCTTGTCCTGCCCTCGCAATACCATAGGGCGGGTCAACTATTGCCAAATCAAATTGATTATCCCTGCATTGCTTCATAAACGGCAAACAGTCAAGGTTATGTGTTTCTATGTTACTTCTGTGCATAATTCATCTTTTTTAAAAGTGCCTAACAATGTATAAAAGCCATTGAAAAAACGGCTCTTATACTAAAAGTTAGCATTAATTACACAAACAGTCTATAAACATCGTTCTTACTTATGTTAGGGCTGCTTTGGTGTTTCTTGTATCCAATCCAATCAAAATCAAGTATAGTGCTTTTAATGTGTTTTATTTGTGATTTATCTTTTACTATTACCTTGTATTCATCTCCGTATCTTTTTCCATCTTCAAAAATTTCTTTTCCTGAGCTTCCTCTTTTACAAAACATAAAATCAGCTTTTGTGCTTTCAAAATTATTATCACCTGTTCTTAATAAATTAAAAAAATCATTACTCAATTTAGGTTTCTTGTTTAGTTTACCATTTTTATTTCTATGGTATAAATTAAAGCAACAATTAACCTTCATTCCGCTATATTCTAAAGTACCTAGATCAACACTTTTAACTAAATCAAACAAGTAAAGGCTGTCACTATTGTTTAATTGGCTAATAGGTAAAATAAAACCTATCATATCCGCCATTTTACAAGCGTGTTTGTAAAAACTTCTGGATAAATTATTTCTATCTCCAAACGGAGGATTCCCAATAAATGCTCTACCTTGTTTATAAGGTAATTGTAATTTAAGAAAATCCTGTTTAATTATACTTTCGTGTTCAGGCTCTAAATCATAAGCAATACAATTAGGTATTTGTAAACTAAAATTTCCATTTCCTGCACTTGGTTCAATTATCTCTATTACATCTTTAAAAGTTTCATTAAACAAATCAATACATTTCTTTGCTGTTTCTTTTGGTGTGTAAAACTTATCTAATTCTATATTTTTACTCATATCTATTTATTTTAAATTAAAAAACTAATGCTAACACTGTATATAAGCCATAGAAAAAACGGCTCATATACTAGACGTTATTCATCGCTTTCCAATTTTGTTGTTTAGGTCTATATTTTTGAACCATTTCGGCAAGTATTTTAGCAGGGCGAAACAGCCGATAACAAGCCCTATTAGTGTTAATATTTCATTCATGCTCCTTGAATTTTTAAAAATGTGATAGATTCGATATTCTGATGTCTATTATCTTGTACGAGGTAGTACTTCGCATCAATGAAAAACGTATTTTTCACCTCTGACATACTTAACCCGTCGCACTCGTAAGATTCGCTTATGACCTCACGGTTCCCGAAATATTTAATTGAATAGGCTACTTTGTATGTTTTCATATTTCGTTTGTTAATTTTTATAAAAGGTCAACGTACTGCTGCAATGCAACCCGAACGTGATTCCTAAATCTTTCAGTAAGAAAGTCAGCCCTGAGGAGTTTTGATATAATTGGTTGTGAGTATTGCTGATTAGTGTACACGTAAAACTTATTTTATATCAAAAAATCAGTTAGTGCGGCCTGTGTTAGGTTCATATCTTTTAGTAACTTCCTTAGTTCGGGTGGTGTCATTCTGTTGAGATTAAAACGTTGAAATTTAATTTTGATAATTCATCTATTCTATATTCTTGAATCTTGCTAAGTACGCCAGTAGGCTTTTTGACCTCAATAAAAAGAACATCGTTCGGTTTTAGGCAAATCAAGTCAGGCACACCGTTTTTGTTAGCTTTGGAGATTTTCAGCACGTACCAACCTAGCTTCTCGTATCGTTTGATTATTTTGCTTTGTATTTTTTGTTCCGAAATCATTTTTGAAATGTGTTAGTGTGTAGTTCTTTTTTTTCATTACTTGATTGTATATTTTCGACTCAATACCACCTTTCGCAAACAGCCAAAAAACAGTATTTTCGGTGCGTTCTTTGGTTGTCAGTCTGTCACGACTTTGCCAATAGCTAACCGCTGAGTGGTCTATGTTATAGTACACCAAATAATCAGCCTGACGTAAGCTTATTCCTTCCCGCCCTGCTTGGATTTGCAAGGCGATATACTGAAACCCCTCCATGTTGAAGGCATCTAATTCAGTAGTCAACTTGTAGCCTAATACCTGCTTGAGGGCATCAAGTTCAGCTTTGAATTTATAAAAAATCCCCAGACGTTTTTTAGGAAAATTGTTAGCTATGTATTCAGCTTTTGTAAGGTCAAAAATGATAGCATTACCACTTTCACCGATACACGTTCCTGAAAAAACTTGTTGAATTTTGCTTTGTTGCTTCACGGCGGTATCTGCCAAGATTGTGTCAGTTTTCCCCCGATAAATACCGTGCGTTGCCAAGTCTTTTGCGATGGCATACGTGAACGGTTTCATTTGAACTTCAATCACTTTTTCTGTAACCTTCGACTTGAACCCCGCCTCTTCCTGCGTAAAATCAATTATGTACCCTTCCAGAAAGCGATTGATTTTTTGTTCATCAGCTTGGGAGTAATCACTTACATCTCCGTAGCCGAAATTCTTTTTTGTGATGTTGACGAAATCTTTTGCCCACTTATAAAACGTCTTGTAATCAGCGAATGGACTGAAATTCGACACCCAAAACTGGTGATAGAATTGACTGAAACTTTCGGGCGTTGGCGTACCGGATAGATATATTTGCGGCAAGTGGGCCCACCGCTTCTTAATCTCGACCGCTGAAACGTTCGGTTTCGGGAACGCACCGTTTCTGTGGTGTTCGTCACAAATTACTATATCAAAATTGCCTTCTACTTTGTGCAAAGATTCATAGTTAATTACCTCGATACTGAATGCGGGGGTCATTAGTGCGTAATCGTACTGCACCGAACTAATAGCTTTCTTTTTTGTAATGAATAATACCGACTTCTTCTCAAGCAACTCGCAAGTAAGAAGAGCGGTAAGGGTTTTGCCCGTTCTTACTTGCATCGCTAGATAGACCATCCCTTTCTCAATGATTTTGTAAGCTGCTCGTTCGGCGATGTCTTTTTGATATTCTCTGAATTGTAGTGTCATAATTTAAAATGGTACTTCGGTTTCTATATTTTTAATCGTGAAAAATCTACCTACGGAGTCTTTGCCCCTCTGGAGTTCGAGTTTGTGGAACCTCGCATATCCCTCTATCCAAAGCGAAAACTTCTTATTCGTTAACCACTTTTTTACGTCAGGGTATTCCTCCGAAAATCCTTCAAAACATACCTTATTGTACGTGCGTGCATTTTGAGTAAGTGGTTCGTCATTTGTCCACTCAAAAAACTCAAAAGATGTTTCCTTGATAAATTTTCGAGTATGTAGATTTTTGTAGTTAGTTTGGCTAAGTCCGTAGCTCAAAAAGTACTGCAAACATTGGATCATGAAATTGTCAAAATACAACCATTCATCGCTAGACCAATCGTCGAAAAGCATACAACCAAATTCGTCAATCGGCGAGTGGTGTGAACCAAAATAGCTACTTAGTTCAACCTCGAATTTTCGACGCTCAAACGAGCCGCCTACGCCCCCGATAGTATAGTTGGTAGTGATTAGTACTTTGGGTGATTTAGCAATGCCCAAGCGGGTTGCATCTTTGTTCTTTCGCTCAATTGTAATCCCCTCAGTAATGACCGAAAACAAACGTTCAAAATCGAAGTTCTTTTTTACATCGTCGTAGACTAAAACTTGCGTATCAATATCAACGGTCTGATAGGTAAATGACTTATCAAAGTCAAATTGCTTCCCGTCCAAAACCCCCACCTTTTTTACCTTTGTTAGCCCCTGAACAATTAAGCCCTTGCCGCTGCCGCCGTTTGGATTTTCACTAATTACCTCGTCGTTGAAAACAATAGCTTTGTTGTCAGCACTGGTCTTAAAAGAATGCATCAGATAACCCAATACTGATTTAATCGACTCGTAACGCTCTTTTTCTTTATTCGCTACTAAGAATATGAACTTTCGATACATACCATTTTTGTAGTCTGCTAATTCAAAAGGGCGGTCAATTATTTGCTTCTCCCAAACGTAGCCGTCTAAGTCAATGTACTCGATTCGTTTGACGGTTTTCTTAGATATTTCGAGGACACAATTTTGATAGTACAGATAACAAAATTCCTGCGTGTCAGATTTTAGGTTCAAATCAACATTATCCAAGAAACTTAGGTAGTCACCTTTGAAGTATTTCGTTGCCCCCGCCATTAATTCGTAAGGCTGAAAACCGATATTATCGCGGGTGTGCAGGTCGTTCAAAACAAAGTCTTTAATCTGCTCTTCTTTGAGAATTGAAACTTTATTTTCGACAATTTTTACAAATACAAAAGATGTTTCATTGGGGTAATACTTGAATATCTGATTCGATTGCAAGTAAGCTTTGAATTTGTGATGCACAAGATGGTATCTTCCGTTCTTGTCGATACTCCAAAATTCATCAACACTGAGAGTATCTTTGATTTCTTCAATAGCATCGTCAATACCTTCGATGTTTTTATATTTGCGACTGATTTGGCGGGAGTTTTTGCCATTCACAATATCTTTTTGAATGCGTTCCCGAATGGTCTTGTTCTCGAATTGTTTCGTATTGTGGTCAGCTTCGCGAGAATAAGCAGATTTGACAATTGTATCCACTTCACTTCGAGTAAACGTTCCACTCACGAACTGTGCAAAAAACTCATCGGCATCGGCCTTTGGAATACCAAATTCATTGAACGCAAATGCCAACTTAATAAGGTTGTCGTTTCGTTTTCCCGGAACAAAACCAAATTTACGCTCCCACCACTTACGCAGATTTTCGATAATCGCGTAATGAGAAGTTTCGGGAATAATTACTTCGATAGTACCTAAATCTTGCAATTCAGGTTCTGGAAGGTTATCAAACAACTTCGATTCGTAATTCACGTAAATGTCTGGGTCGCTGCTTTCAAAACAAACCCGTGAAACGTCTGAGGTACTGATGTCAAAATAAGGCGAATTGTAATAGTCTTTCAATCCGTCAAAAAAACGTTTGTGTGTGTTAGTATCAGCCGGGATGCGAACGATGCACTTGAAGCCATTACCGGAGGGTGAAGAAAATAATAACATCGTGTGTTGGTCTGCTTCAAGCGAATCGCGTACAGCTTTCAACTCTTCGTTATTAGGTATCTTATCGAAGTCCAGACAGATTAATCCGCTGTGAACTTTCAACCCCGAAGCCGATCTATTTTTGAACGTTCCGCTAAAGCAAATAGACGGGAGCATCTTTTTTAGATTGTTTCGCTTCTCCTTATCCTGCTCTTTTCTTATCTGCTCAATTGCAATATGACTGTGACCGCTCCGGATTCGCTCAACTGCCGTTGCCACATGACGGTCAAACCCCGCCGAAGTAGCCAATATATTTTTGAAAATGGTAATATTCATAAAAAAGACGTTTGAATGACGAATAAATGACGGTTGACCGTCTGACCGTCATGTTGTTAAAAACCTTGTTATTAGCGAGTTATGAAGGAAAAAGCCTAATGACGGTCAACCCCTCCCTTATTCGCAGTTATTTTTTTTTGTTTTATCTTTTGTGTTTTATTTTCTCTGTAACCCTAAATAGACCGTCTTACCGTCCTTTTACAAGAAAATAGATATATAACTAACTAATAATAAGTAAGTTACAACCACGACGGTCTAAAGCCTTGACCGTCATACTACCGTCATGTAACCGTCACCTCGGTTATTACTAATTTTGTACTTGTTACTAATTCTACGTATTCCCGAAGAGATTCAATCGCCCTATCTGTAGGATACCTATTCCCGCTGCACATAGCATTAATGCTGTTGCTAGAAATTCCCGCACCGTGAATCTTAGCAACATCGACAGCCCAGCCATACGAAGTGGGTAGTTTATCCCTCAACGCTCTCATTAACTCCCTCTTTTGGTTTGCATCACCACGTCCTGCCATAATTGTGTATTTATTTGTAATAATTTGTTAATGCCAAAGTTACGTAAAAAATACGCAACGGTTACAATAAAATACACAATAAAATATGAAAAATTACGGAGAAAGGGCACAAGGCCTTTGAAAATGGATCTGGATTGTAACATTAAAGGGGCTGTCGGTCCTAACGGCAGTACTTTTTTTGTGCCAAATGAAAATAAACTTGATAATTGTTTGCAAGTATCAAGATGTTTCGTATATTGTAATCAACGAATGGTTGAAGGCGGGGATTACGAATCAGAGTACTTATGAACGTGTTGTAAGCTGTTATTTAAAAATAATAAAATATGAAATACATAAATTTTAATGACGATAAACTTCCGATTGGTAAAAGAAAACAAGCCTACGTAAAATGGGCAACAAGTCAAGGGACAGATATTGTTTCAGCTAAAAGACAAGCCAACAAAAAGTTTGGATTTGAAAAAAAATCAGGAATTTTTGCTATTGTAAAAGATGTGAGCGGTAGAAGAGAGCAAAGGTCGTTTACTGGAAGTCAGGAAATATTTGCAGGCTATGATTTGCGTAAATATGAAAAGTCAAATTGGGCTGAAATTTGGGATGATGAGGAAATAACAAAAGTAAAAAAAGAGGCAAAAGAAAAAGGATGGGATGTTATAGAAGTGTCTTTGTATTCTTAATTGCTTACAACAAAAGGCTACTCGATATTCTCGACCTTTCAGGTTTCGAGGATATTATCTCGAACAGAATATACAACACGGTGCGTTACGCCCCACTAAACTAAGCATGAAGAATAAAACAATGCACGGGATTTCACAGAGGGGCATTGATGTCCCTCTGTGACCAGACCACTACCCCAAATGGAACGTTGAAGCCAACTAAGCATGAAGAATAACTCAACGCACGGGGGGCGACGAAAAGGCTCAGGACAGCCGAAAAAAGCCCCCACCAAGACGATTGCAGTCCGGGTGCAAGAGAAGCACTACGACGAAATTAAGGAGAAATTGAAAGCCTTGATTAAAAAAGTAGAGGACCAAGACGAATAATATTTTTACATTTAATATCGCATTATTGCAGGTTATTGCGATATTATGCGTAATATTGTAAGCGAGACAGCAACGTTGCTGTTTGGTATTCGGGGTAGCTCAGTTGGTGAGAGCCTGTTGTTTGTCGCTGGTT
>Ga0075110_1001462_pt1 | contig 10012 bp, 10 predicted proteins | sample AntAceMetag02UK8_FD_69799 | JGI IMG/M metagenome (GOLD analysis project Ga0075110, IMG submission 69799) | Saline lake microbial communities from Ace Lake, Antarctica - Antarctic Ace Lake Metagenome 02UK8 | ecosystem: Environmental > Aquatic > Non-marine Saline and Alkaline > Saline | place... | reverse complement strand
ACCCTTTGTTTATATGCTAGGGATACTCTTATTAGTACTCCCAGCTTTTCTACAATCTAATTCTAAATTAAAGCAATTCTTAACTAATCTTACTATTTGGATTGTCATTATCCTTATAATCCTAACAATACTCTATTTCATTAAGTAACAATCATTCCGTTACCTGGACACCTAGATTTTCATTTGGTAGTCTTAATTTATGTCTGGACTTGAAATACTATTAGCCATTGAACTTGCTTATTTGCTTACACAATAATTATGGATATATGAAAAAACTATTTTCAATGATTTTAGTTCTGGGTTTTAAATTATGATTTGTCCAAAATGTAAAAAAAATGAGACATCAATATTAAAAACATTTTATGAAAGTTTAACCAATACGGTAAAAAGACAGAGAACGTGTAAATGTGGAAATTTATTTGTAACTTATGAGATAAATAAATCAGGACTAAAATCTAAGTCAGCTATAATTTTAAAAAATTCAATTCAACTTAAAAAAAAAAGAAGACCTTCGGTAAAAGAAGAATGGATAGATTTTAGAGTTTTTTATTATGGATTTTTAAGAGTTTCAGCCATGCAAACTTCGTTAGATAAAGCATTAAAAAAATTTGGGAAAAAATACAAAATTAATGAACAAACCGGAATTTTTGTTGGCAAAATGTCTAATAGGAAAAGTTATGTCTGGGTTAGAAATTTTAACAAAAAAGGTAAAACCAAAGATTTTGTAGAAGAAAAAATTGAAAATGTAAAAAAGACTATAGGCAAATGCATTGCCTCAGACCTTTACTGGAAAAAGAAAAAGTTTTTCTTTAAAAATATAGTTGTTCCAAATTTAAATGATAAAAATATTAAAAATGCTATCTTGAAGGAAATTGATGAGTTCAATAGATCTATAACTTCCTATGTGAGAAAAAGTAAATATGACACAAACTTTTATATAAATAATAGTAAGTTCAACAATGCAATATTTGATAGTGAAGATTTCAAAGGAATTTTTGATAATAAAAAACAGTTTGAGGAATATATAGCTAAAAAATTCACACTATCAAAATCTTGGCTCTGGTTTGAATCTATAAGATAGTTAAAAATTTGTTCTTTAAAGAATAAAAAAATCTTAAAACGTTCTTCAAAGAACATCTCTCTGATTTAAAAAATCTCATTAGTTTCTATATTAGCACTATGTACGAGCAAAAACTTGAGCTGTTGAAATTTGATAAAAAAAGAAGGGAGAAATACTCAGGTAATTGGCTCCTTAAGATTAATCCTCTAGCAATAGCAGAATATATACAAAAAAGAGATGGTAGTAGGCTTAGCTGGAGGGCTGCTCGCGCCATCGCTAACGTAAAAATCTTGGAGGTTTATAGAGATTTATTGCTCGAAGAAGAGCAATTAAATCTTCAAGAAGAAACAATGGAAGGAGAATGGAATGAAAGGAAATAAACAAATGAAAAATATGAGTAAAATCGATAAGCAAGTAGAGATTCTAGATAGAGTCACTAGCAAAGCCATAAAAAAAGTAGAGCTTGAATCTAAGAACAAATCTAGAAATTACATAGTTGAATGGTTCAGATACGTAGAGTTGGTAGGAAAAGACTTAAACAAATATTTAAACTAGAGAAAGGAGATGAAAAATGAATGAACAAATATCTAAGAATGTTGACATAAGAAATAATAAGCCAGTGAGAAAAACACATTGTTTTAACTGTAAAGAGAATATTGATTCTCAACAATGGGACGTTTGTGATGATTGCAAAGGAATAGTTTGTAGTTGTGGATCTTGCTTTTGTAGTTGGGAAGGAAGCTTATATGAAGCTTAAATTTGTACTCAGATGTATGATAATGTTAAGCTTATATAAATAATTTTTTATTTAATTATGTTTAATTATATTAAAGATAAATCAATAGCAGCATATAAATATACTAAAGATAAAGTAGAATCTGGATTTAGTTACTTGCAAGATAAGAAAGCAAAATGGAGAAAATACTATAAAGAAATCAAATCATATTATTCTTTACGATTTTTATTAGATTGTATAACACCGTCCGATGTTTTTGTAGTGATTAAAAATCTCACCAAAAAAAAAGATGAAGAGCAAATATTTAAGTTTGTATTAGGTTGTTCTTTAGTTACAGGTTGTTTAGTAGCTATTCCAGGAGATATAGGTGTTGGCTTATTAGTTGCACAAGCTGTTGAATTTGCTATGGCAGCACAAATTGCAAGATTAGTTGGTTTAGATTATTCTGAAGATAGTGTGTTTAAGCTTTTAGGAGCTGTTGGAATTACAACAGCTGCAATTCTTGTATTTTTTGAAAAAGTTTTACATATCGTTTTTAAATTAATAGCTCAAACAGGAATAGCTGTACCAATATCTTTTTTCGCAACTAGTATTACGACTATATTTTTGGGAATGTTTTGTTATCTTTCATTTTCAGAGATTAAAAATTCGGGTAAAAAAAAATTAGGCGTTATCTCGATTATAAGAATTAGTAAGAATGCTTTTAAATTTACTTATAAAATATCAAAAAGCATGAAGGATCTACTTTTTAAAGATATGCCAGATCTATTTAATCAAATTAAAGGAAATGTAAAACTATGGATGAATGCAGATTTAGATTTCAAAAAAAAAATAAAGGGGGAAATATTTTTTGCTGGTAGCATGGCATATTTATTAGATGGTAAAAACAGTAATCTTCAAGGTCCTTTAAGTGAAATGTGGCTAGATGCTTGGAGAATGTCTTATACAGATAAATTAGGATCCGAAGCAACTGTTGATCAAATAAGAAAGATGGCAGAAAGTTATTCTACTGAACAAATGCCATATGTAGAAAATCTAGTTCAGTCAAAATTTTATGAAATTTTAGAATCAAATTATGAGAATATGGATGGTGATAAATGGTCTGCTAAGTTATTTGAAGATCCAGCTCATCCTGCAACAGATGTAAGATTTTATAATTCAGCAACCAAACAAACATACGAAGTAAATTATAAATTAACAGATGATACAAATTATATAGAACATCATCTTGCAAAATATCCTGATACACCAGTCATAACCTCTCCTGAGGTCGCTGAAAAAATGAATAATCCTTTAGTTAGTGGAGGTGAATATCATCCACAAGAAGTAATAAAATTTTCTGATAAAAATTTTAAATCTCTTTTAGATTCTGAACATGATCTTTATTTGCAGGAAGGAGCTGCAGCAGCAGGTTTAATTGTTTTATCATTACACTTGTTTCCATTTTTTGTTACCTATGCAAGAGGAAATATAGATAGAAATCAATTTGAGACAGCAGTGAAAAAATTTGTACCAGAAGTTACATCAAAAACTTTGAATCGTATTATAATGCTTACTTTGATGGGACCAATATTTGGATGGTTTTTATTGGCAAGCTTTATATTAAAAGTATCAACTCATGAATCAGATAGAACAGAAAACATTAAACAACTTGTCTATAAACCTTTAGTATAAATGATCGAAGCACTTATAATAATTGAACTAACCTTTTTAATCTACAGCTTATTAGCTGATTAACAATCATTCCATCACCTAGACAGCTTATTTAGGATTTGTTAGGGTTTAATTATGAAATTTAAAAAAAATAAATGATAAAAAAAAATATTAAAAATAAAATTAACTGGTCCTATTTTCCCAAAACTGACCCTCTACCATCAGTGTTAAATGACCCAATTAATATATTTGAAAAAAATTTTGCAAAAATTGACTCATCAAAAAATGACACAAATGAACTTAGATTAAAAAGTGATGATGTTCTTAAAATATTAGAAAAAGATTTTTTAGAAGTAGATTATAAAATTGAAACTAGTAAAAAGAAAATAAACAAGATTAGAGTTCCAGTTTTATTCGGTCATCAAGGTGCTACTGCTCAAGCATTTGAAGTTGATGGATGGCATAAAGAAAATAGGATAGTGCTAGAGATTGAAGCAGGACGAGCAGAATCCAATAATCAGTTTTTAAAAGATATATTTGAGGCAAGTGTAATGGTACACATTGATTATTTAGTGTTAGCAGTAAGAACCATTTATATTAATAAGAAAGATTATGAAATTATACAAGGTTGGCTAGAAACTTTATATGTCACTAATAGAATAAAATTTGCATTGAAAGGGATTTTGTTAATTGGTTATTAATTAAAAAAAATTATTATGAATAATAATGAAAAAATTTTGAAGCTTTTATTATTAATGGCTTTTAGTGATAAAGTTTACATGGAAGAAGAAAAAGAGTTTATCAAATCTGTTTCAAAAAAACTAGATGTAACAGACGAAAAATTAAAAAACTTAATTAATGAAATTGAAAAAACATCTGACATTACAAAATTATGTCGTGAGACAGCTAGAGAAATTCAAAATACAGAAGATAAAGATAAAACAATTAAATTATTATCTGAGATGATGACAGCAGATAAAATGGTTCATGGAAAAGAAATTTTTGCATTACAGGTTATAGCTGAAGAGTGGGAAATGTATTTAGAATAAAGATTTAAATGAATAGTTCATCAATATTTAAAAAATTTAGAAATGTAGGATATACACTTCCTGAGTCTTTGGCTGAATTAGCTGACAATAGCATCACACATAATGCTAAAAATATTTGGATTTATATGTATTGGGCAGATGATGCTGGTAGAGATTCCTTTGTTATGGTGGTTGATGATGGTGACGGTATGGATGAAAAAACTCTATTAGAAAAAGCTCTAACATTGCCTAAAGAAGATCACATTGATCAAGGAGATCACGATTTGTCTATGTTTGGGATAGGTTTAAAAACTGGATCCTTTCAGCACTGCACTTCCATTACAGCAGTCACAAAAAAAAATAATATTCTAACTAAACGAACATTAAATTTTAATAAAATTACTAATGAAATGCCTAGCTGTATGGAGCATAGATTTATTCAAAGCCATTTAAAAAATTTTGAAAAACAAGAAAGTGGCACTGTAATAGTATGGTCTGACTTAGATAATATTTCTAGATTACGCGCTAGTGAAAGACCAGGTAATTTTTATACCGATTATGACAACGCTCGACTACATTTTAAACTTACTTATCATAAGTATCTTTTAGAAAATAATATTAATATTTTTTTTGGTGGTAGTGAAGAAGTTAATAAAACAAAGGCATTTGACCCTTTTTATAAAAATGATAATGAAACAATAAAATTAGAAAATGTCGAAATTAGTTTTCAAAATGGTGGAAAGACAATTTTAAAACCTTGGATAATTCCACAAGATACACAAATTGAAAAGTTAGGTCATAATAAAAATGATCTTCAAGGTTTATATTTTTTCAGAAAAAAAAGATTAATTCATTCGAGAGGATGGTTTGGAATAGGTGAAAAAAATACAGAAAAATATTGGAGTTCAACTGATAAGTTTAATCGCCTAAGAATTGAAATTGAATTACCAGAACAAGATCCAAAAGATTGGATGAGCTCATTTTCTAAGAATAAAATAGCAATTCCTGATTATGCAATTAACAAATTACGCAAACATTTAAATCAAATTAGAAAAGATTATCTAGAAAAAATAGATGAAATGAAAGGTGATCAAAATGTACCTATAAGTGAGGAGTCACAAAAGAAAAAAGACTTGATTAAGATGATTAATAGTACAAATTTAACTAAGGAAAAAATTGCAATGATTGAAGCTTCCTTGAAAGATAAAAAATGAATGAAATAGATACTCATAAACAATTATTAATAGCATATAAATCAATGTTTGCCCTTAAGGAAAAATTTAAAAACCCTGAAAGCTGGTATCCATCATCAGCAAAAGAAATTGAAAATTATTTAAAAGATTTTTTAAAGAATGTTCCGTTAGCAAAAAAAAATGAAGAAGAACTAAAGAATTTCCTGAATAATTCCTATGCTCAAGTTATTTCTGAAGATTTGACAATTATATCCAAAAAAAGATCTGACCACCAAAAATGGTTATTTGAAGATAGAAAAGTATGGAAAAATGCAAATAACACTAATGCTCAATTTGCTTATTATAAAAGTAAAATAGAAACTAAATTAGGTAATTCGTTTAACCAAATGGATGTTTCAACAGACTCAATTCTTGGTGAGCTTCAAGATCCTACCACACGAGGGAAATGGGGAACTAAAGGAATGGTTGTTGGAGATGTGCAGTCTGGAAAAACATCAAATTATACAGGATTAATAGCAAAAGCAATTGATACAGGTTACAAAGTTATCATAGTTTTAGCTGGTTCATACAATTCGTTAAGATCACAAACTCAACTACGTATGGAAAGCAGCCTTATTTCTACTTCTGAGCCAGGAGAGTGTAACAGAGTTTTTTTTGGTACCAGTACACCAGCTTATAGTTGGCCTAATGGGGTGAGAACAATCACAGTTGAAAATGATTTTGATTTAAATACTGCAAGAAAAATCTCAATAACAAATAAAGACCCAATAATATTAGTTGTTAAAAAACTTGTACCTATATTATCAAATATACTTATTTGGCTTAATGAGCAAAAAGGTATGCCAAAAAATGAAAATATAGAATGGAAGTGGGATGAACTTAAATGGAAACAAGATACGATCAGAAATAGTCTGCCAAAATGCCAATTACAATGTCCTCAACCCTTACTGCTAATTGACGACGAGTGCGATAGTGCATCTATAGATATTGGTAAAAGGAAAAAATCCACCTTGAAAATGACTGATGAAGAAAAAGAAATTTTTAGAAATACAGATCCTTCAAAAACAAATCAGCTAATAAGACGAATACTTATGTCTTTTGAAAAAAATGCTTATGTCGGTTATACGGCAACACCGTTAGCAAATGCTTTTATAAGCCACACATCTTTTACATATCATGACGGTTTAGATATTTTTCCAAGAGACTTTATTAAGCTACTTGCTCGTAACTCATCATATATTGGGCCAGAACAAGTTTTTGGTATGGCGGATAAAAATTATGAAGAAGAAAACGAAATTTTAAGCTTATCAAAAAATATTGATAAAAATGAAAAACCCCAGGTTAAATGGATCTATGATTATAGAGATGATTTTGATGATGATGAATTCTTTATTGATGGAAAAATTGATGAACAAAGAAGAGACGAAAAATATAAGAAAGAAGGCAAAAAAGGAGAAGACCCTGTTGATGGTTGGCTCCCATTATATCATGGGATAACTCATCCTTGCCGCTATAAACAAGAAGATACTATTCCAGATAGTTTAAAAGAAGCAATTAATAGTTTTTTAATAAATATTGCACTTAGATCTTTTAGGGAAAAAACAATACATCATAATTCAATGCTTGTTCATGTTAGTAGGCTTACAGCTATACAAAACACAGTAATGGGTCAAATAAAGTCTTATCTAGTCGATTTAACAAATAAAATTAGTTATGCACAAGAAAAAAATGTTGTGCAATCAGTTAAAGATGAGTTTCTTAATATTTGGGAAACAAACACAAAATTAAATATTGATGAACTTAAATATCCAAATAATATCAATATAAATTTTGATAAAATTTGGGATAAAGTATCTTCTATTTTAACAGAAGATTCAAAAAAAATTGATCTAATAAGAATTAACACTACTTCAGATGATAATCTTGCGTATGAAGAAAAAAAGAATGGCTGGAATGTTATTGTTGTTGGGGGTGCTGCGCTTGCAAGAGGTATAACTTTAGAAGGACTATCTGTAAGCTATTTTTTAAGATTAGCAAAAATACCCACCTCAGATACATTAATACAAATGGGTAGGTGGTTTGGTTATAGGGTTGGTTACGAGGATTTATACAGAGTTTATTGTCCAAAAGCATTACATGTTTTATTTAGACAATTCTCATTTTCTATGGAAAAAGCTAGGGAAAAATTTGAAGATTTAATGGATTTAAAATTAGATCCTGAAGATTATGCTATTGAGGTCCCTTGCTTTCCAGGTTGGAATTTAGTTTCAAAATCAAAATCAAAAGACATTACTATTGTGAAAGAACCCTTTTCATCATTTATTGCACAAAATCATCAAACAATTTTGTTTTATTCTAATGAAAAAAGGGAATTTAATTCGAAAATTACAAATGATTTAATAGACAAACTTTCAGACAATTTTGAAAATACAGAGGAAATAAATAAAAGACTCAAAAAAGATGATGTATGGCTGCCAAAAATTAATAAAGAAATAGATAATGTTAAAGTAGACAAAAATTTATCATTAGAAGAAATTAAAAATGAAATTTATAAAAATAAAACTAAAACTGTTAATTTATCAAGTTCTTATCTGTGGAGAAATGTAGATATAAAATTACTAACTAAATATCTAGATGACTATAAAAATCCTCCTACTATGAGAGACTGGAATTCTAAAATAATTGCTCAAAAAATTAGGCTACTAAATAAATATAAAAAGATTAATACTTGGAATATTGGATTATTTTCCAGAAAAGAATCTGATAAAAATCCAACAATCTTGTTTAAAAATAAAAAAATTACAGTTCCATTGCAATGGAGAGGGCTTGACAGCGCTTTCGGAAGTGAATTTTCTATAGGTACATTAGCAGACCCTAATGCTGATTTTATGGATATCGAAAAAGAAACATTTGATAAGGGGATGGATGCTTGGATAAAAATGTATCAAGCAACAGGAAAATCTGTAAGCAAAAAAAACTGGTTACCATCAGGATTTAAACCCAGAATAAGACAGCAAAGAAAAGATGGGTTGTTAATAATATATCCATGGACAAGAAAATATTTAGATGATGGATTTAACCCTGATAAGGATATTTATTTTGGATGGCAAATTATTATCCCACCAACAAGAGAAGAGGGTGAAAAAGAAATATTATATCACGATAATGCTTATAATGAAGCGGGTTATCTTGCCAGACTGGAAGACTATAAGCAGGAATTTAACCCTGACTTAGATAGTTAATGAAGACTGATGATTATTACAGTGTTTTGAATAATTATTGGGAAAAAATTAAAATAGAAAAAACAAAAAATACACATAAAGCAATTGAAATATTTGTTTTTGGAAATTTTTGGTTTTCGGAAAATAAAAATAATTTACCAGGTTTAATCATAAAGTTAAACAATAATAAAATTCATAAAAGTTTTCTTACTAAGGCAAAAGGTTGGGAAATAAACCAAGGTGAAAAAACTATAGAAATGTATTTAAAAAATAAAAATCATAAAGACTTTTTTATAAAAGTTATTAATTTAATTATTACAAAAATATATTTTGAAAAACTATCAGATGATAAAAGTATTGAAGTTTTTTTTGAGGAATTAAACCTAGCAAAAGATTTTTTTGAAGATGAGGGCATGCCTAAAAAACTCAAAGAAGTATCTCAAATTGGTCTATTTGGAGAAATAAATACTCTGAATAATTTATTAACAAAAAAGCTTTCTATTAAAGATTCATTACTATCTTGGACTGGTCCTTTTAAAAAACACGATTTTACAACTACCAAGGTTTTACTTGAGATCAAGACTACTGTTACCTCATCAAGAAAGATAAATACATCAAGCACAAATCAAATATCACCTACTTTTGAAAAAGATCTTTTTATAATTTTTATTCAATTAAGTAAGGCTCCTTCTGGAATATCTTTAAATCAAATCATAGATGAGTTTTATGAAAAATTGAAAAATGAATCGATGATGTTAGCTAACGAATTTTTATTAAAATTAGCCAAAGTTAAATATTTTGCTACTCATAAAAATGAATACACTCAAAAATACTCAGTTGATAAAACTAACTATTTTGAGGTTAGAAACGATTTTCCTTACATTAAAAAAGTAGAGATACCAGACGAATTATCAGATCTTTCTATTACTTATAAAATTGATCTTGAAAAATGTGAAGATTTCAGAATAAATGAAGAACAATTATTAAACAAGATATGAAGTCTGATTTTAAACAAAAATTAAAGTCTGCGTACTATAAAGATTTTTTTTTAAGAACTAAAAATGAAATTGAAGATAGTGACGATCAACCAGGTTCAGTTTTAACTAAAATTTATACAGATA
>Ga0075110_1001456_pt1 | contig 10026 bp, 11 predicted proteins | sample AntAceMetag02UK8_FD_69799 | JGI IMG/M metagenome (GOLD analysis project Ga0075110, IMG submission 69799) | Saline lake microbial communities from Ace Lake, Antarctica - Antarctic Ace Lake Metagenome 02UK8 | ecosystem: Environmental > Aquatic > Non-marine Saline and Alkaline > Saline | place... | reverse complement strand
AAAGAATATGGTACAGAATTTAGGTCTCTATTTTATTCTCCTGCCAGTATGGTGTTTTGTGGTATTGATTTTTCTGGGTTGGAGCTTCGTGTGTTGGGGCATTATCTTTCTGTATATGACAATGGGAATTTTTCTAAAGTCTTACTTGAGAATGATATACATTCCACCAATCAAAAACTTCTCGGACTATCCTCACGTAGCCAAGCTAAAACTTTTATTTATGCTTACATATATGGTTCAGGAAATCAAAGGGTCTCTGAAATTCTTAAAGTCGACATTAAAGAAGCCAAAAGAATAAGAGAAACATTTGAAAGAAAACTTCCTGCACTAAAATTATTAAAAGATGCAGTCATAAGCAAACACAGAAGACTTGGTTATGTTAAAGGTTTAGATGGAAGAAAACTTATTGGTAGAGCAGAGTTCTCACTTTTAAATTTATTACTTCAGTCAGCAGGAGCATTACTTGTAAAACAAGGAACTATTATTCTTAATAACGATTTAGAAAAAGAAGGTTTTAAGTTTGGTAGAGAATATGCAATGGTTTTACATGTACATGATGAAATGCAGTTTATTGTTGATGAAGATAAAATCGAACAATTCAAAGTAATATCAGAAGGATTGTTTAAGAAGACTAGAGACCACTTTAATTTCAGATGTCAGTTAGATGGTGAAATAAAGGTAGGTCAAAATTGGAGTGATACACACTAAAGCAAAACCTCACTTTGACTTGGATTTAAAATTCGGTCAACAGTATGAGAATGAATTTCAAGAAGCAGTAGAAGGTAAGCTAGAATGTAAGACTGACAGGCTTTGTCAGAAGACAGGTAATGTCTTTATAGAGATAGAAAGCAGAGGAAAACTCTCTGGTATCAACAATACTAAATCCAAAAACTATGCGATTTGCCTATGGGTAGAGAAACGCAAAGACCAAGTCTGGGTACTTATTCCTACTAAAATTCTAAAGAAACTAATGAAGTCTTATCCCATTAAAGCAGGTGGAGATAACTGGTCTTCCAAAGGTCACATAATTCCTAAAGCAGATTTACTCAATTTAATTATATGAAAAAACTTTTAAAAACTAAAATTATTTTACCAGATATTGATGAGAATGATTTTCCATACAAATTTTATAAGGTTTGGTGGAGTGATATTATTTCAAGTCCAAACTGGGAAACAATTCCACAATTAAAAAAATCAAAAACAGCAGTGTGCATAACAATGGGTTGGTTGTTATCAACAAATAGAAACACTTATGTTTTCATTGGAGATATTAATTTTAATGAAGATGGCACAGTCAATGAGGGTGGTAACTCAACAGTAATACCAAAATCAAACATACTCAAACTACAGGAGATTAAATTATGACCGAGATGAATGAAGCACACTTTGAAGTGATTAGTAGAAATAAAGCTAAATCCTTTGAAGCCAAAAAAACTATGACAAATATGAATGACTTTCATAATAACAAAGCTAAAATTATGTTGGTTGATGGAGACCTACTTGCCTATAAGATTACTTCTAGTTTAGAAGAACCTATTGATTGGGGCAATGATGTTTGGACTTTATATTCTGATTTAGCAAAAGGGAAACAATTATGGAAACAATCTATTGCTTACTATTTAGGTATAACAAGTTCTAAAGATGTTGTTGTAGCATTTTCTGACAAAGTTAATTTTAGAAAAGATTTAGATAAAACTTATAAGTCACACAGAAAAGGAATTAGAAAACCTGTCTGTTATGCACCATTAAGAAAATGGATTGAGAGTACACACAAGTGTGAAACTTTTACTGCATTAGAAGGTGATGATGTTCTTGGATTACTAGCAACAGGAAAATACAAAGGTAACAATGTAATTGTTTCTGGTGATAAGGATATGAGAACAATTCCTACATGGCACTGTTTCATTATAGATGACAGCATTGAATATGTAGATGAACAAAAAGCTGATTACAATTTCTGTACTCAAGTATTAACTGGAGACAGTGCTGATGGTTACAGTGGTTGTAAAGGTGTCGGACAAGTCAAAGCATCTAGAGTTCTATTAGATAGAAAAACTATTGATGAACTTTGGGAAGCTGTCTGTTCAGAATATCACAGGAATGGTTATGAGGTTGCTGATGCTTACCATCAAGGCAGATTAGCAAGAATATTAAGAGATGGAGAATACAATTATGAAACTAAACAAATAATATTATGGAGAACACATGGAATGTACAAAAATTCTAGACCAAGCAAAAAAGCTAGTTAGTAAAGATAGAGAAGATAAGCATGGAGATAAGGTAGTAAACCATGAAAACATTGCCAGATTATGGACTGGCTTCCTACAGAATAAGACTAAACTATCTATAGTTATCTTACCTGAAGACGTAGCAAATATGATGGCATTGCTAAAGATAGCAAGAGGTCAGGGGGGTAGCTTTAATTCTGACGATTTTGTTGATGCCTGTGGGTATTCAGCAATAGCAGGAGAAATCTTATCAAAAAGAAACGAACAATTAAGTGACACTTTAGGAGTATCTAATGACAAAAAAGCCAAGAATTAGCGAAGAAGTTATTAGCTACCTAGACGAAATATTTCCTGACAAATGCCCAAACCTAGAAGACAACGAAAAATTGGTTTGGTTTAAAGCAGGTCAGAGAAGTGTCGTTAATCATTTAATCAAAGAAAACAAACAACAAGAGGAAAACTAGACATGTGTTCATTTTCAAAACCAAGTCCACCACCTGCTCCAGTACAAATTCCTGCTCCACCACCAATAGTGACGAGTGCTACAACGAAACAGAAAGCACCTACAGAAGCAGGTAACAGTACAGCAAGTACAACTGTTGCATCAAATTATGCAAGAAAAAGAGTTGGTAGAGGGTCTTTAAGAATACCTTTAGCATCAAGTGGTAGTGGAACAAACTTTCCAACTGCTTAATATTTAATGAAGTCGGAACGATATACTTTAAGTGACGAAACCATCAATAGTAAACCAAATAATTCTATTGAAGGTCAGTACCAAAAGCTAGAACAAGATAGAGAAAGTTATTTACAAAGAGCAAGAGAAAGTGCTGATTTAACAATTCCTTATTTGTATCCTGCAAAAGGTTCTAATGAAAACACAAATTACGTTACTCCATATCAAAGTATAGGTAGTAGAGGTGTTTTAAATTTAGCATCAAAATTGATGTTAGCTTTATTTCCACCACAAGCACCATTCTTCAGAATTGATGTTGATGAGTTAGTATATAAAAAAATTCAAGGTGACCCAGAAGAAAAGAAACTTATAGAACAAGGTTTAGCTAAAATAGAAAAATCTGTAATGGATAATATTGAAACTCAAAATGATAGAGTTGCAGTATACGAAGCATTAAAACATTTAATTGTATCTGGTAATGTTCTTTTACATATAACTGATACAGGATTAAGAACTTATAGATTAGAAAATTATGTAGTTAAAAGAGACCCACAAGGAATTGTATTAAAAATTATTATTAAAGAAGGAGTTACTGCTAGTACCCTACCAGAAAATATTACAAAGAATTTAAAATTAGACGACAACACACAAGAAGACCAAGCATTAGATTTATATACATGTGTTAAGAAAGAAGGAAATAAATATATTGTCCATCAAGAAGTAAAAGGAAATATTTTATATAAAAAAGAATTTACAAAAGAAACATTACCTTACCTTGCATTAAGATTTAATAGAATTGATGGCATGAATTATGGTAGAGGACATGTTGAAAGTTTCATTGGTGACTTGAAATCACTAGAAGGTTTATCAAGAGCAATATTAGAAGGAAGTTCTGCTTCTGCTAAAATGTTATTCCTTGTAAGTCCTTCAGGAACTACAAGGGCTTCAGCAATAGCAAAGGCAAGTAATGGTGCTATTATTGAAGGTTCAGCATCAGATGTAACAGTCCTACAAGCCAATAAATTCGCAGATTTTAGAGTAGCTTTAGAAAGCATGAATAGAATTGAACAAAGACTTCAATTTGCTTTCTTATTAAATGCTTCAGTTCAAAGACAAGCCGAAAGAGTAACTGCAACAGAAGTCCAATTAGTGGCTAATGAATTGCAAGATGCACTAGGTGGTGTCTATGGAATATTAACAACAGAATTTCAACTGCCTTATCTTAATACTAAATTAGCAATGTTAAGACAGAAGAAACTCCTACCAGAACTTCCGAAAGATATAGTTAAAGTTAAAATTATAGTTGGAATGGAAGCACTAGGTAGAGCAAGTGATAGATTAAAATTATTACAATTCTTATCTGACCTTGCAGGAACTTTAGGTGCTGATGTACTTGCAAAACATATCAACCTTGAAAATGCTATCAAGAAATTCGGTATAGCAAATCAAATTGATATTGTAGGTCTAGTCAAAACTCCTGAAGAATTACAACAACAAGACCAACAATCACAACAACAACAGATGGCTCAACAGATGCAGAACATGGCAACTGACCCTAGAGTAGCAGTGCCAATGGCACAAAATCTTGCTAACTCTGGAGCATCGGTATCTTCGGAAGAAGGTGATGTTGTTATTAACCAAGAGGAATAAAAAAAACTATGGCAAAAGTAGAAATAAATACAGCAGAAGCACAACCAACTAATGAAGATGCTATCGCTGAATTAAAAGAACAAGGTATCAATATAGAAACTGGTGCAGACGAAGATGGTAATAGAGCCATTGCAACTGAACCAAATATTGACGCACAAACTATTGAGAACCAAAGACCTGAATGGTTACCTGAAAAATTTAAGTCTGCTGAAGAATTATCTAAAGCATATTCTGAATTAGAAAAACAATTTTCTGGTAAACAAGCAGAACCAGAACCAGTAAATGAAGAAATTAAAAAGGAAGGTTTAGAAATTCCTAAAGTTGCTTCTACAGGTTTTGATATGACTAAATTTGCAGATGAGTATGCAGACAATGGTGAACTATCAACTAACAGTTATGGTGAATTAGCAAAACAAGGTTTAGATAAAGGTCTTGTTGATGAATACATTAGAGGACAAAAGGCTATTGCTGAAACACAATCAGCTCAAGTTTTTAATACTGTAGGTGGAAAAGAACAATATGGTGAACTTATTGATTGGGCTAGTAAGAATTTAAATGATGGTGAACAAACTGCATTTAATGAACTAACTTCTACAGGAAGTATTGACCAAGTAAAATTAGCTGTGCAAGGTTTAATGGTTAGAGCAGGAATGTCTAATCCAACAACTGCACCACAAGAAATGGTTCAAGGTGATGTTAATAATACTGCTGTTTCACAATTCAATTCAGTACAACAAGTAACTGAAGCAATGAATGACCCACGTTATGATAAAGACCCAGTATACAGAAAAGAAGTAGAGAGAAAGCTAGGTAATAGCAGTGTCTTTTAATGGCTAGAGACTACAAACGTGAATATGCAGTAAGAAGCAAAGAAGACAGAGATAATAGACAACACAGAAGATTAGCCAGAAGACTAGTTGAAAAGAAGCTAGGTACTAAAGCAATTCAAGGCAAAGACGTAGACCATAAAAATAAGAACCCAAGAGATAACTCTAGAAGCAATCTACGTATTAGAAGTAAATCAGCAAACAGGAGAGATAATTATTGATGTGGTTTTCATTAGTTAAATTAGCATTAAGCACTGGTTCTGAAGTTTACAAGAATAGAAAAGAAACCAAAGTATTACAAAGCATTGCAGAGAGAAAACAAATGCAGAGGGTTATTGATGGGGAAATTGAAATGGTCAATACTGTTAAAACTCATCAAGCAAATGACCTAAAAGATGAAATAGTTTTAATAATTATTTCAATTCCATTATTAGTATGTGCTTGGGGTATTTTTTCAGAAGATGCTAATATTATTTTTAAACTTGATGCTTTCTTTGACCAAGTAAATAAATTTCCATTATGGTTACAAGGATTAATCATTGGTGGCTATTCAAGTGTACTTGGAATTAAAGGTGTTTCAGCATTTAAGAAAAAGTAATGGCAAAGAAAGTTGGGAATATTTTTGAGAAAAAAAGTAGACCTAAAGTTGGAAGACATAAGAAAAATTTAAATAAAGATGAACGAAGAAGTTATAAAAAATATCACAAACAAGGAAGATAATGAAACATATAGTATTATTAATTTATCATTACTCTAGTAAATTAAATACTTGGTCATGGCAAAAGCTATGGAAAAATAGAAATAGTTTAGGGTACAAAAAATAAACCATCATCTCTCATAAGAGAGGTGGCTTATCAAAATTCATTAAGGACTGCCAGATACGTCTGATAACTTTCGAATAGGGAAACTAGATAGGTGTTTTAACTTAAACACTAACAATAAAAATAAAGGAGACATATATTATGTCAAACGCAACACCAAGTAGACTGGGGCTAGTCAATGCGACTGGTACAGGCTACAACGATTTATTTTTAAAAATCTATAGTGGCGAAGTTCTTGCATCATTTTCAAGAGAGAATGTTATGTTAGGAATGACTAACGTCAGAACGATTTCTAATTCTAAGTCGGCAACTTTTCCTGTAACTGGACAGACAACAAGTGGCTATCATGTAGCAGGAAATGAGATACTAGGAGACAGTATCAAACACAACGAGAAAGTAATACACGTAGACGACATGCTTTTAGCATCGTCATTCGTTTCTGAAATCGATGAATTAAAGAATTATTTCGATATTAGAAAAATCTACGCAAATGAAATGGGGCAATCTTTAGCAAGAACTATTGATAATAACCTACTTCAACTTGTAATGCTTGGCTCGGCAACATCAACACCAAATGTAACTGGTGGTAAATTAGGTTCAAAAATCATTGATGCAGATTGCAAAACAAATGCAACATCTATGATTGCTTCACTTTTCGAAGGCTTACAAAAGCTAGATGAAAATGATGTTCCTTCTACTGACAGATACATTGTTGTTTCACCTGACGTTTACTATCAATTAGCAAACAACGACAAACTTTTAAACAGAGACTTTTCTTCAATGAATGGTGACTTTGGTAAAGGTACAGTTGTTTCTATAGGTGGTGTTCCAGTAATCAAAAGTAACTCAACTGTTACTGCATTTACTGACCACTCATCTGATGCGACAGCAGGAAGAAATAACACTTACAATGTTGATGGACAATATACAGGTGCAGTTCTTTTCCACAAAAGTGCAGTTGGAACAGTTAAATTGAAAGATTTAGTTGTTGAGACTACTTACGATGCGAGAAGAATTGGTTCACTGATTACATGCAGAATGGCTTTAGGCTCTAATGTCTTAAGACCAGAAGCAAGTATATCAATAGCTTCTCAATAATAATTGAGACTGATACAGGGCAAGGATTAACACAGACAACTTGCCCTGTGTTTGCAAAATTCAAAAAAAACTATGACAATTCAAACTAGAACAACAGAACTAGAAGCTGTTAATACTATTTTAAGTACAATAGGGGAAGCACCTCTATCAACCTTAACAGGAAGTTTACCTGTAGATGGTACGATGGCTAAATCTGTATTGAATGAAATCAATAGAGAAGTTCAAAGTATGGGTTGGCATTTTAATACTCATTACAAATCTACATTAAGTAAAGATGCTTCAGGTAAAGTACCTATAGCTAATAATGTTTTAAGAGTTGAACTTGACCCTTACCAACATTCTAAAAGTGATTTTGATATTGTTCAAAGAGATGGAACTTTATATAACTTATCAACTAACTCCGATATATTCACACAAGACTTTAAAGATGTTACTCAAGTTTATTTATTAGATTTCACCGAAATACCAGAACAAGCAAAAAGATATATTACAATTAGAGGTGCTAGAGTATTTCACGATAGAACTTTGGGTGCTAACACTTTACATAAATTTTCTTTAGAAGATGAAGCAAAGTCTTTAGTTGTTTTAAGACAAGCAGAAGCAAACACTGGTGACTATACAGTCTTTGATAGTCCTGAACAAAATTATACAATTTCTAGAAATAAATCATCTTGGTGGTACTAAATGGCTTTAGTATCTAAAACTATACCTAATCTAGTACAGGGAGTTTCACAACAACCAGAAGTATTAAGACTTTCTAGTCAAGCATCAAAACAAGAGAATGGTTTTAGTTCTGTTGTAGAAGGTTTAAAGAAAAGACCATCAACTCATCATCTAGCAAAGTTAAGTAGTGCAACTCCTAACAATGCTTACATGCACACTATCAACAGAGATACGACTGAAAGATATATTATTCAAATTACAAATGGAGCAATAGCAGTTTATACAACAACAGGTGTTTCAAAAACAGTTGTGATGCAAACTGGTGCTTCAACCTATCTAGGTTCTACTGACCCTAGAGGAGACTTTCATGCAATTACTGTTGCTGATTATACGTTTATTCTAAATAAGACTAAAACGACTGCAATGGCTTCAGATACAAGTCCTGCAAAAGTAGAACAAGCTGTTTACACAGTATTACAAGGTGTAACTGGCACTAAATATTCAATAACTCTTGATGGAACTACTTATAACTTCACATCATCTAATACAGATAGTGAAGCTATTAGAGATGGTTTAAAAACTGCTGTTGGTACTCCTTCAAATATAACTACAGCTAATATTGGAAACTCAAGTTTCTCTATAGTTAAATCTAGTGGAACTCTTACAGCTACATGTTCTGATGGATATGGAGATGATGCTTCACAAGTAGTAGCAGACACAGTTCAAAAATTCGTAGACCTACCTTCACCTGCAATCGACAACATGGTTGTTGAGATAACTGGTGATGCAACAAATAATTTTGATAATTATTATGTTAAGTACAAGTCTACAGGTGATGTATGGCAAGAAACTGTAGCACCTTCAACAGCTATAAAACTTGATAAATCTACAATGCCACATGTTTTAATAAGAACAGCAGATGGTAATTTTAGATGTACTCCAGTTGATGGAACAACTTATACAATTTCTAGTGTAGATTATGAAACTCCTAAATGGGGTGAAAGAGTTTGTGGTGATTTAGTAAGTGTTCCTAACCCAGAATTTATTGGAAGAAAAATAAATGATATTTTCTTTCACAAAAACAGATTAGGATTTTTAGCAGATGAAAATGTTTTAATGTCTAGAAGTGGTGAATTTTTTCACTTCTTTCCTGAAACAGTTACAACTGTATTAGCAACAGACCCAATTTCAGTTGCAGGTACTCACAATAAGGTTTCTATATTAAGAAATGCTATTTCTTTTGATGAAGAACTATTATTGTTTTCTGACCAAACACAATTTATTTTAGCAGGAGCAAGTGGAACTGTAACACCAGAAAATATTTCAATAAATGTTTCAACAGAATTTGAGGCTTCAGCACAATGCAAACTTGTTGGTTCAGGTGCAAATGTATTCTTTGCTTTTAACAAAGGAAGTTTTACAGGCTTCAGAGAATTTTTTATTAAATCAGATAATGATACTAAAAGTGCAGATGATATTACAAGCAATGTACCAAAGTATGTACCTACGAATGTTCACAAACTTGCTATTGCAACAAATGAAAATATTTTAGTAGCTTTATCTTCTGACGAACAAAATGCACTTTATGTTCATCAATATTTTGTAAGTGGTGCTAAAAGATTACAAAGTGCTTGGCACAAATGGACTTTTGGAACTTCTTCTACTGATAAGATTTTAAATATAGATTTTATAGAAAACACTCTTTACATAATTAATCAAAGAAGTGATGGGGTTTATTTAGAGACAATGGATATTTCTCCTGCTTATGTAGATACAGGTGCTTCTTATTTAACTCATTTAGATAGAAAAGTTTCAAATTCTACAACAGGAGTTTCAAGTTCTTTTGATAGTGGAACTAATAGAACAACTGTCACAATTCCTTATGCAATTACAAATACTATGAAAATTGTAGGTAGGTCTGGTGGTTCAAATACAGCAGGACAGTCACTAGCAACAGTATCTCAATCAGGTACTAGTATTGTGGTTAGTGGTGATATTACAAGTAATTCATTCTTTATTGGCGAACAATATGAATTTGAATTTGTATTCTCACAACAGTTTATGCA
>Ga0075110_1001448_pt1 | contig 10047 bp, 9 predicted proteins | sample AntAceMetag02UK8_FD_69799 | JGI IMG/M metagenome (GOLD analysis project Ga0075110, IMG submission 69799) | Saline lake microbial communities from Ace Lake, Antarctica - Antarctic Ace Lake Metagenome 02UK8 | ecosystem: Environmental > Aquatic > Non-marine Saline and Alkaline > Saline | place... | reverse complement strand
GCATCGTTAACCGAGGCGCGGAATGGGTCGTCACATCTGACATGAACGCCAAACTTGGGTTGGCGTTCATGTTGTTTTTTTGCTGGCATTCAAGTGCACACCCTGTTGATCTCAGGTGAATTTGGCTTGCAAAGCGCCCAGTAACTTGTCGTGTACGCCGCTAAATCCGCCGTTGCTCATGCACACAATTCGGTCGCCCGCTCGGGCGGCACGTGTCACTCGTCTCACCAATTCGTCTATGCTGTCAGTGCATGTCGCTCGCTCACCCATGGGCAACAAGGCTGCTGCGGCATCCCAGTCTAAGCCTGCTGTGTAGCAAAAAACCAGGTCTGCTTGGGTCAGACTGTCCGGCAATTGGGCTTTCATCGCGCCCAGTTTCATGGTGTTGCTGCGCGGCTCGAATACCGCCACTATGCGTGCTGTGTTGTGGCCTTGCGCGTCTAGTAAACCGCGCAAGCCGCCTACTGTGGTGCGTATGGCGGTGGGGTGGTGTGCAAAGTCGTCTATGAGTTCTATGTCGCCCTGGCCGGTTTTGATGGTGCCACGCAACTCCATACGTCTGCGAACATTTTGGAATGTGGCCAATGCCACGCACGCGTCATGCGGGGCAACGCCTACATGTGCTGCGCTGGCGATGCTGGCCAAGGCGTTGCGTTGGTTGTGTAAGCCGCTGATAGCCCATGTTAGGTGGCCCACCGTTTTGTTCTGATACAACACATCGAAATCGTGGGCTGGGCCGTGGGCCTGCCACTCGGCTGGATCGGTGCCAAAGCTGGTTTGCTCGCAATACACACCTTGAGCCAACACACGGTGTAGCGCTGGGTTGTTGGCTTCAACCACCACTTGTCCACTTGAGGCAATGGTGCGCAGCAAGTGTGCAAACTGGCGTTCAATCGCGGCTAAATTGTCGAATATATCTGCGTGGTCAAACTCTAGGTTGTTGAGTATGGCTGTACCCGGTTTGTAGTGCACAAACTTGCTCCGCTTGTCGAAAAAAGCAGTGTCGTACTCATCGGCCTCAATCACAAACAGAGGCTTGTTGGTGCCAGACGGGTTGCGCCCTCCTAAACGCGCCGATATGCCAAAGTTCAACGGCACGCCACCTATTAAAAAGCCAGGGTTTAGTCCGCAGGCTTCTAATATCCAACTGAGCATGGCGGTTGTAGTTGTTTTGCCGTGTGTGCCAGCAACTGCCAAAACGTGCCTCCCAGCCAAAACATGTTCGCTTAGCCATTGGGGGCCACTTGTGTAGGGCAAGCCTTGATCAAGAATGGCTTCCATGAGGGCAAACTTAGGCTTGCCATTGGGCAGTTTGGCCCTAGAGACAACGTTGCCGATAACGAATATATCTGGTTGAAGGGCCAGTTGCTCTTCGCCAAAACCCTCAATCAGCTCGATGCCCAAGGCACGCAACTGATCGCTCATGGGCGGGTATACGGCTGCGTCGCAGCCTGTGACTGTGTGGCCTGCCTCGCGGGCCAACGCAGCCAAACCGCCCATAAACGTGCCGCAAATACCTAAAATATGAATGTGCATGGTGCTATTTTAGGCGGCGAGCACCAAGATCCTTGCAACGGGTCACAATCAAAGAATGGATGAACAAGCACTCGCAATTGCGGCCGCCGCCGCCAGGCTTATTGTGGAAGATGGGATGGAGTGTGGCCCAGCAAAACGACAAGCTGTAAATGATTTGGATTTACCCAGCCGCACCCCTGTGCCCGACAACACGCTGTTGGAAAGCGCCGTGAGAGAGCACATAGCCATTTTTTGCCCAGATACGCAGGCGCAGGCGATGTCTGATTTGTTGGTGTGTGCGGTTGCTTGGATGCAGCGTATGCCTCACCACAACCCATTCCTGACTGGCGCTGTTTGGCAGGGTTTGGCAACAGACAAAAGTGATGTCTTCATTCAATTGTTCAGTCCTGACTGCAAATTGGCGCATATCGACTTAATCAATATGGGCTTGCGATTGGACAGCACTGAAGTGACTGGTATAAATGGGCGCGAAGTCCTCACCTTGAGTCATGTGGTTCAGTTACCGGGTTTTAATTGGCCAACGTGCGTGCACTGGGTGCTGTACGACGAGGATGATGTGCGAGGTGCACGCAAACCCAAGCGATCTGGCGTCAACGGGAGGGCCTCAAGAGGTGACTTGCTGGCTGTGCAAGCCATGCAGATTGGTCTTGAGATGGGTGATATTAACTAATTTTATGGGGTGAATGCTTTGAATAGACGTCTTTTAGTGGGGTGGCTCACGGCGGTGGGTGCGGGCGCGGTAGGTGTTGCCTTGGGGTGGAAGCGCTTTGCCCCTGAGTCCGCCTTGCCCCAAGCCCAGATGGATTTCTGGGGCAGCAGTGTGCTCAAGCTCAATGGCGAAGACTTGCCCATGAGTCCTTATTTGGGGCGCCCTTTGTTGGTTAATTTCTGGGCCACATGGTGTCCGCCGTGTGTTGAGGAGTTGCCGCTGATTGAACGTTATTTTCAGCAACATCGCGCAACGGCTGCTGTGTTGGCAATCGCTGTTGACAACACGCCAGCTGTGCAACAGTTTTTACAACGTGTGCCGCTGAGCTTTGACGTAGGTATTGCCGGCATGCAAGGTGTGGCTCTGTCCAAGAGCTTGGGCAATGCAGGCGGCGGACTCCCTTTTTCTCTTATGTTTAATAGAAAAGGTCTTGTTACGCACCAAAAAGTCGGTAAATTAGAGGCGCAAGACTTGGACGAGTGGTTCAAGGTTTCTTAACATGACCTGTGCGCACGGCTGACCTATAAGCGGTTTATGTGCTACCTTCTGTTGCTAATTGGCACTAAAAACATTCTTCGTGAGTTTGTAAGCTTTTTCTTTCACAGCAGTTGTACGTGATTTGAGTGACCATTCTCAAGTACACTGCGGTCTTTAGCCACGTATTCATGACGCGGCGCCCCTGTGCTGGCGTGTGCTTGTGCAGGCTGTCAATTTATACCATTGGGTACAGCTGTTGTTTGCCATTGTTGCAGACCAGGCTTGGCACCCAACCGTTACAACATTAAGAGGAATGACTATGGATTTACGCAAACTTAAAACGTTGATTGATTTGGTATCAGAGTCGAACGTCTCTGAACTTGAAATTACAGATACCGAAGGTAAAGTGCGGATTGTGAAAAGTGACCCTCATGCCGGCGCCACTTACATGATGAGCGCCCCGCCTGTGCAGGCCATACAAACTGCTGCGCCAGTTCCAGCAGCTGCGCCTGTCGCACCACCTGCTGTTGTCCCATCTGGACACGAGCTGAAGTCACCGATGGTAGGAACCTTTTACCGCGCATCAAGTCCAGGTGCAGAACCTTTTGTGACCGTTGGTACCAAAGTGAAAGCTGGCGAGCGTATGTGTATTGTGGAAGCCATGAAGATTCTCAATGAGATTGAAGCGGATCACACCGGCACCATTACCAAGGTGTTGGTGGAAGATGGCCAGGCTGTTGAGTATGGCCAAGTGCTGTTTGTCATCGAGTAAGCGCGTATGTTTAAGAAAATACTGGTGGCCAACCGAGGCGAAATAGCCCTTCGCATCCAACGCGCATGTCGCGAAATGGGTGTGAAGGCCGTGATGGTGTATTCAGAAGCAGACAGAGATGCCAAATACGTCAAATTAGCCGACGAGGCGGTTTGTATTGGTCCTGCATCTTCCACGCACAGTTACCTGAATATGCCTGCCATTATTTCCGCAGCAGAAGTCACTGACGCTGAGGCCATCCACCCTGGGTACGGTTTTTTGAGCGAAAACGCCAATTTTGCGGAGCGTGTAGAGAACAGTGGTTTTGTTTTTATTGGTCCCACTGCGGCGTCCATTCGTTTGATGGGTGACAAGGTGTCAGCCAAGCAAGCCATGGTGAAAGCTGGTGTTCCTACTGTGCCCGGTTCTGAAGGTGCTCTGGACGATGATCCCGCTACTATCAAGCGCACGGCAAAAGCTGTGGGCTATCCAGTCATCATCAAGGCATCAGGCGGTGGCGGAGGTCGCGGTATGCGCGTGGTGCACACCGAGGCTGCATTGCTACATGCTGTGCAGACCACCAAGGCTGAGGCGGGCACTGCTTTTGGCAACCCTGAGGTGTATTTGGAGAAGTATTTGCAGAACCCACGTCATGTGGAAGTGCAAATTCTTGCTGATACCTACAAAAATGTGGTCTATTTGGGTGAGCGTGATTGCTCTATGCAACGCCGTCACCAAAAAGTTATTGAAGAAGCGCCAGCGCCTGGCATTCCCAGACGTTTGATTGAGAAAATTGGTGAGCGATGCGTGGCTGCTTGTAAAAAAATTGGCTACCGCGGGGCCGGTACGTTTGAGTTTCTGTTCGAGGACGGCGAGTTCTATTTCATTGAAATGAACACCCGTTTGCAAGTAGAGCATACGGTGACAGAGCTGGTTACTGGGATAGACATTGTGCGTGCACAAATTGAAGTGGCAGCTGGTCAAAAGCTGGCGTTTACGCAAAAGCAAATTACTGTCAAAGGGCACGCTTTTGAGTGCCGTATCAATGCTGAAGACCCGTTTAAGTTCACACCCTCACCGGGCCGCATTACTGGCTGGCATACGGCTGGTGGACCAGGCGTTAGAGTAGATTCACACGCTTATCACAACTACACCGTGCCGTCTAATTACGACTCCATGATCGGCAAGTTGATTGTCCACGGCGATACCCGTGACCAAGCTTTGGCGCGCATGCGCTCAGCGCTGTCAGAGATGGTGGTTGAAGGTATCAAGACCAACATCCCTCTCCACCGCGAACTGATGGCCGATGCCAAATTCATGGCTGGCGGAACCAATATTCATTACCTAGAGACGTGGCTTGAGCAGCACCCGCGTTAACCAATAAGGTGTGTTGATGAAGCCTAAAAGAGAACCACATGTTTGAGTTGAAATTATTAGTCCCGCAAGATCATGTGGAGACTGTCAGCGATGCGTTGGAAGCACTTGATGCCTTGAGTGTGTCTGTTGAAGACGCGGATGCCCATACCGATGCCGAACAAGCACTGTTTGGTGAACCCGGTATGCCGGCACCTCTGCCGGGTTGGAATCGTTCACGTATCAATGCTTTGTTTGGCGAGCAAGTGGCTGCCAAAGAGGCTGCTGACTTATTGACGCTACAAGACTTCTTTGTGCAGTGCAGCGTGATTGCCATTGCGCCAGTTGCAGATCAAGATTGGGTGCGTTTGACGCAGTCGCAATTTACGCCTGTTGAAATTACGCCTAGTTTTTGGATTGTGCCAACTTGGCACGAGCCGCCTGAGCAAGCGCTTGTGTCTTTGCGCTTAGACCCAGGCTTGGCATTTGGTACGGGTACCCATCCAACAACCCGCATGTGTTTGCGTTGGGTTGCTCAACGTGAGTTGCATGGTTACCGTGTACTCGACTACGGTTGTGGGTCCGGTATTTTGGCGATGGCTGCGTCTAAGTTTGGCGCCAGCAATATCGATGCGGTCGATATTGATGATGCCGCGGTGCAAGCCACCGTGGCCAACGCCAGTGTAAACAACACGCCTTTAATGGCAGGCTTGCCTGACCTAGCCAACGGTGAATATGCCTTGGTAATGGCCAATATATTGGCCACACCTCTTAAAGTGCTTGCACCTTTGTTGTGCGCACATGTGCAAATTGGTGGTGATTTGATTTTGGCTGGTATTTTGAGCAGACAGAGTGAAGAGCTAAAGGTCGCCTATGCGCCTTATGTTGCATTGCGTGTATTGGACGAGCAAGAAGGCTGGGTGCTGATGGGTGCTCATAAACATTGATTGAGGCCAAGGTATGTTTGAAGATAACCGATCTCCTGTTCAACTCAGTACCCAATGCCCGCATTGTCAAACACCGCTGCAAGCCGACGTAGGCGCGCTACAGCGCTCTAAAGGCTGGGCGCGTTGTGGGCGCTGTTATTTTTTGTTTGATGCGGTAGCGCACACAGGTATTCCTACACTGTCACCTACCTCTAACAGCTTTGCTGACGATACCCCCACGGCGGCCCCGGTTGCTGCAGGTACCCGACAAGCAGTTGCTCAAGAGTCGGCTTTCGAAACCGTGTCACAGCCCATGCCTGAGTCACAGCTGCATGCAGAGTCTCAGTTCGATACGCGGCCCGCAGTAAACCCAGATACTGAGGGACCAACTCCGGTTGATCAGCCGCAAGCGCTTGACCAACCAAGCCAGGACACGCCACTTAACTCCGCCGTTCCGCCTGTGCCCAGCAGCTGGGATGCGTTGGCAAAAGCCATGGATGAGGCGCTGCCATCGGCACCGGGTGCGACAACGTATCGGCCCGCAAACAACAACGTGGACATCACGCACAGTGCACAGGGTCATGAGGGTGCTGTCGCAGACCAACGAGAGCCCACACTTGGTACCCAAGCAAGCGGTGACAACGGCGTGGTCCGCTCGGTGATGCCTGCGTACGACCAAACAGCCCAAGATGCGGGCGCAATAGGATGGTCTGATGATCCATTGCTGGCAGCGGATGATCAACAAGCCCCTTCGATGCGAGGTGAGCCCCAAGGTCAAGCGCTTGTGGAAGACAGCGATGGTACAGGTTCGAGCTGGTTCATTGCCTCATGTGCGTTGGTGCTGGTGTTGATTGCGCTGGCGCAGTTGGCGTATTACCAGCGCGACTGGCTGGTGGCACGTATGCCTCAGCTTCAGCCGTATGCCCACACCATATGCAAGCAAGTGGGTTGTGTCATTGAGCCAGTTCAAGATATGTCGCAGCTGCGTATCCTGTCGTCTTCAGTGATGCGCTTGTACAGCGGTGAGTTGCAGTTGAATGTCACCATTGAGAACAGTGGTGAGCTGATGTTGGGTGTGCCGCAGATCGATGTGCTGTTGACCGATAGCAACGATCAAGTTTTCATGACGCACACGGTGGTGCCAAGCGACTGGCCCGATTCGCCAGCGCTTTTAAGTGCCAGTAGTCGCTATCCTATTACTGTGCAGTGGCCGACCAAGGACAGCGATGCTGGTCGTATGGTGGGTTACAAAACGCAGCTGCGCTACGCAGTTCGGTAACTAGGTCGCGCCAACTACAAAACACATTCAAACGAACAACAAAGAAAACGAAAAAAAGCCCCAGGCAACAGTTTGTTGCTTAGGGCTTTTGATGCCAACTACAAGCGTGCGCCTTAAGGCTTAGCTGAAGTTGGGAACGGCCAAGCCGCCTGTGGGGTCAATGTTGTCTTGGCAACAGAAACAGGCTTTTTAACTGTTACTTTTTTTTTTGCAACGACAGGCTTTTGGGCTGCAGTCTTTATTGCGGTTAGTGCCTTCGAAGCTAGCTTCTTAACAGCAACTTTTTTAACAGCAACTTTTTTAGCAATTGACGTCTTCGCTGCAACTTTTTTAGCTGCAGGTTTCTTAGCTGCAACTTTTTTGGCTGCTGGCTTTTTGGCAGCTACTTTTTTGGCTGCAGGTTTCTTAGCTGCAACTTTTTTTGCTGCAGGCTTTTTAGCTGCAACTTTTTTGGCTGCTGGCTTTTTAGCTGCTGGCTTTTTAGCCGCTACTTTTTTGGCTGCAGGCTTTTTAGCTGCAACTTTTTTGGCCGCTACTTTCTTAGCAGGGGCTTTTTTTACAGCTGGTGCTTTAGCAGCAGGTACTTTTTTTACGGCGACTTTTTTAGCCGTGACTTTCTTAGCTGCGGCTTTTTTAGCCGGCGCTTTCTTTGCAGTTGCCATGATTTTCTCCTTATTGGATTTTCAAATAACACCTAGTGTGTTGAAGTCCACACTTGGCGACTCACAGGTATAACCTACATACCGCACCTGGTACGGCATGTAGGTGATACCAACGAATTCTGCGACAAAGCCCACCACTTTGTCGTTTGACGCAGTGGTGGGCTTTCAAAAGTTAGACGGCACGTAAACAGTTTAGTCCCAAGACAAGGCGCCGCCGGTTTGATACTCAATCACTCTTGTTTCGAAGAAGTTGCGCTCCTTCTTCAAGTCAATCATTTCGCTCATCCAAGGGAAAGGGTTTTCTTCACTTGGAAACATTGGTTCTAAACCAATTTGCTGTGCACGGCGGTTGGCGATGTAACGCAAGTAGCCTTTAAACATGGATGCATTCAAGCCCAACACGCCACGTGGCATGGTGTCTTCCGCATAGCGATACTCTAACTCAACAGCTTCTAAAAACAGAGCTTTTATTTCGGCTTTGAATTCAGCAGTCCACAGATGCGGATTTTCCAGCTTAATTTGGTTGATAACGTCGATGCCAAAGTTGCAGTGCATAGACTCGTCACGCAAGATGTACTGATACTGCTCAGCAGCACCAGTCATCTTGTTTTGCCTACCCAAAGCCAAAATCTGTGTAAAGCCAACGTAGAAGAACATACCTTCCATCAGACAAGCAAATACGATCAAAGACTTGAGCAATGCTTGGTCGGTCTCTACGGTGCCAGTCTTAAATTCCGGATCGCACAACTGGTCAATAAATGGAATGAGGAATTGGTCTTTAGCCCGAATCGATTCGACTTCGTTGTAGGCGTTAAAAATCTCGGCCTCATCCAAGCCAAGAGACTCGGTGATGTACTGGTAAGCGTGCGTATGTATAGCTTCTTCAAAGGCTTGGCGCAGTAAAAACTGGCGGCACTCAGGGGCTGTGATGTGACGGTAGCTTCCCAGAACAATGTTGTTGGCTGCGAGTGAATCCGCAGTTACAAAAAAACCCAAGTTGCGCTTGATTAAACGACGCTCATCATCGGTTAAGCCATTGGGGTCTTTCCACAGCGCGATATCGCGGGTCATGTTGACTTCTTGCGGCATCCAGTGATTGGCGCACGATGCCAAGTACTTTTCCCAAGCCCACTTGTATTTGAAAGGTACCAGTTGGTTGACGTCTGTCTTACCGTTGATGATGCGTTTGTCTGAGGCTTTAACGCGACCGGCACTCATGGTGTGTGCGCTTGATGTGTTTGTAGCGCTTGCGCCCATAGCTGTAGAGCTTGGCGTGGTTGCAACAGTGGGGCTGGCAACAGCTGGCACTGGTGTTGGCGTGGCAGAAAACTGGTCTGCATGTGCCTGCGTTTGGTCAGGGCTTGTGGCGTCGTTATTCCAAGTCAACATAGGTATGAATAGTCCTGTTATTTAAATTATCAAAGCGAGTTGTGAAAACGCAAAGCGAAATAGATGATTAATTGCACAGTGTGTTGTGCGTATGCATCAAATACTTTCGCTTGTACGTTGTTAATTCGCAGGTCGCTGCTCAATCAGTTTCGTTTGTTGCGCTGTCTTACTGACATGCCTCGCAACCCGGATCGTCAATGGCGCAAAATTTCACATCGGTTGCAGCCACCATTGATGGGTCTTCAACCGCCTGTGTTGGTGCCAATGCACTTGCTCCAGAAGGACCGGACTCGTTGGACACAGCGTTGTGTTGTCCACTTAAACGGCCTGTTGATTTCTCAATACTGGTTGCTGCCATGGTGCGCAAATAGTAGGTTGTCTTCAAGCCACGCAGCCATGCGAGCTTATAAGTCTCATCTAATTTTTTGCCCGATGCGCCCGCCATGTAAATGTTGAGCGATTGCGCTTGGTCAATCCATTTTTGTCGACGTGCGCCTGCTTCGACCAGCCACTTGGTATCAACTTCAAATGCCGTTGCGTACAAGGTTTTGATTTCGTCAGGAATACGATCGATGGCGCGTAGCGAGCCGTCAAAGTGTTTTAAGTCCATAACCATGACGTCATCCCATAAGCCCAAGCGCTTCAAGTCACGAACCAAGTAGCCGTTGACTACTGTGAACTCGCCCGACAAGTTGGACTTGACCGACAGGTTGCCAAAGCAGGGCTCAATCGACGCATCAACACCAATGATATTGGAGATGGTTGCCGTCGGTGCAATGGCCACACAGTTTGAGTTGCGCATGCCATCGACTTTGATTTTGTCGCGCAAGCTGGTCCAGTCCAATGTAGAGGAGCGGTCAACTTCGACATAACCGCCGCGTGCGTCGGCCAACATGTCTATGGTGTCGATTGGCAAAATGCCTTGGTCCCACAAAGAGCCTGGGTATGAGGAGTAGCGCCCGCGT
>Ga0075110_1001444_pt1 | contig 10061 bp, 14 predicted proteins | sample AntAceMetag02UK8_FD_69799 | JGI IMG/M metagenome (GOLD analysis project Ga0075110, IMG submission 69799) | Saline lake microbial communities from Ace Lake, Antarctica - Antarctic Ace Lake Metagenome 02UK8 | ecosystem: Environmental > Aquatic > Non-marine Saline and Alkaline > Saline | place... | reverse complement strand
CTTTTTTAGTTCTAGCCATTTTATAATGCTCCATTTAGTTATTAATAACATGATATCATGTTGACATTAACTATCAACATAAACAGTATTATATAGGTGTTTGATTATAAAGTCAAGTATTAATCAGTGTTTTGGTGAAACTATTCTATCCACCCTTGGCCGGTTATTATATGATGCCATTGGTAAAAATTAGGAATTGATATAGTCCACTCTTCGTTGAAGTCGATATAGTTAGTAGGTGGTACAGCACGATGTAGATATTTTGGGATGATTTCGTAATTGTCAATCAATAGTATTACTTCAAGTGCTTGGGGGTGCTGTCTTTCAATTTGAATTGAAATATTTACAGGGTCCATCAGATTGACTTGTCCTAGTATTGTCCTAACTTCTGAAAACGTTTCGTCAAATACTATTTCATTATTGATCGTAATCCGACAAGGTATATTTTCCCCAACAGGATTTAAAACTAGATTGATGTCTAGTTTTAATGTGGGTTTAGTAACCGTAGCTTCGTAAAAATTCTTCATATTCTGGCAGGTAATCTAATATTTTATTATTGTGTATTGATTCATATGCGTGTATGTATTTTATTAACTCATTCCTAGATTCTTCAATGTCGTCTGGTTCTTTATAGTTAGTTAAGAAGTCAACGTATTCAAATACCACTTCTCCAATGACAGAATCAACAGTTTCAGGTACTCTCCTATTAATTATGATGTTTTCGGATCGTTGTAAATTATATCTATCAACCAACCTATTTAATTTTCCAATAACTTCCTTTCTAATTTCTGTTGGTAACAATTCCATCCGTAATTGTCTAGGCTCTGTCAGAATATCACAACTTTCTGCTGTTATTCTATTTTTAATCATAAACTCTAGCAGTTGATCTAGGTGATATACACTAAAGATGGTTGGCGTAATTCTTAAACTAATAAACAGGTTATGATGTTTCCTAAGTTCTAAAAACTTATTCACATAATCTAATACCTTATCAATTTTGCTGGGCCATCGTATGTAATCATTTAAGTCTGTTACTGACTCAATGCTCAACCCTAAATGCACAGTTTTAAAGTTTTCAATGATATGTTCTATTCTATCATCATACACTGTACAATTGGTTGTGGTACCCATTATAGTATCTTTTGCTAGTCCTTTGTCTATCATTTGATCACAAATATTATAAAAACTTTTCATGTATAACGTTTCGCCACCAAGGAAATGAATATACTTTATGCTAGGAAGATCAACAAGCTCATTGACAAACTTATCAACTAATGTTTTGTTGTCTGTCCAGTTTTTGATACGTGGAACGTCAGCAAATAGTACAGGTTGTATCTGATGTAATTTTTTATGTTCTTCAGTACCTCTGCTACTATATCTTGGAGGACACATAATACAGGCACTATTACACGTATTTCCTAAATCAATCTGCAAATCACTAGGAGTATTTTTAGTTTGACCATTATGATTATAACTGTATTCAAAGTCGTCCCAATGGGGGCTTGCACACAATGTTTTATTAAACTCTGATTCTACTACAATACTTTTAAGTAGTTGTCGCTGGCGCCCAGAAACCTTACCTTGTTTCTGCTCGTATTGGCACTTCTGACAAATATCTGGACTTTTGCCATTGATCATGTCTTTTCTGATGTTAGACATTGTAGTAGACTTTAGATAGCCAGACAACGTTGTGTTGCTAACATTGTGAATACTACTACTTGTTCCTATAGGAGACCATCTACATGGTAAATAGTTTCCTTCGGGACTTATTCTTAAATGAAACCATGGTGAGGAACAAAAGTTATCGTTTAGTGACATTAATCTCTACAGTTATTGTTAATGGTTGGGTCTTTATTTACTATTCTTACTTGTGCTAACAAATATTACAAAAATACGTTTTTATTTGCCATTTAATATATTATTTCCTGTAAATTTACATTGTATAGTTATGGTATACCTAACACTATCACTTTCATTTATTGACCCATGAACGTAAGTATGATTGTTTGATAAAATAGGACCTTGTTTGTAGTCGATTAAACCCACACTTCCAAATTTATAATAGTTGCCTTCCTTCCATCCAATCGGAATAAACAACTGACACAGGCCGCCAACATCGTACCCTAAGTCAGGGCGAGTATTACTCAAATCATCTCTATGGGGATCTACTCTGGAACCTGGTTCAACAGAACCGATCCAGGCATGATAGATATGCACATCACCTAAATTAGAAATCTGGTCAAGTAATTGATACAACAGAGGAAAATCATCAGGTTGATAAATGAAGGTTTCTTTCCATCCCTTAACGTTTGTTTGGTTTTTTAAACTCATAGGTGCACACATTGATACTTTCCACTGTGCGTTATATTTTTTCTGTCTTGGCGAATAATTTCCGTTGAATAGTAGATCTTGTTTACTATCAAATTCTTTAAATAACAATTCTTCATCATAGTCTAAATCAACAGCCACGTAAGGGACACGATCACTATGTAATGGATTAGTAATGTCTTCTTTGGGGATTACAGTAAAATCAAAATCATATTTGAAAAACTCTTGCATGAACGTTGAATATGATTTAGGAATCTCTATGCTCTCAGGATAAAATACCTGATACTTTTTATATAAGTCAATGCCTATATCACCATTGCTTAATAATGTAGAACATTTTGAAAACCACCAACCTAACGGATACCCAATCGGAATAGTAAGTGCACCATCATCTTGTTTGACCCATGTACTGTCTACCTTCTCGCTGTTTTTGTTAAGGTATGCAAGATAAAGCAAGTGTCTTAAACTATCGTTGTTATAAAAAAGATCTACTATCTTTAGTGTAGCAGGATTTAGATTATGTATTTTAATAAAATGAATACCAAAGTCTAGATCCCAATTAAATGTTATGTTGCTATCATTAAAATTATAATCAACAGCAGTATTGTCTATCTCAATCGAAACATCAGTTTGACTAATGGGGAAGTCACTATGGTATTCTAATCTAAATAACATTACCTGTTCTCAATGACCTTATCAGCTAGACCATACGCAACTGCTTCTTCTGCCGCCATAAAGGTATCTCTGTCCATATCCATTTCTAATTGTGCATACGGCTTTCCTGTGTGTTTTTCATATACTTTGGTTAATACATTTTTCCAGCGTGTAATTTCTTTATATGTTATTTCAATGTCGCTGACCATGCCTTGTGCACCACCACTTGGTTGATGTATCATGTGCCTGGCGTTTGGTAGTATGAAGCGTTTATCTTTAGCACCGGCCATTGCTAGTAATGAACCCATACTGGCCGCTTGGCCCATTACAATAGTTGACACATCTGGTTTGATATACTGCATGGTATCATATATACTCATACCTGCTGTGACTGAACCACCTGGTGAGTTAATATAAAATAGGATATCTCTATCCGGATCGTCGGCTTCTAGAAATAACATCTGTGCTACAACAGCACTTGCACTTTGCGAATTAACATCAGTGTCTAACATCACAATGCGATCTTTTAACAGTCTAGAGTATATGTCATAACTGCGTTCACCTTGTGGTGTTTTTTCAACTACTATTGGTACTAAATGTGGCATTGTTTTTCCTTATTCAAATGTTACTGATTTAACTGTTTGTGTTTTTTCTAATTGTGTTAATATATGGTTCTTTGCAAAATCTTTTCCTATATCTGGTAAGTTAATGTTAGCTAGCGGTAGTCCACCTCTAACTAATCTGTAGTCTCCCCAATTGTATCCTCTACTTTCAAAAAAGGTGTTGTTATTGTCATAATACTCTTTTATTTTACTATCAACTAGGGCTATTTGTCTACGATCATCTTGCCAAAACTTAACATTAAAGTCAGCTGAATAGTAATTCCACGGTTTGAATGCGTCATCACCTATCCACTTGTCATTGTCTAGTGTCAGATCTTCTAGTGTTTTTCCTATCTCAACATAGTTTAAATATACTGTTCCCCATTGTGTTAAAGGCTCAAACAAACTGTAATCATCTTTGATCAGTGTTTCTGTTTTGGGTAACCCGTAATAAGTTACCACATGTCTTGCCATTGCTCCTCGAGCGACACTTTCACATCTATGTACAAGCACATTCAAATCAGCCAAGGCCTTTTGTACGTGTTTAGGTGTGTTATGCCATTTATCTGTGTCTTGTGTACCCAGGTGTCCGTGATGTACTTCAAATATGTTATGCAGAAAGTTTAAATAATCTTGATCAGCAACATCATTGAGATGTTTATCTATCAGTGGACGCCAATGATTGATTGCATCTATGCAATCATTTATTAAATTAATACTGCGTAATTTTTGTTCTTCTATAGTTCCAAATCCATAGAACCTTCCTGGATCGTCAATTGGATATTGTTTTTGTGCAAGCTGTACTCTTTCAACCCAACGTGGAACAAACGCATTCTCTCTCAATCGAAAGCGTAAGTAAAATGTGTCGCTATATTCTATTATCAGGTTCTTCATACTCTGATAAATACTTAGCTTAACAAGGGACATGGAATGAGATTTAGAGAACTAATACTAGAAGATGATCTAACAGTCATGAAACAGGATATCATTAAACGATTAATGGGTATGGACGTTGATCCTGACGACCCTGAAAAAACACAAGAAGTTGAATCAGTGTTGGATCGTATCTATTCATTACTCAACACACAGACTACCTTTGATAAGTTTAAAGACATTGTTGCTCAAGAGCTAGCAGATGAATACGGTCAGCCGAGTGATAAAAAAGTTCAAAAAACATTAGAAAAGCGTATACTTACTGTAGCTGGAAAGATTGCAGAAGTTCCATTACGCTATCAAGATAAAATGAAGTTTGCTGATAATTTAAAAGCAGGCAAGGTTATTAATGCTGAGTTATTAATTAAACCTGGACAGCATACATTACAAGACTTAACATACAACCGACCCGAAAACCTAGTAGTATTTGATTACCTTAGAGACTTCGGAGTTGGTGAACAAATGAAAGGCCCTGGTGAGCATGCTCTTGCTATATTAAGTCCTGACATTACACTTAAATCAGCAGGTGGTGATGTTGCAGTTAAAGGTATACCTGTAGAAGTTAAAGCAAGTAAAAGTGGTGGTGGTGGACGCTTTGGTGAAGCAACATCAGTACCTACTAGAGACCGTATGTTAGAAATTATTAATAGTTTTGAACAGTTAAGAGAGCCTATGTCACAGGCACTAGCAACACAAAAATCATTAAACGTTAAAAAGTTTACAGCATTAGTTAATCAATCAGGATTGGATGCTCCATCAAGACAAGACCTTGCTAGTAAGTTATTTGGTGAGTTATTTGGTGCAGAGTCAGGACCATTGATTAGTACATTTGCAAGACCCAATGCTGACCCAGAACAAGTTGTTAAAGCATACACAGTGGCTAACTTTAATCACTATAAAGCAGGTGGTGAGGGTGGTCAATGGCAAGTACTAGCCGCAATTAACTTTGGTGCTAACACTATGGCTGTAGTTAAAACAGGCGAAGATGTTTTAAAAATCAAACGTTACACATCAACACCATCGATTATCACAACCGGCAAACCAAACGAAGCACTGTATCAGTTTACTCCAGCGGCTTAAATTATCCCTATACAATAAAATTAATGTAAGTAGTAGTATAGCGATAGAAAAAAGCACTCAACAATGAACCCAAAAGTAGCCTTCGATCTTAATATAGCATTAGTAGGCAATGCCGAGAGTCTGTTTGATCAGAATTTTGGAGAAGCAATTGATCAGCACGATCTAGTAGTTAAGATAAATGCTGGCACTACTTTAGACAGGCCGCAAAGTCACGGAACACGATGTGACCTAGCAGTGTTTTCGATCCCCATGCAGTTTGATAGTGTTGTCAGAGACATTAGTGATCGAGATAAAATAATACAAGCCAGTGATCGAGATAGGGAAGTAGAATATAATAAACCTTTCTATAAAATACCGTTGTCAGACAATGAGGAAATTAAATTAATGGCAGGTGTTGAAAGACCTAGTTGTGGACTTATGACCTTGTGGTGGCTATTAAAACATAATCCTAAACGTGTTGACATATATGGATTTGATTGGAAAGCTACTCCTACATGGTATACTAAAAGTTGGTACAAGCAACCTGAAAAACACGACTACGAAAAAGAAAAACGCTATATCCTCAAACTATCTAAATTTAACAAGGTCTGTGTACATTGAAAACACTATTATTCAATGACACCTCACGCTATCACTTTGGCTGTAGCAAAGTAATTGAGTATCTATCTAGCAGGTATGATGTAATTGGCACTGTTAGAGGAAATATTGATCGAATAAAATATGATCAAGAGTTGTTTGATCAAGCTGACCATATTGTAATAAATGGTGAAGGTACTATGCACTCCAACCGGCGTGTGCCTTTAGAACTGTTAGATATTTTAGTATTAGCACAACAACAAGGCAAAAAAACCAGCTTGGTTAATACAGTATTTCAGGACATAACCCTGTCTACGACCTACATAAACGCCCTACAGCAAACTTACATATCCACTCGTGAAGTAATGAGTCAGCGGTATCTTAAAGACCACGCGATAGACAGTGAACTACATCTAGACTGTAGTTACTTTGTTGATGTTCCTCATATAGATATGCCTAAACAGAATATGGTTATAGGAGAAAACTATGCTAACGGTGGTATAGCCGATAGATTCGATGAATATGGTACTGTGAATATATTCAAACAAGATTGGAATCATATTGTAAATACACTTAGGAACGCAGAGATGTTTATAACATCAAGGCACCATGAGATGTATGCCTCATGTAAAGCACGCTGTCCCTTTATAGTTGTTGAAGGTAATACATGGAAGAGTCAGGCACTGTTCAAAACTGCTGACGTAGATATCCCCTATGTTAAATCTATAGATCAAGTGTCTAAATGCTTTGTTGAAATAAAAACATTTTGGGGCGACTATAAACAAGAATATAACAAATTGTTTGATTGGATGGAACAGCAACCTAAATTATGAAACTACTATCAACAGAACATACAGATATTTTCATCAACACTATGAACAAGTATATGAACAATGTAACTTATTGTTCAAAGAACGATCTCCGCACATTACCTATAGACATGCCAGCTGTGTTTCGAAACTTTACTGCCAATCGTAAAGAAATTAATATAGTTAAGAAGACAGGAAGACCATGGTACTATATGGACTGTGGATATTTTGCTAATATAACTCCTCGTAAATCTTTTATGCGGATTGTACCAAACGATATACAACATAGTAAGCCTAGATATGATTTACCTGCTGATCGGTTTGACTCTCAATGTAAGTTAGTAGAATCAGTTGGCCACGGTCATCCTTTAAGATTTTCTAAATGGAAACGTGATGGACGTGCAATCTTAATAGCACCAGCGGCAAACAAGAGTTGTCGTTATTACGGATACTCTCTTAAAGATTGGTTAGAAACAACTATAGCGGAAATAAAAAAATATACCGACCGTCCTATTATTGTCAGAGACAGATTGATACGTCAGAAAAGAATCAAACAAAATAGCATATATCACCAGTTTGATAGTGATAACATCTTTGCTCTAGTTACATGTAACAGCATGGCCTCTGTTGAAGCAATTGGTTATGGAATACCTACGTTTACATCAGCACCATGTGCCGCTAACGAAATGTGTTCACAGGACCTATCAACGATAGAAACACCTTACTATCCAGAGCTAGAGAAAGTACTTGCATGGCAACATTGGTTAGCATATTGTCACTACCTACCTAAAGAGGCTGTAACAAGCCTACCTTGGGAATTAATAGAAAAATACAACTTACAATAGTCAAAAAGAAACCCCTCGATAAAAAGGGGTTCCCTGGGCCGTCGACTGCCCTGTAGCCTACCTAGTTACTAGTTAGTTAATGGATATATCTGTACTTCAGATACTTCATTTAAACTAACTTCTTCTGCTTGTGGAGTTGCGTAAGTTGGTGCTCCACCATCTCTGTTAGCATCAATCTCTCTGTCAAGTTCTTTAAACGCTTTTTCTTTATCGCCATTGAACTTGTTAATAAGATGTTCAGTTTGTGCAATAGCTCTTAGTGTATTATCCTCAACTGGATATTTTGCTAAGATATAAACACGATACTGATCACCTTCACGCTGTATTTCATGTGCTTCATTAATATAGCCTGCAACGTTTGCTTCAGTAACTAGTTTCTTAACAACTTGTTCGTTGTCTTGGATAGTTAACGGAGTGCCAGCGCCAACCTCTCTAATGTACTGTTTGAAACGTGAACTTATTTTAGCTGATATTTTGTTTGCTATTTGTTTCTCAACATCTAATATAGCTTTGTCTTTTGCTAGCATTAACATACCGCTTTTACCTGTACCAGCGACATATAATACTTTTTCGTTATCTTCAACTTCAGGTAGTTCAACATACCAATCAGGTAAGTTATCAATTGTTGTTTGTACTGCTACTTGATCTGGACCTTGTGGTGCACTAGCACAACCTACAAGTGCTAAAACTCCAATGGCTCCTACTAGTTTACGAATATCCATAATAATTACCTTCCTATAATTAAAATTACTGTGTTATTATAACACCAAACTTAAAACTTGTCAACCACTACATAGTTATTACCGGTCAACTTACAAGCAATACCATTAGCTTGGTGTAGTTCACCTGTCCATTCAACATCATTGAACCAAATACATTCAGATCCTCGATGTGCAAATGTTCTATTATACTTTCCGTCTTTCTTAAATTGTTTTAATGTTCCTACTGTACCAACTTTGGGCGAAAATATTTTTGCATTAGTTTCGTCACAATTCATTTCACTGTGGGCAGTAACATTAACTTCACCCATACGCTTAACTAATTCTTCTGTTGCTTGTGCTTCAGCTAGTTTACAAGTTTCTAATATATCTATGCCGCCTTGCATTACAGCTTCTTCAGTGGCTGTTATAGGCTTACCATTTAATGAAATATTAATAGTAGCTTTACACGCTCTCTTACCATTGTCAAGTGTTATAAAGTCAAATGTAGTTTTATCTTTTATATTAACATTGTCTAAAGTTGCATTAGTTACAACATTTGACTTAACATTACAGTCTGCGAGTGCAAAATTTGCACTACATGCAATTAACACTGCGATGCTATAGTGTGTAAGTGTTGATTTATTAACCAATCGTACGCTCCTGTTGCCTGCTTTTTATTTTTTTCATATCCCTCTCCGTCGGTGACCGATTGCCACGGCATAAATTTCCACTGAAGTCGAGCCCATGTTACATTCTTAGTTCTCATCGAGTTCAAATACTCTGTTTGCTCTTTCTTTAGACTACAATCAATTTGAAAGTGATCTAAGTCTTGCCAGTCCAATGGTTCCCGTTCACTTGCTTGCAACGAGGTTGCAATTATAACGGAAGTCCCAAAGGCGATGCTTGTAGCGACGTTTAGTAGCTTCATCATCTGTCCTCTCTATTTGTTGTTCAAGATAGTTTGTTAATGCTCGTTCATTAGCACAATCATTTGGCATTATAGCCACTGAGTCCGGTGCCGGCTTGTGTGAATATGCAGAACATCCACTTAATAACAATACTAATAATAAAATTTTCATATACGTATTATATAACATCTGTATTTTATGGTCAACCAATTAAAATTGCACATTGTTGATGTTTGTTATGTCTGGAGCATTAAGAAAATGCTCTATGCTATAATTTGTTTTATTAATTACCATGTTTAATCGCTTCAGCTATTGTAGAAGGGGCATATAAGTCTGCTGGCACTTCTAATAGAACTGTTCCTTTGAACTCATCCTTTTCCTGTTTAATCTCACGTTTAACATCTTCAGCTACTTGTGATCTCCATTCATTCTCTCGTTTCATATTCTCTACCATTTGTGTATTCGCACATCCTGTTAGCCAGACAAATAACCCAATTATTAATACTAGTTTGAGCAAAAGTAGTCCAGCTACAGTCAACAACTGTTTAATTTCGTTAGTCATCTTAGACTCCCACTGCCCAAAAATAAGCAATAGTAGTTAACGCTATAACTAGTACCCAACATG
>Ga0075110_1001439_pt1 | contig 10078 bp, 12 predicted proteins | sample AntAceMetag02UK8_FD_69799 | JGI IMG/M metagenome (GOLD analysis project Ga0075110, IMG submission 69799) | Saline lake microbial communities from Ace Lake, Antarctica - Antarctic Ace Lake Metagenome 02UK8 | ecosystem: Environmental > Aquatic > Non-marine Saline and Alkaline > Saline | place... | reverse complement strand
CCAGCTGGCACAACGAAGGATCTAATAACTCCATCATAGGCTCTGATAGTAACTGGAATCTCTAGTCGTTCTTTTATCATATCATTTATATATGCGTGACCTAATCTATATTGATAAAGTATGGAGTCATGTATCTGAGCTATTAGTTTAAAGTGCGGGGCGTATCTTGGATTCATTGCTATGTCTTTAAAGACTGTCATGTATGCTTTATTTAATGTTATTGCATTTAGATTAGATGGTGGATGAGCTATGTAAGAATTAAGATCTTTTTTATTTCTATCTGGATGTCCGAAACATATACGAGTCCAGCGAGGATTCATGGATAGAGCTTCTTTATATACTATCTCATCTGTGTTTGTGGAATAGTGTACCGCTTGTGATTCTAGTCTCCTAGTTCTAACTATCTCCTCAGTTAATCCTGCATACATGACGCCGCGTATTGCTGGATAGGTCTTATGGAACTGAGCTAATAGATGTTCAGCTACTTGGAAGTAAGATAGACCGCTATGTAATCCTAGTAGGTATCTAGCTTCCTTAACCTTCTGCTCTCCCATAGTTTCTACTAAGACTGTAGCTCCCATGTTATAGTTAGCACCATGATTAACTGGCTTACCTATCTGACGTAGAGATTTATTTAATACTGTATGTGTTAGTGCATCATAGATCTCTTCAAAAGGAACACCAAAGAACTTAGATGCGTTATAGGAGTGGAAGTCAGGAGAGTGTTCAACTGCTTCTATTAGATTAGCGTCGCCTGATATGTAAGCTGTGTCTCTTGATTCAGCCTGCTCCAGATCTGCTTCTGCAATAGAGAATCCAGGATCTGCTTTGAGAGTGCATTTAACAGAAGGCCCGCGTGGTATATTCTGTATCTGTAAGCCACACCAGAAGTGATGTTCAGAAGATGCAAGTCTAGCAGTATCAGTACCATGAGGTTTCAGTGCGAAGAGTATTCTATTACCTGTACCATCAAGTCTATGAAACTCTTTAGCTTTCTCTCCTACCTGTAGATACTTCTCTCTCAGAGTGCGGAGTCCAATTACTTCTAATACAATACCTAATACATAAGCATTGAAAGGATGTCTATGTCTCGCCTTCTGTATGTTGCTCTCATCTTGCTTCTTAAGATCAGAGCAACCAAGTAGTTTGAATAGCGCCTTCTTATTAGGAGAGGACTTGACATTGAAGTTAGCTACTCCAAGTATTACATCAAGTCTATCTGATAGTATCTCTATCTGCTTATCTAACTCCTCTCTCGCAGGAATGAGAACTTCCATGTCTCTTTCTATACCTGTCATTTCTGATAGATGACAAGGGAAAACTAAGGGGAACTCTAAGAGGTAGTTATTAAAGGCATGTCGCGGCATCTCTAGCATCATAGCTAGGAAGCAATTACCAGTACCCCAAGTATCAAGAGCATTATACTTGTAATACTCGTGGAGATCATTAGTATCTCCAAGGTCTTTCCAATAGACTGCCTCACGTACGAAGAATCCATTAAGGAACCCAAGATTCTTAGGCAGTTCGCTATACCAAGAATGAAACAAGTTTGCAGTGTCATAGAGATAATTATAAAGAGGAGCGCTGTAACGGGCAAGATAACTGTTGTCATAGTTTCCATTCTGTAATACCTTAGGTGCTGTGAGTTTACCGTTCCACTTTCTCATGACTGCTAGATTATATTCAGAGTCAAGAGGTAGTACTACTGATAATGCTTCTATCTTACCATCTTCTGCGTACCAGAATCCACAGTAGGATATACATCTTATAGTAGCATTCTCTTGAAAGGTTTCTATGTCTACTGCTATGAGGAATGCACTTTCAAACTGACTGAATAGTCTATCTTCTGTTTCTTGAAGCAGCATCTCCCACTTAAAAGGCGCAGGCTTGTACCACTTCTCTGGATGAGTGAGCTTAGTGATAGCTCTGGATGTAACTAACTGTTCGTGGTTTACTGTGACGAGTCGCTTCAATGGTTGTATGAATACTACTTCTATAGGAGGAGAGTCTGTATCCATTGCTGGTATAGTGAAGTAAGAACCTAAGTAAGCATCAAGTGAAGGAGCTTTAACTTTAGTCCACACAAGGAGTAAACGTAAGAGTTCAGGGGAGGAAGTGACTACCTTAGTAACACCCTTAGTCTTACAATACATACGCACTGTAGTGAGAGTAGTTATCTTATCAGTTCTTACATGAGTGGTATAAGATCCTACGCATCCTTTGAGATAAGGGAGGTATTCTTTATCAGCACTAGCGCCCCAGAATATGATGGCAGTTTTAGATCTAGCAACTCCCTTAGATGTGGGAGACTCTTTAGCTTTTAGATTCTTTATATGCTGCGCTAATTTAAGGGCACTAGATGTAGTCATATTAAGATACTACTCCTCTCATTACTTTAGCTCCAGTTTGTGGGCAGTGTCTACAAGGTTCACACTTCATAGGCTTACCGTCTGCCTCCCATATGTACTGATTGAAAGCATCACAATGATACTCTCCAAACTTAGTAGATAGGAACTTACAGCCTGTACAGTATAGACCTTCAGGAACTAACATTACTCTATTGATCTGTATTAGTGTTGTCATATTAAGTTTCTCCAAGCATACTTAGCACGACTAGCTAGTCTGTTAGCATGTATGCGAGCATCGCGCTCTAGTGCATTATGTAGCAGTGCGTATACTGCCCAATAAGAAGGATATACCAGAGCCATAAACCACCAGCTTAGCTCATTAACTTCAATGACTAATGCTATAAGCGGCGCAGTTAATGTCCATACTTCTATCCATTGTCTCATGTGCACTTCTTCATGACGTATAGTCTGATCAACATGAGGCCCTCTCTTCCATACTACTATAATAGGAAAGGCCCAAGCTATGCCTAGGTTACCAAATATCTTATTCTTAGTTTTTACTATTGGATACTTCATTCCCTATGACTCCTTACTTTTAGAATCTGTGTACATCTTCATTACTTTCTCTGCGCCACGAGCTACAAAGTAGAAGCCGAAGACAGTCTGTAATAGACCAGTGAATAGATCTACCCAGTGAGTAGCTACAGTAAAGGAAGTAAGCCCGCTATCTACAGCAGCAAATATAGTAGTTGCAATGAGTAAGTATATAAGAACAAGTGGGCGCACATTCTTAGATAGCCAACTATCAGACTTCATATCAGTCTCATGACGCGCAGTAATATGACCCTGTGCTCTATCAACTCCTGCTATGATAGTGGATATAAGTTCATTCTCTTTGGTAAGTCTTTCATCATCAGAAGTAAATAGATTATTCAGTCCTGAGAATGCTTCTTTAACAGAGCCTGTGATAGCTCCTATAGCTGCACTAGATAGTGACATATATTTCTCCAGTAGTGGTATGTAAAAAGCCCTCCGAAGATATTACTCTAGGGAGGGCTTCTTTACAGCTTTACAGCTTTACATTAAGCGTACTGTATTGCTATGTAACTACTGCTATCTCTTTAATATCAAGATAGACCTTAGACATATCTTTCTTCTTGTTATCATCCTTACCATAGTTAATACTGGTAACGACAATAACTTCTACTTCTACTACTGCTTCAATGATATCTCGCAGCTTATTTGAGCCAGCAAACTCAGAGAAATTCACAGCCAGTGCTTTAAACTTACCAGCGCCGAATTCATTATCTAAGAAGTATGCAGAGTTACATTGAGAACCTTCTACTTGAGGCTCCTCATCTTCAGTGAGTGGAGTTGTAAGTTCTATAGTCTCTAAAAGAGTAAGAGTTACAACAGGAATTTGCCCATGACCTTGGAATTCTTTAAGTTCCATACTGCACATAGCTCTATGAGCACCCGGACGAAAGGGTTCAAATGTAGGTAAGTCAGCGATATCATCAAGAGTTCCATCAAGAAGGTCATTCATTACATCAGACATATTATATATTCCATTCATTTATTTAAGTTAGTATTGCTATTAAGTTTAAGTATTACATGTGTCAGTGAATATTCATCTTACACTATAGCTACTGACAGAGCTAAGGATTAGGTGATTCTATTAGTGTGTCATGTCTTTACATTCTTCAATCTATCAAGTATACTAGCAGCCTTACTATTAGGAGTCGCACTAGCACTACTTGTATTCTTTACTATACTGGATGTAGATGTAGTAGTAGGAGCTACTTCAGGTTTGAAGATAGCTAAGAGAGAAGGCTCATCCATATCTTCTAAGACTACGCCAGATCTAGATGATGCGTTTATATTCTGCGCATAGTTAGCAGAGGATGCAAACTTATATTTCTTATTCTTTATCTGTGCATATACTGTATCACTAAAGGACTTAGCTACATTCCTAGAGAAAGGTTTAGATCCTGCGATAGGAACCATTTTCTCAGGCTTACCTTCATCAGCTACATTAGTTTCATGAGTGATGACTATTACATTATAAGAAGCATTCTGTATATGAGAGTAGAAGACTTCCATTAGTTTAGATAAGCTACCCCAATCATCAGTCTTCATCTTGTAATCATCATCCTTACCTTTAGTTATGTGAGCTATGGCAGATGCAGTTAGCTGAGTAGAAGTATCCATCACTACTATAGTATCAGGAGATAGGGAGTTGACATCAACATGAGTTATCATATCATCCGCTTCTGTAGATATCTCTCCTTCTGTCTCTTTCATCATATCGTTAACGAGCTTCTGACATATCATACACTTAACTTTACCATGCTTAGTGCATATATCTACTGGGCCTTTGACTACTTTAAGCATAGTCTCAATAGCTATAGGATAAGTCTTTGTATCAGGTAGTGAGATTACATTGATGCGCGCCTGCCATTCTTCAGGTAAAGTTCTTGCTACATCTATACCTGACTCAAGGTCAAACCATAAGAGATTGAAATGCTCTGATAGCTTAGCTGCAAGTAGTGTCTTACCTGTATTGGGTGCACCGTATATTAGTACTCTTGATGTCTTGGATCTTGCTGTGCTATTAAGTGCTGGCATTATATGGTTCCTTTACTTATCTGTGCTTCGATTAGTTCTTCAAAAGATACAGAGAATTTATAGACTTCCTCACTCTTCTCTATGCGCGCTACTATATCTTCAGTAAGCGGCTTAGTAAGGTGGGAAGTATCAAGTGTACATAGGTCTAGATACTCACAGTCACGAAAGAAATCTAAGCAAGACTCACCGTGCATAGGGTATACATCATAGGAGTCATATAGCTCTATCATCTGAGTATCAATGAGGAGTTCTTGTAACCATAGTGCTCGTTGTAGTAGAGTCTTAGTGAATGGTAGCTCTACATAACGATAGCTCTTTGTTTCATATACTAAGTATAGGACTACATAAGAGGATAGCTCAGGGAACAGTTGATCTAACACTACTGAGTAACCTAGAGCCTGCCCACTATTCTTAAAGGTAGTGCTATTAGCAGTGCCGCTTGATGTCTTATTCTCTAGGCACATCACCTCACCAGTTAGCTTGTGTTTGAGTACTGCATCTAAGAATCCTCTATACTTGAATCCATTAGGTAGTAATATTTCAAATGCTAACTCAACAGCGGGCGCACCATTATGATATACGAGTTCATAATCTTTTAAGAAGCCATCTTCTCTTAGCTGTATAAAGTTTTGTACAGCAAACATACATAGTGCAAATGATTTCTTCTGCTTAGGATTCTCAGCTAAGAAATCTACATCCCATTCAAGGAAGGTATCCATATATATCTGAGTCTCTGTCTTATCTTCTAGAACAGATTGAACTCCTACTCCTACAGCAGAGCCATAAGCAAAAGTTACACCTTGCTCTAGATCTTTCTGTTGTTCTGCATCTCTCTCCATAGAAGATAGTCTATATAACTGATACTTTCTAGGACACTTATGTAATGTAGTTCTGGAGGAGTGAGATAAGAGTTTAAGGCGCGGATCTATCTCTCCATCAGGTAGTGTGATACGAGGAGAAGTATCAGTTGCTATGAGAGAAGTAGATACTTCTTCATCTAGAATACTCATAGCTATCTGTGGAGACTCATGATCAGAGTATAGATTCTCATCTAAGATAGGAGAGGAAGGAGCTGATTCCTTAGCTTTCATAATCGCTGCTAACTTAGGATACTTACTAAAGTCAATACTCATAGGATGTCTGTATCTCGCGCTAATAATGATGGATATATTTCATATGTCATAATATAATATATAGCTCTCTCCATTCTATTCCATTCATATAGATAGGTATCCATATCTTTAGAATCTTTTGATGTAAGGAGCTTAGCTAATCTAACAGAGGAGTACCCTATAAGTAAGGAAGGTACTTGTCTCTTAGATCCCTCAATCTGAGGATATTTAGCTAATGTTGTAGGAGATACTTCTATTGGAGCCAGCCACTCTGCTAACGCAGAGGCTCCACGAAAGTAATCAGTTAAGGATTCTCTCTCAGATAGAGAGACTATATAGAGAAATGTATGTAATGAAGTGGGCGCATTAGTAGCTTTAAGAGAGGATAATCTATCAGACAGAGACACAGACGCATCCATTTATGATATATCTACAGATATAGATTCTATAACAAAGGTAGCCATATCATCTGCTAACCACTTACCATTAGTATACTTCTTAAGAGATACTACTTCATTAGTACGTACTGGTATGAAGGAGATAGATGCAAGAGAGATAGCTAAGTTAGTGCACTCAACTACTCTAGCTTGACCTAAAGGAGAGAACATAGATATGACAGTACGTTGAGATGTATCAGAAGAGATATCAAAAGATGCGCTCATACTATAGATCCGCCAATGTCATTTGCTTGAGAGATTTCTTAGGCTTAGCTTTAACAGCGGCCGCAGTTATAACAGTACTTGTATGTTTCTTCAGCCCACGAACAAGTATACCTGCTTCTTCATCAGATAAGATAGTAACTAGATCAGGGTCGGCTTTAAGTTGTTTATGTATTCTTTGTAACAGGAGGGGCATATCAGGAGTAGAGGCTAATAGAGCAGCTTCTAACTCTGCTAACTTCTCTTTAATTTCGTAGGCTTGTGTGCTCATTTCAGTCATAAAGTTATCTCACCTTTCATATTTCTAATAAGAATATTATTTATAGGACGTATAGTTAGTTTAAATTGTATGCTAGTATTATTATTTGTAACATGCAGTTGATATGATATACCAGCTTCTGCATTTAAGAGGTTAAAGACATCATCCTTAGACCTCTCCTTACGTACTGCTTGTATGATTCTTATATGAGATTCTTTGGGCGCAAGTACAGAGGCATGTTTATTTCGTACAAGTTCTTTCCAAAGAGGTTGGTACTTTCTCATACTCTCTACAACTAGATGTATTCTTTTTAAAAGCCTACCAGACATTCATCTCTTGTTCTTACTAAGGTGTAAAGTAGCCCGTGTAAGCTCACTTCTCCTGTTCAGACTCTATTGTGGTATGTATGATAGGCTTATAAAAAGAATCTCCATCCAATATGTTGCTTAATGGGATGGAGATTCTAGTTCTTACATTATCAATCTATTACTAGGAGGAGCAACTCCCTATAGATTAGCAAGCAAGTCTTCATCGGAGATATTAAGGAAGTCATCAGCTTTAGATAGCAGGAACGCAACAACCTCTTTATGCTCTTCGAAATTAGGAGTGCCTGAGTAGATACCAAGCATTTCAGTTACTAAGAGAAGTACAGGTTCGTTAGTCTTAGCTACTGCAAGACGGTTAACCATGATCTTAGCCATATTAGCTACAGCTTCGATAGGCTTACCAGTAAGGCCAGGCATTACATCAATGTAATCCTCAGCAAAAGCAGTCCAATCTTCCTTAGGAATACCACCACCACGACGCTGTGCTTTAGGTAAGTTAGCTAAGAAGTCAAAAGTAACCTTCTCATTAGGGAAGTTAGCGGCATTGATTTTAAGATCATCAGTGATAAGAGTTCTAGCTGCTGCTATTACGTAGTTTTCTACGATTTCAAGCATTAGTTCTAGCTGCTTACCGCCAGCTTCTAAGATAGCTACTAGACCATTGACACTAGGTACTGCTAGTGCAATCTGTAGAGGCTCACGAACTGTCTCAAGGTTAGTATCTTTATCTTTAGATCTCTTAAAGTTAAAGGTAGTGGATTTAACATCAACATCAAAGTCATGATTGACTTTAATATTCTCAATGATAGCAGTCATTTCTTCCGCTGTAGGATTCTCTGCTTTGATGATAGTGGGAGTGATAGGAGTCTCTGCTTCAGGTGCATTTCCTGTAAATGTTACTTCATGTAGTTCTGACATATATGTTTACTCATTAGTGGGTAGATTAAGTTACGAACTGTGCAAACTAAAATAGACTTTTTCGCCCAGTGGAGGAACACTATACCACCGAACGAAAATGTGTCAATAGATATTTTGCTTACTGTTAGCTGCTTCTCTTTCCTTATTGCTTTTAATTAGATTTTCTCTATGAGTTAGAATAGTTTGACGCTGATAGTGGTAGTCCTGCCGTATAGCATCTTTTAATAACATTATTGCTGTATTATAGTCATTAAGTCTATCCCATGTATTAGCACTTACTCTTAAATCTCTAGGTAATCCACTTATCTCTTGTAACCTACAGCCTGTAAACCAGTTAACTTCAGCTGATAGTATAGCTAGATCAGATCTAGGCTTAGAGGCTTGCTTCTTTAGTAGATTATCTTTAGTATTAATCTTCTTACTCATACGAACTTCCTCTGCTTACCTTTAAAGAATTCAGCTTTCTCAGCTAATGTGTTACCTTTAATTTTCTGAGAACTAATACCTTTAGTGAATGTCTCAGGTTCACATATCACATACAGTTCTTCTCTTGCTCTTGTGACTGCTGTATATAAGAGCTCTCGCTGCATCATAGTAGCATGTGTATGATGGAATGCTAGGAATACTTTACGCCACTCAGATCCTTGAGACTTATGAACTGTAAGAGCATAGGAATGTAAGAGAGAGTTAATATCTGCCGCCTTATTGATAGTAAGCTCTTGCCCGCTATCTAATAGACGTATCACTAGCTCATGAGATGCCTGTGTCACTCTATCCTCAGAGGATGCTACAGCTTCTAATAGGAAGTCTACTTCATCGGCAGTCATATCTACACCTCCTCCAGCAGCTCTTATCTCATTACCTAAGTTAGGATTGTATCCCCAGTAATCTAAGAACTTGGAGGCGCGCTGATATGACGCACCAGAGTATGTTATATTCTCTTTAATCTCTAAGATCTCAGCATCTTCTCTATCATATAAGACCTTATCTCCGGGAGATAGATAGTGCTTATCAAAGCCAGCTACAACCTCATAAGTTATAGCTCCTCTACGCTTAGCTAGATAGTTAGCTATGAGTTTATTAATCTCTAACGTACCTACTCCTTTATTGAAGGGTATTAGAATCATATCTTCATCAGGGTTATATAGTCCTGCATCTATAGCAGCTAAGAAGAATCCTTTGAAGCCTTTGATAGGAGGGGATGATAGGGGATCTGCTTGTTTCCAGCCCGCTAATGTCTTAAGTGCATTCTCATCTGTAATCTTCTTCTTCCAAGGATGTATAGTTAGCTTATCTTGTACGCCCCAATCTGGGTACTCTTTATCTGGTATAGCTTCTCCAGATAAGATGCGATGAGCTAAGCGAATGATAGGAGATTCAAGAGCTTGTCTGTATACAGTTGTTAGCTCTACTACAGGAAGTTCTAATAGTTTGAATCCTAAGATAGCTGGCCCGAATACAGGTGGTAGCTGCTGTATATCTCCGATAAAGATCCACTGTACCTTATGTAGGAGAGCTGCTTCTATCTGCTCATATAGTTCAATAGATAACATAGACGCTTCTTCAACTATGATAGTATGTATCGTAGGAGGTAATGGATTATCTTGGTTACGCGCCGGAACAAAGCGCATAGACTTCTTAACCTTACCTGTCTCTAGATCATCTATCTCAAAGTACTCAGGTTGATACTCTAATAGTTTATGGGATGTAATACAGTTAGGTTTCATATCATCAGACTGTACCTTACGTATGTTATTAACAGCACGTCTAGTGAAGGAGATAATAAGAATACCAGGAGTACCATCTATTAGATACTTATGAGAAGTAC
>Ga0075110_1001430_pt1 | contig 10098 bp, 13 predicted proteins | sample AntAceMetag02UK8_FD_69799 | JGI IMG/M metagenome (GOLD analysis project Ga0075110, IMG submission 69799) | Saline lake microbial communities from Ace Lake, Antarctica - Antarctic Ace Lake Metagenome 02UK8 | ecosystem: Environmental > Aquatic > Non-marine Saline and Alkaline > Saline | place... | reverse complement strand
CGGATAAAAGATAGCGGTAAGCTTAAGATGAAGTTTACTATAAGGTCCGGCACAGGGGTAGGGAAAACGTCCGGGGTGTCCGCGCTGATACTATGGCACTTGGCCGTGTTCCCGGATAGCAAGATCCCATGTACCGCGCCGACAAGCCCGCAGATTAAGGCTGTACTATGGCCGGAAATACGCAAATGGGTCCAGAAAGTACCCAAAGAACTAAAAGAGATCTTTCCGTTTGATGTGCAAACAGACAAGGTTACTCTATATGAGAACTTTGCAGTGGCCCGTACCGCCCGTGAGGAAAACCCAGAATCGTTCCAAGGGTTCCATGCTAAGAACATCATGCTTATTGCAGACGAAGCGTCCGGGGTTCCTGAGGCCGTGTTTCTCGCTGGTCAAGGGGTTATGTCTTCCAAAGGGGCGATAACCATTCTCATCGGAAACCCCACACGAGCAACCGGTTGGTTCTACGATAGCCATAACAGTGATAGCCATTTGTTCTGGACACGGAGAATTAGCTGTGATCAATCCCCTATGGTCCAGCCGACATACATGACCGAGATGGCTGCGAAACACGGTATAGATAGCTATGAATACAAAGTCCGGGTTATGGGGGAGTTTCACTTAGAAGATAGCGGCGTGATAATTCCAAGGATCCTAATAGACGAAGCGCTGGTTAGAGATGTCGAGCCTGATACCGATTATGTCATTTGGGGCGTGGATGTTTCAGCAGGTAGAGATAAAACCGCTGTGGCTAAACGAATGGGTAATGTGCTTATAGAGCCCGTAAAGGCATGGGGCGGTAAGGATGTTATGCAGTCCGTGGGTATTGTGCTGGATATGTACTATAACGAGAGATACGACCGTAAGCCCGCTGAGATCTGTATTGATGTGATTGGCGTTGGACACGGATTTGTATCTAGGCTTAAAGAGGAACTGTCCGAGGAAATAAGCGCCCGTAGAGTGCGCGTGAGGGGGATTAATGTGGCTGAGCGTAAAAGTGTCAGTGACCGATATGTATCCCTACGTGTGGAGCTGTGGGCGAAAGCTAGAGCATGGTTTGAAACACAAGCGGTTAAAATGCCTAGAGATGATAGTTTGGCGGCGCAATTATCCAGCGTGGAATGGGAGATTAAAGACAGTAACGGGAAATGGTTTATACCCGATAAGAAATCAGGCGGGGCTAAATCCCCGGATGAGGCCGACGCCTTTATACTAACCTTCGCAGGGTCCAGAGGGGGGCCTGTTTTGCAAGCCCAGAAACGTAAGAATAGATTTGCCCCTAAAACCAATTCAATGTATGCTATCGGCGAAGCGTCATGGTTACAAAATAACGGAGACAATAGATAATGGCTGAGCAGCCCTACGACATTCTAGATGATTTCATCAAAAATAGAAGCCGGTATATTTCATGGTCTGGTCTTGCTAATGGCGATACGGGCCAACCTATTCCTATAGCAGGGCATTCCGATAAGACGGTTCATATATACGGTACATTCGGCGCAGGAGGCACTGTGGCGCTTGAAGGGTCTAATGATCCTAGAGTTCTGAGTGACCCAGGTAACGCTGTGTGGACAACTATGAACGACGCACAAGCACTGTCTTTATCAGCAACCAGCGAGCGGATTGACATGGTTATTGAGAACCCCCGGTTTATTCGGCCCAATGCGAGTGCTGGGGACGGCACAACGGATTTGACGGTTATACTTTGTGCGAGGATTATTAACTAATGACTATGGATTTTGAAAAGGAACTTCGTAGGGGTTATGTTATGTTCCGGGCGTTTGAGGGTGCTTTGGAAACGGCCAAGATGCTCCAAGGCGCTGAGCAAGCTATTGTAGAAGCCAAGAAAGAGACATTGGTAATACAGGCCAGCAATAAGAAAAAGCGTGAGGATGCCGACGCGGAGTTCGAGAAGTATACAGCGGATCTAAATGCGAAGAAATCCGATGAAGTTAAGAAATCCGAAATGGCTGCTATTGTGGTTAATAAGGAATTGGATGAGCTTAAAAAAGAGGTAGCACATGAGCGTAAGGTTTTAGGCGGTATTAAATCTCAGCAAAAAGTATCACAGACCAAAGCAGAGAAATACGAAGCGTTGGCTATGACCGCCAATGAGGAACTTGAAAAAGCCCGCGCAGAGCTCCAGTCTGTACGTGATAGATTGAAGGCTATTTAATGATTGTAGCCGCCAGTGCCGGGACAGACGCGGCAAGCTTAAATCCATATAAGTGGATAGTATGTTAAATGGCTGATATACTAATAAAAGTTGACACTCGCGGCGATAGAGAGGACGGCGATGTTCTCTTTGCTGCGCAAGACAAGCATGTATTTATGGTCAACGCTCAGAATATATGTCACCGCAAAAAACAGCTGAAGAATAGTGACGGTCTAAACACTAAAGGAACAGTTGCTGAGGATTATTACACCCGCACGCACCAATATAAATTTACCCGCGTTGGTAATAATGTTGAGCGTTTGGATTTAATATCAGGCGTTACAGATGTCTTAGGTGATACGCCAAAGATTATCGACGGTAAGAGCCAACACATAGATGTTCAGCGCTTTATTACCAAAGCTTTAAAGAATGAAAATCATAAAATCTTTGGCACTAAAAATAATGAGCTTTGGTACGGTGGTAAAATCCACCACGATGGGTTGAATGGCTTATGGTCTGATATTGAAAACAAAACAGGCGACCTTAGATCTGACCATTCTTCGTGGCCCTTCTCTGATCGTGAGCGTACAGGATGGTTGGCGCTTCCTGTGTTAGATTTTAACGACAAGGAAATGGAGCGTATCACGGAACCGCTTTATGCCACAAATGATGTGGGTGAATTTACACTTGATGACGGTGGTGCGCGGATTGTTAAAAAATTCCGCAGGGCGAAGATTGATTGGGAATTAAGGCTTACTGACCTAAACATCACAAAAGAGGACATCCTTAACAAGGAAAAGATGATTGATTTGCGGGGCAAAACCGCCGTGGATCAGAAGTTGATCAGAATTAAGAAACCCAATAAAGGCGGATTATAAATGGCCACAGTTACTAAGACAATAGGAACTACTGGTCGTGACTATTCCACCATCCAAGCGTGGGAAGATGATCTGGATGATAGTGGTATCTACAGCGCTTCCGATGATGCTGTAGGCGAGTGTTACGATGACAGCGACTTTACAGCCGGAGTTTCAATAAATGGTGGTGGCACAATAGGTTTAAGTTCTATAAAATTGACGGTAGACTCCGGCTCAAGACACGATGGAACATCTGGTACAGGCGCATTGATTTCAATCGCAACAGGGCAACCAATAATAAGTTTGGGCACAGATTATACCACAGTGGAATGGCTAGAAATAGACGGTTTAGATGGTCGTCATGACTCTGCTGTTTCGTTGGTTAATTCCCTCACCCCTGGGCTATTTGCTAACAACTTATTGGTACACAATGGTTACACATGGGGGGCCGGGTCAGGTATTTATGTCGGTGGTTATGGCAATATTGCTGTTGTAACGAATTGTATCGTTTATAATTGGGTCGTAAGAAAAGCCTCGGGTGGTGTAGGGGGCATCGGTTCCCGTAATGCCTATGGCACTGGTCATTTCTTCAATTGTACTGTGCATAATACAACTTCGTTTGATAATCCAGCTACGCAACTTGCTAACGGTTTCAATTTTCCAGATACAGCATCTACGACAGTCAAAAACTGTATTGCGACTGCTTCAGAGGCTTCAGATTTTAGTGTCACCTCATTCAGTACCGCAACTGTGGATTATAACGCATCTAGTGATACCAGTGCCGCTGGAGCTAACTCTATAGACAGTGTGGTGACCGCAGACCAGTACGTCTCAACAACCATTGGCGCTGAGGATTTACATCTTAAAGCCGGTTCTGATTGTATCGACGCAGGCACAGATTTAGGAACTACACCAACGGGTGTGAACATTGATATCGATGGTCGTGACCGTGACGCAGAAGGTGACACTTGGGATATAAGTGCGCATGAGTTTGTAGCAGATGATAGTGGGCCGGGGGTGGCTTCCATAATATTGCGGCGTAGGCGTAGAATTTAAAGTTTTACTTTCTTTAAGTTTGCTGGTAATATATATTCTTCATTAAGAAAGGTAAATCCTAATGCCAATTGGAACACGAGCAAGACAACTGCCCACACAATCCGCTTCATTGAATAATTCACGTAGAAGCGAAAATTCTTATAAACAAGATAAAGGTGGTTTTGTAATAGAAGCCGCGACAATCGCTGGCGTTAATAGCACGAATAGCTTTGATGACAGCGGCGCCGGTATCCCCGGGTTTACTGCTGGGTCTCTTATTGAGGTTAGTGGTTTAGAATTAAACTCTCGTACATACAATGTTGTATCGAATGATGGTAGCACTCTGGTCGTAGAGGGCTCTGTGGTCACTGATGAGAGCGCAGGCGAGCTTGTAACAATTAGGAGTGTATAAATGACTAAGAAAAAAACAGAAACTACAGACGAGGGTTTGGTACATGAAGCCTTGGCTCAAGCGGATTTTGATGCTTGTTTAGCTTCTCAAATTAAATCTGAAAAGGATGTCAAATAATGGGTTTTTTTAGCGCTCCAAAGCCGCCAAAGCCGCCGGAACTTCCACCAGCGCCGGACCTTAATGATCAGGACGCGCAAAGAGAAGATCGTTTGCGTAGACAAAAAGCCTCAGGAAGACAGAAAAATATTGTTTCTTCTTTGTCTGACCAAGTAAGCGATTCACAATCAAATACAAGAATTAGTAAGCTTTTGGGGTAGGGTGATGGAACCTAAAACCTATTTAAAACGCTGGGAGGCTATGAAATCCGAGCGCTCTACCACTGAAACAATGTGGCAAGAGGTTGCTGATTATTCCTTCCCCAAAAGAGATTTCACAACAACCCGAACTCCCGGTGTTAACCGGAATACCACTATATATGACAGCACGGGTACAGGCTCTGTTCTTATGCTCGCATCTGCTTTGCATGGAAATTTGACCCCCACACAAACAAAATGGCTGTTTCTGAAGAGTGAAGATGAAACCCGCCCTTATTTTGATTACGCAACTGGTAGGTTGTTGTCCATGTTCTCATCTTATGATATGGGCTTCGCGGCTCAAGCGCATGAGTTCTATATGGATATCGTGGCTTTTGGTACGGCTGTTATGGGTATTTTTGCGAAAAAAGGTAAAGCTATATTTAAGACGTTAAACCTTAATGATTGCTGGATTGATGAAGATGAAGATGGAACTGTAGACACGCTTTATTACAGCCAAAAGTACACAGCGGAGCAGATGGTTAATGTTTTTGGTAAAGATAATGTCCATGATAAAGTTCTTAAACAATTAGAAGATAACGGCGAGAAAAAGAAATTCACAGTGCTTTATTGTGTCGAGCCCCGTCATGGCAATTCTGGACGCGGTGCTGTTTCTCAGGAAAAACCTTGGAAGGCTGTTTATGTTGACGTAGACAATAAGCATAATATGGATGAGAGCGGATATGATGAGTTTCCGTTTATTGTGTCGCGCTTTTCAAAACGTAGTGGTGAGAAATACGGCTGGTCCCCGGGTATGTCTTCTTATTCTGAAGTTCGTATGCTCAATAAGATTGTTGAAGTTATGATCCGCGCGGCCACTAAGAACGCAGATCCGCCTATACTATCTCCTATTGATGGCGTAATTTTGCCTATGCGCTTGGACCCGGGCGGTATTAATTATTATGACCCAGATGTCGGTGTTCCTCAGTTTTGGAATAACAATTTCCGCCCTGATTATATGGACAGCTTGATAGAGCGTAAACGTCTTGATATTCAGCGCATGTTCTTTATTGACTTCCTGACACTCCCAGACAAGCAGCGTATGTCCGCTACTGAGACTGTCCAAAGATCACAAGATAGTTTCCGCAATATGTCTGCGATTAATGCACGCCTTGAGACAGAGTTTTTAAACAAGGCTGTTAAGAGAACATTTAGTGTTGGTGTTGATATTGGGTATATAGACCAGCCACCAGAAGAAGCCCAAGGCGAGGAAATTGATATAGAATACACATCACCGATGGCTATGGCTCAGAAATCTATTGCTAGTAATTCAGTTCTTCAGGGCCTTTCTGTTGTGGCTCAGACCGCGCAGTTTGATCCTTCTGTGGCTAATATTGTTAATGCTGAGAATATAGCAAGAGACCAAATGCTTAATACGTACTTTATGCCAGCTAGTTATGTGCGTAGTGAAGAAGAGGTACAAGAGATTAAAGATCAACAACAAGAAGCACAGGCCCAAGCTCAAGCGGCTGAAAGTATCCAAGGATATGCTTCAGGAGCAAAGGACGCGGCTGACGCAGTAGAAACCCTCGGGGGAGTTTAAATGTCAAAAATATCATTCACAAATCATAAGCGCCTTTATAAGGAGGTGTTTGCTACAGATATGGGTAAGAAGGTTTTGCACGACCTTTGCCGTAAATATCGAGCTATAGGCTCTATGAACCCTAAAATGACAGACGCAGAGATGCGTTACCATGAGGGTGAGCGTAATGTTGTGCTTTACATTTTACATCAAATTGAATATGATATAGACAAGTATTTATCGGAGAGACACCTTTATCAAATGGAGATAGAACATGACGACTGACGCTGTAATCGAAACTGCAATAGAGACGCCAGCAGAAACCCCGGCTGCTGTAGAGACACCAATCCTCACTGGACACCAACAATTCCTAGAAATGCTACCAGAAGACATGAGAGCGGATCCCGCTTTCCGTAACTTTGATGGTGAAACTGCATCGGAAGCTGTCGGAAAATTAGGCAAGTCTTACGTTAATGCACAAAAACTAGTGGGCGCTGATAAGAATGCTATTTTAAAACTTCCGTCTTCTGAGGAAGATACGGAAGGTTGGGACGCTGTTTATTCAAAGATGGGACGCCCCGATGATGTGGCTGGTTACGAAGTTGATAAATATAAAGATATACCGGGCATTGAAGAAGAAAGCCTTAATGAGATAGCGGCTGTGGCCCATAAGAACGGGGTTTCTAGTAAAGCACTAAATGCTATTTTGGATACATATAAGGGACAAGTGGAGGGTATGGCGGGTAAATCAGAGCAAGATATGGACGCTATGCATGAAAAGTTTGACACTGAATTAAGGGAAGAATACGGGGAAGCTTACGAGCAGAGGACCGCTAAAGTCCTTAATGCTGTAAAGCAACATGCTTCTGAAGGTCTGCTTAATATGGCCAAAGATATGCCTTGGGTTTTTGATAGTCCTGATTTTATTAAGTTTGTTGATAGTATGGTTAAATCTTCTTCTGAAGACGGTGGCCCTAAGCAAGGTTCTACCGGCGGAAATTCATCTTTAAGCCCGAACGAAGCCCAAGCAGAAATTAATGCAATGGACGGCGACACGGAAATTACAAAAATACTTCTTAATTCTGGTGATCCCAGAAGAGTCGACATCCTAGCTAAGAGAAAAAGATTATTCGAACAAGCCTACCCGGCGAAATAACTACCCATTGTGTAGACTGTGTAACTAGGCCCGGATTAAACCCCGGGTCTTTTTTTTATTGCTTAATAGATTTATGTGATGTAAAATGGCTATGTCTGAAAATCCTACATTTCAGAATTAGGCAACTGCATAGCAATCTAGTTTCTCCGTAGGGCAACTTTCGCAAATAGTTACTTTTACTTTAACCTTTGTGAACTTAAGGAGAAACAAATCATGCCATTCACAAATATTGATACCTCGCTGGTACAGAATTATGGACGTAATGTTCAGATGATGGCCCAGCAAAAGGGTTCTAAACTACGCGATAAGGTTCTTATTGAGAACCCGACTGGCGAACGTCACTACTTCGAGCTTTATAACACAAACGATGCTTTAGCTACGGTAGACACTCGTAATGCTGACATTCAATACACCGACACTAAGTTTGAGCGTCGCGCTGTAGATATTGTCGATTACGATGATGCCAAGCTTATCAGTAAGTTTGACACTGTTAAAATGCTCGCAGATCCTATGTCTCCTGTTGTGCAGGCTCAGTCAGCACAGCTTGGTCGTCAAATTGATGACATTATCATTGCCGGCGCTCTTGCCGACATGAAGACAGGTAAATCCGGTTCGACCACTTCTGCTGCTAACACAGCAATTGCGATCAATAGCTGGGCTTACGGTACGGGATCTGGCAACTCAAACTTGACAATCTCTAAGATTATCGAGCTTGCGGCTGCATTTGATGACGATGATGTTCCTGAGAACGAGCGTTTTCTTGTTGTTGACCCAGTGAACCACGCAAAACTTCTTGCTACAGCAGAAGCTACTAGCTCTGATTTCGTGACAAACCGCAGCCTTGAGACAGGTAAAATTGAGGGCTTAGTTGGCTTCGATCTTATTGTCTCAACTCGTGTTTTGACTGACGGATCAGGTTACAAGCGTTGCTTCGGTTTCCAGAAGTCTGGTCTTGGTCTTGCTATTAATAAGGATGTTGTGTCCGACATTAGCGAGAACAAAACTAAGCGTGGTCTACCGTACCAAGCTTATATTTGTCTTTCAATGGGTGCTACGCGCCTTGAGAATAGCAAAATGCGCGAAGTCAAATGCTTGGCAACTTAATCTAAAAAGAAAGGAAAATTGATATGCCTACTGCAAAACTAGATCCCGTAGCTCAAGGTGGCCGTGTAAGAAGTGCTTCCGCAACTCTTACATACGCTACTCAAGCTGCTGGCACTCAAGCCTTTGATACACCTTTAGAACTGCCTAATGGAGCGGTTATAGTGGGGGGTGTGATTACCACATCCGTTACTACCGGATCCGCTACTGTGGCTTTGGGTATCACTGGCACTGTTGCAAAGTATAAAGCCGCCGCTGCTGTTACGGCTGTTACGGCTGCTTCCCTTGCAATCCCAGATGCTGCTGTGCTTACCGCACTTACGGCGAAAGAGAGTGTGTTCCCTACTACCGCGTCTGCTGCGTTACCCGCTTCAGGCACGCTAAAAGTTGTCCTATTCTACGTTGTAGATTAGGGTCTCCCCGGGCGTCACATGCTTAGTTGTGAGTTGGTCGCTGACCGCTTTTTTAAAAAGGATTATGTATGTCTACTAGCGAAACTCTTATAGCAAACTTGGCGTTAGCAAAACTTGGCCATGAGGGTATTATTTCTTCGCTGAGTGAGGACTCCAAAGGAGCCCGGTACATGAACTTATTCTATGCTCCAGTGAGAGACGCCGTTCTTCGTGGCCACCTCTGGAGATTTGCCCGTAAAAGGGCCGCCCTTGCTCCCCTTGTAGAGGCCCCGCCTTTTGACGGTGGTAAATATTTTCAATACCCCGACGATTGCGTGCGTATTATCGGAACAAATCGTGAGTATTTTGAGAATGGTGAGAGATGGTTGCGTGAGGGCGACAGAATCATTGCAGACGCGGACACGTTATATATTGTGTATCTTTACCGCGTCACTAATCCAGAGCTATTTGATCCTATGTTTGTAGACGCGTTTGCTTCACGTTTAGCGTATGAGGCCTCTATGCCTATTACGAAGTCGCAGGGTATCAAAGACCAGATGATGCAGGAATATAAAGCTTCTCTGATGAGGGCGGCTCACGCGTCGGCTACGGAGACTGACGGGGAGAAGTTTATTTCAGAAGCATTTATCGGTAATAGATAATGGGACAGAATGTAAAAATTATACAATCCACTTTCAACAAAGGCGAGCTTTCTCCTAGATTGCGTGGCCGGGTGGATAACAAATATTACTATAATGCTTTTGATTATGGTCTTAATATGCTTCCTTTCCCTGAGGGCGCCATTACATACCGCCCGGGTACTGTTTACGTATCTGAGGTAAAGACCAGCGCAAAAGTAACGATAATACGCCCATTCCAATTCAGTACAATCCAAAACTACATTATCGAATTTGGCGACCAGTATGTCCGGTTTTACCGTAATCGTGGGCAAGTGGAAAGCAGCCCCGGCGTTGCTTATGAATTGGCCACGCCGTATCTCGAGGCTGATTTGCGCGAGTTGTACTTTTTCCAAAGTGCAGACGTCATGTATATTTTACACCCGGATTACCAACCACGTAAACTCACACGGACAAGCGACACGTCATGGACAATCACGG
>Ga0075110_1001415_pt1 | contig 10180 bp, 11 predicted proteins | sample AntAceMetag02UK8_FD_69799 | JGI IMG/M metagenome (GOLD analysis project Ga0075110, IMG submission 69799) | Saline lake microbial communities from Ace Lake, Antarctica - Antarctic Ace Lake Metagenome 02UK8 | ecosystem: Environmental > Aquatic > Non-marine Saline and Alkaline > Saline | place... | reverse complement strand
TCCATGAGAGGATCGCCCGGATCAAAGATTCAGGCATTCGTTCGCTGGTCGCGCACTTGTAGAGCAAACCTTTTCCGATCACTGCGGACTCAAGCATCTCGAGGTGACTTCTGTTGCGACCTAGTAGAAGCCAGGTTCCTTGGGTCATATCTAGAGCTGAAAGCGTACGTATCCGCTCCACGGTTCCGCCTTCCCCGTGGGGCTTGACGGTGTAGGGCGTCTTGGAAGAGATCCTCCCAGCCACGGACTCTGCGAAATTCAGGATGTTCGCAGGCAGGCGGTAGCATGTGTCTAGCACAATACGCTCACCTTCCATCTGGATTAGCGCTTCTGGGTCTCCTCCCGAGAATTCGTAGATCGCCTGCTTGTCGTCTCCGGCTATGAAGACATGTTTTGCAGGACGCTTGAGGATGTCTACAATCGACCATTGCAGGCGAGAGAGGTCCTGGGCCTCATCCACGAACAAGTAGTCGATATCTAGCTCCTCGTCTACGTCCAGGAACCGTTCGAGCTGGTCGGCGAAGTCCATCTTGCCTAGTTCCTTCTTGAAGAGCCTGTAGCTCTCGGCGAAATGTACTAGGGTCGAGGGAGTCTCGGGGTTGAAGTCTTGGTTTTCACAGGCCTCTTCGAAAGAACATTTTCGGGCCCTTCGGAGATTGTCCAGACTCAACAGAACATCCCCTCTGTTCCCCACGGTTCTTTGGGGCGCACCATCCCTTGTCGAGATTGACGAGGATCCGTTCATTGCGTAGCCCATTCGCTGCCCGAGAGTTATGTAGTCTCGGAAGTTCATCATAGGGGCTCGCGGTGTATTTCGATAACATAGCGAGTGTAGGGTTCTAAAGTGAGGGAATCGGTCCCGGTCGTAACCAAAGCGCTCCATGGCTCTTTGGATAGCTTCATCTGCTCCGGCGTTTGTGTACGTCGTATAGATTATGCGCTCTGGCGGCGTGTGCTCCAGAACCGATTCCAGCTGATCCATCAGGCGGGTGGTCTTTCCCGTTCCTGCGGAAGCTACGAAAATTGTAGTTTTATTCGCCGCCATTCAGAACGAATTCGAAAAGGTTCTGGAACAGCTCGTCCGTATAGGTTGTTACCGCTATCTTGTTTGTTTTTTCTATAACAAGCCAGGAGTCTTCCGGGATATATGGTATGCTTGGGATATCTAATCCGAAGGTTCCTGTGCTTGAGACATCTACCTCAAAGCATGTTACAGGTTTGACCCCATGAAGGATCACAAAATTGATAACCTCTTTGAGGTTATCCCCGGTCCACTGGACCGCGTCGACTAAGTTGTTGGTGCGTCTGTATTTTGGCATTCTTTGTTTTGGTTGAGTATATTTTCTTCAAGTCTGGCGTATCCCGATATATCGTGCCAGCTGTCTGCGTAGTTCGGGTCCCCGTTAAGGATCCTTCCGATCTTATGGAAGATCATCTCTAATGCCTCCCTCTGGGAGTCTGTAAGATTGTCCCAGCCATCAGCAGACTTGGCTGCTGTCTTCATGAGCTGAGTGATTCGGGCATGGTCTTTGAACTCGCCGTAGCGGGCTTTTCGTTCTTTGAGGGTGTCTTGGATGTCGATCACATTATGTCTGGTTCAGGTTGAGTGGGATCCAGGCCGTCGAGAATCTCGATTCGGTCCTTGGGCACGATCCAACAGGACCGCGAGGTTCGGGTGATTGTTTGCTTGTGTCGCTTCGCGTCGAGCTTGTCCATCAGGGCCGCTATAATCTGGGACCGGTCAAGCTCCTTGAAGCGTCGACGTTCCAGATAGTCCAGAAGGTCGCGTTGACAGAAAATGTAGTGACTATTGGTTACATAAGGTACGCCACGCAGCAGGACCTCAGGGCCCTCTTCTCCTGCGTTTTCCCCAAGCCACTCCACAGCTAACTGGATCATGGCTCCTCGGGGAGTCATCTCCTCGGGGACCTCCACTACCGTACAGGCGGAGGCAATGGCGGATAGTGTTTCCAACCACTCGCTTTGCTTGTATGGCTGAAATACTTTGTTTCTTACTTCGAGACAACGTTTGTTGAATAAGGAGAAATTGAAAAGCTGATCGGTTGAAAGCGCGACGCGCTCGTCTTCGATGGTTAGGTACCAGATCGGGGGCTCCGTAGCCAACTTTGTTAAGGATCTGTTTGATGGAACGATCTCGTCCCCTCCTACGCCATGGAGCTTTTGTTTGCATTTCCTTGAGTCGCAATAGGAACATAAGGGCTGTTTCGAGCACTGGTAGCGGTACTCTTTTTTCTCGTATGACTTTTTGAGCGCTGTGAGTTCGTTGTCTTTCAAGGGCTCGCCAAACAGGTTGTTCACTCGGTTCAGGTGGGTAGGCCATTCGTCGCCGAACGCTTTCTTCAGATAGACGGCAGCGTTGGCCAAAGTTATGTTGCGGAGATCGTTTTCTTGCGACCGCTCGGAAAAGATGTAGTTGAGGCAGGGGGGTCCATCTGGAAGAGGTTCAGCCGCTTCAGGCGGCTTTAGATCGGTGAATCCCGATCCGGAGAGCCAGCGGCTCTCCACGTAATCCGGGAAGTCTTTTAGTTTGATTGCCTTTCCGTCGTCGTCCTCGGCATACCGGAGGCTCTCGGGTCCGTCGTAGGGCATGTTGATCCAGTTGCCGAAGTCGGTGTCGTTACGGTCGTTTCCCAAAGATATCTGCTTTGGGAAGATTTCGGAGGAGCCTTGGCCGAAGAAGGCAGCGAAGGCCTCTAATTTAGCCACCATATGCTTCGCAAGCGTCTCGCTCTTCAAAAACAGGTAGATGTGACCACCTCCGCTCTTGGAGCGGCATACGACAAATGGGAGGGCATTGAGTGTGATCTTGCTACGAAGCGTTTCGAAGTCGAACTTCCCCTTGTATACGTCCACGTCGATCGCACCCCAGGAAACCATATTGTTCGGCTTGATCGGGACGCACCCAATGCTCTGGGTTCCGTCGAGATGTTTCGACCAGACTGTTTCGTCGAGTGGCTGCTTGACCAGCCATGACCGGCTATTTCTTTTTCCCTCGTCGTTGTAACCGTCCGCAACTTGAGTGCGTCCGTAGACATTTGGATGGGATCTGAAGATTTCGGCGAATCTGGAGACAGTTGATTTCGACATTGATTTTGATGCTTTGCGGTAGCCGCAGTAGTTTTGGAATTCCTAAACTACTGCTATTCCCTTAGGGTCCCTATCAACGACTTACGTTTTTTCGTCAAATTCCGACTTCTGTTTGAAAAAATAAAAATAATTTCCAGGCAGAAAATACAACGGAAAAACTACTGGAATACGTAAGTCGTTGGTAGGGACCCTATGCAAATAGCGGTAGTTTGCGCGGTAACGGGTTGTAAAAAGCTACTGGAAACAAAAAAAACCCCACCCAGATGTAAATCCAGGTGGGGCACCCTTTATTTCTAGCCCCTACTAGAAAATCTCGCCGTCTACGGCAGTATCTTCATTGGCTGGAAGCGCAACTTGAGGAGCAACGACTTCGCTAGGCAGCATTTCCTGCTTGGCTGTCAGGCTGGTCTCGTAGGCTTGTTCCAGGATCCCCTGATCCTTCTCCACGTCGAGAACGGTATTCTCCTTAATCACAAGATTGAAGTATTTGTCTTGTGTTGTGGAGTTTGTCTCAACGACGGAATCGAGCTTCCAGATGTTGGCGAAGATCGGAGGACGTACATCCTTCAACTTACCGTCATACTTGAAGCTTTTGATCTTTTGGGTCAGGGCTCTGGAGACCTTGAGTTGGGAGCTGGTCATGGCAATCAGCTTGTTTTCCCATTCGCCTTCAACGTTCAGCAGAACGCACCAGTAACTGGTACGCACGAGATCGTTGTCTCCGAGGAACTCCTTGTACGGGCGGTCCTTGTCTCGACCTTTTTCATAGCCTTGGAACGTCACCGCATCGAGCCCGTGGTGGGCCACTAGGCCTCCACCGACTGATTTTGGCTTCCATTCCACGTAGCAGGACTTAAAGCCTACAGGGATAATCTCGATCGGTCCCTTCACAGCGATCTTGTGATCGTTGAGATAGAACATTCCAGCTTTTGCTCCTTCAATATAAGCGTCTTCAATTTCCTTCACTTGAGGCGAATTGGATTGGAGAACTCGCAGCAAGGGCATCGAGTTGGATTCTTCGAGATCGGTATCTTCGACACCGGTTATTTTCTTTAGGTCAAACGCCATTATTTCTTTTGGTCCTTTTTGGTTCTTTGCATCAGCTACCAGAGTGGTAGCGGAAAGATTAAAATTTGAAGATGAAACAGCCATCTGCAACCTTTTCGAAGCTTTTTACGTCAGTTGCCCTCTGCTCTGGGTAGAGTCCGCAGCTCTCGTAGTCGTGGATCTTTAGGAAAACGTTCCGGCGATTGGCGTCCTTGCTCTTTCCTAGAACATATTCGCCGTCGTCTTTGAGGTGTATCCCAATATGACTTTCTCCCAAAAAGACCTCAACTTTAGCAGGCTTATCCGTGAACTCCGGGGCCTGTTCTAGAAGGAACTTTTCAGGTAGGGAGAGTCTAATAGACATCTCCACTTGCTGATTCGCTCCTACCATATGATATACGGACAACCGTGGAATGTTGCTCTTAGGTCGTCCCATGGAGGAACGACGCTTTTTAGCCTGAGTCATGCCCAGGAAGGGATTTGGGGTGGTCATTATTTTGCTTTGGTTAGCGTTACTGTTTCACCTTCGTAGACCCCGAAGGCCTTTTTGGGCAGCGTTTGCGAAAGCACCTCGTCAGCGAGGGCCTCCTTGAGAAAAGATTTGAGGCGCATATGATGCACAGACTCCTTCTGCTCAGCTACATGGCCCTGGAGGCTCAGCCAAGCCATAATCGCCTCTGCGTCCTCCTGCCGGCCCGTGGGAAGGCTTACAATGATGTTGTTGTCCACGATACCGTACTCCTTCTGATCCCTGAGCCACTGGAACGCCTCGCGCGGCTCGGCAATACGTCCTTGGACGAAGGCCTTCTTCTTGACGACCTCTCCGGTCGACAGGGTGAACTCGGTCATATCGAGCTGGTTCATGGCATCGACGAGGACGCTTTCGGCAAGAGTCTTTCGCTCCTTCTTTTTGTCGGATAGAGCTTCTTCAAGAAACTCTATGTCTACGTCCAGACCCTTGAGCTTTCCAGCCAGGGCTACGATTACCTGAATCTCGGATAGGTCCGAGTCAGGCGTTTCTGTGGTTCTTGGGTCGTATGTCATATGTCGTTTTATTTGTATCGTCCTTTTTCATTTTAAAAATTCTTCAGGCCTCTCGGTCACTTCAATCAGGTCCACCAAGGACCAGCCAAGATTAGGTTTATCGCGTACGGATTGAGGGCACCGGGATATGTCAAATCTCCAGCTCCAATCCTTGATCCCAACGACCATGAGCCCTCCGTTCTTTGGGTCGGGCATGTACAGGAATTCTCCTACCTTGACGATTTCGGCTCTGTGGAGCGGCGTGATTAGTTGGTGCCTGGCTACGGGGTCGGTCATCAGCACCAAGTGGTTCCCAGGTCTAGGTCGGCAACCGAAGGAAGTTTCAACTCAATAGCGTTCTCCATGATTTCACACATCAGCTTTGCTTCCTTTTCTGATTCAACCATGGCATTTAGTTCGTCGTGAACAGGTAGCCGAAGGTCCAGTCCAGCTTCGTCGCACAGGACCATAGCTAACTTTGTTTGATCGGCAGCAGAGCCTTGGATCAGGCGGTTCAGGGCCTTTGACGTGAACTCACGTTCCAGGTTTCGGGTGTTGTAGATCGCGGCAGCTTTGCTCCACCCCTTTACGCTCACCGGTTGGTCCGAATCGAAGGTCCGGTAGCCCACAGGCTTCCAGAAGTCGAAGCGGGCCTTGCGGTTTAGCAGGGTCCTGATGCTTCCTTTCTGTGTGGCCTTGGCCATGCACCGATCGAAGAGCATCGAGATGAAAGGAGCTTTTTCATTAAATTTGTCTTTGGTAGCTCGAGCCTCTTCTGGATCAACACCCAGAGTCTCGGCGAGCTTCTTGAGTCCCATACCGTAGCCAAGGCCCAACATAAGCATTTTGCAAGTGTCGTAGTCCAGGCCCGTCAGACGCTCCAGGAACGTGTAGAGCTTGATACCCTGTATGAAGGCATCCCGAGCCTCCTCGGCCCCCGGCAGACCCATCCTCAGGGCGTAATGCACCTGTAGCCTAGGCTCTTGGGAGCTGTAGTCAGCCTTGGCCCAGAAGGCCCCTGGTTCGGCTATATAAAGTTTACGGATCTGTTTCCCCAGAGCGGAACGTTTCGGGACCTGCTGCAGGTTTGGATTTTTGCATGAAAAACGCCCGGAGCGAGTCCCCCCATCGTCTCTCGCAACTTGGACAAAGTCCGGGAATATCTTCCCACAGGATCCCGTCTTCAGGATCCCGTCCTCGATGAAGACTTTTCTCAATCGCTGCAACCCTCTCAGCTCGTTTAGCTTTTGCAGCTCGCAGTGCCCTGAGTTTGCTAGCCAGTCTTTGGTAACGCTGAAATTGCCTTTCTCCGTTCGGGGAACGGAAAGCTTCAAAAAATCCGCCACCCAGGACCCAATTTGTTGCCCCGACCATATATCGAATGAGAATCGCTTCAGCAAGGCCTCCTCTTCCTTCAGGAGTGAAGTATTCAGTTTCTCTGCGGCCTTCAGGTCCACAGGAACTCCCTTTATCGACATCTTTACACATATCTTCGTGATCTTTGATTCGAGTTCGAACAGTTCGAACAGGTTATCCTCGACGAGCAGGGGTTTCTGGGCCTTGTATATCTCAAGGGTATTGATTGCGTCGTATTCCGCATAGGTTCCGACGTATCGGGCAGGCAGCTTCCACATCTCGCCTTTCGGGTCTACCTTGAAGTGCTTAGCAGCTTCGGCAAGAGCGTCCTCCTGCTTACCCCTTTTGAGGTAGTGCATGGATAGCGTATCGAGCGAGTAGCTTTGTCGTTCCTCGTCCAGTAGAGCTTCAGCAACCTGAACGTCCCGGACTGGACAATGTACTTTGATTCCAAGAGTTTCAAGCCAACCCAGATCATACGTGGCGTTGGCCATGATGACTTCGTCAGCGTCAGCGATAAGGCGTCTTACGATTCCAACTACAACAGCTTCGTCGAGGTTGTCTCCACCAAGATGCTTGAACGGAAGGTATTGTGCTCCATGCTCGTTGGCAACAGAGATCCCAACGACGTAGCCATCCTTTCGGGTATAGCCAGGACCTAAGGTCTTTAGGTTCGGGTCTCTGGTTTCTGTATCCAATCCTAGGATATGGCTACTCCGAAGCGGAGAGCCGGGGGGCCTCCACGACGCTTCCGGTGGGAAGAGCGTCGTCTGTAGGGCTCCTTGGGGCGGTGGTGGGAATGACTTCAGCATCGTAAGAGGTATCTACTACAGGATCTTTTTGCTCTAGGTAAATTAGGGTTTAATTTAATAGCCCATCCTAGAAGTATAGCCAACTTCATTGTCTCGTGCAGCTCTGTCTCTGAAAAGCATATATTCCTGTTAGTATCTCGAACCCAGTAATATAATGTATCCCTTCCACAACCCATACGGAAGCAGTGATTCTCCTTTTTGTATGTTTTACAAACAGCTTTCCAAAGTTGAAGGAACCTGTTTTTATCCATTCTCCAAGCCACGTTATAAATATCCGCAGGCTTCTTGGCATTTCCAATAGCAGTTAGAGCGTCAGTGTACCGAACAAATGGGCCCTTTGGGTCGTCGGTCATTCCGGATGCCAGTTGCTTGCCGTCGGCATCCACACGGACTGGTGATAATCTTTTCATTTTATTAAATTGTAGCCCCAGCCCCGGACCTACGATCCGGGGCTGGGGTTTTGGCTAGCGACTAGGGTTTTCCACAGCTTTCTTTAGGTATTTTGATACCCTTACCGAGGGAGTGTCCTTCTTGAAAAAAGAAGGGCTTTCGGGTATGTCTATCAAGGGATACTATCTCAGTTCTTGCGTCGTAGGTACTTCCCAAAGTCACGGCCAAGCTCTTCTGTTTTATGGCGTTAGGTCAGAGCAGTTAGATTGCCATGTCATGTGCTCTAGTACGCAGCCGTTATTGAAGCGGCAATTGCGTCGAGCGGGTCCTCAGAGAACGCTCGATACGTCCCGGACCAAAGGACCTCGGTAAGCCGGACCTTGTCTTTGACAGGTACAGCGTTCTTGAGGCCATAAATTTTAAGTTCGTCGCCAACGAACTGAATCGTGAGAAGCGGAATGTCCTGCTTCTTGGCTTTTAGGTGCCAGACGTATTGCTCTTTTCGGATGTAACATGTCTTTGTAACGCCGGCCTTGAGTTCGAGCCAGAGGGTTCCACCTCGAATCATTGCAACTAGATCGGGTACTCCTCGGCCTACTGTATTCTCAATTGTCTGCACGAAGCAGCCAGCGTCCTTTAGGGTCTTGGACAGCTTCGCTCTGAACTTGGATTCTACCATACTTCGCACTCTAGGTTATCCATTAGGGTTTGCAAGTCAGTAACCAACCTCCACAACTCAGCCTCTACATCAAAGTCGGCTCTATTGTGGTCGTTTAGAGGTTCTCGGTAGAATTTATAATATATTCTTCGTAGCTGGCTTCGAAATTCTTGGTCATACCCAGTCATTTCGATTGTCACGTCCATCTCGTCAGTACCCGTGAGCTTTTCGAGGAAATCATTGTAGGCCTGCTCTATTCTATCCTTTGGATCTTCGGGCAATAAGCTTGTTCCGAAGATGTCTACGATAGCGTGCATTACGTCACAGGCTTGCGTCACCTCATCTACCGTGTAGTTGACGACGAACTCGTGGTAGCTCTCGATCTTCTCCTTTACGAAGTTAGAGATAGGATCTAAGGTTGAATCGGAGTCAGACGCAGCGGTCCCGAGGAGCTTGTTATTCTGAACGTTTTTTCCGTAGTAGGGGTAGTGGTCGTAGTGGTCTCCGAAGTGCTGGGCCTGACGGGGTCGGGCTTTGCCCGTTGCTGGATAGCCGTATGTCTTCTTCTTCACCTTTTTGAGATCCTCCGTGAAGTTGAAGTTCTCGTTGATATATTCAGTGGATAAAGTCGCTGTAAGAATGTTTTCTTGGAGCTCTTGGAAAGTGTCTTCTGGAATGTATTTTGCGCAGGCCCATGAATCGTCTAGCTCGCCGAAGTCAATGAAGTCGGAAGCGTCTACCTCATGACATACACCTTGGGTATAGAATCGGGCATGTATACTGTGAACATCTTGGCCAATGTTTCCGATCGTGAAGTGAATCCCATCCTTGTCGATTTCGTCAGAGGAATCGACACCTGATTGGAAGGCTCCCGAGGTGCAGTGATGGTGAAGGGAACCAAGCATCAAGTGATTGGTGAATTGGGCTCGGCCTTTCGCGTACTCTGGATCTTTCTCCAGAGCATTAACCGTCATGCCTGCAGTTTCTTGGGGCGGGATCCAGGCTTCCCACTTGTCTTCGTCGATATTGTAGAGCAATTGGACAAGAGTCTCGCTTTTGAACTTTCCCTGAGTTACCTGACACCAAGCAACCATCCAGAACCAAAGATCCACAGAGATCTTCTTCTTTTTCCAGAGGATTTTTGGCTCTTCCAGAGGAACCTTAACAGGCCTCCATCCAGAGAAGAATTCATTATCTTCTTGTTCGTAGACTGTGTTGTTGTGAATGATATATTTCTCTTTCTTCACGGCTGTTTCAGTGCTCATTTTAGTTTTCTAGAGGATTTTATGGTTAGGGATTCAGCGCCACCGAAGGTGGTCTGTATTTCGATAGGGAGATTGGAGTACAAATTATCCCGGATATCAGGCAAGCCCTCGGAGAACCAAAGCCAGATGAGGTAATTAGCAAGGGCTCCGGCAACTTGGTTCGCGATAGCGAGCTGAGGAGACGACTCCTGCTCCTCGCCTTGGCAAGCAGTCGGGTCGCCTGACATATCTGTAAGGATTTCTGGATACCGAATAGTTGGGTCCGCTTTGGTCCCTCGTTCGTAGGGAAATGAGATCAGGGCCTGGGAGGTCGTGTACTCGTTGGCAGCGATGACGCACGGAACTCCAGCCATGGCCGCGTATTGAAGACAGGCTCTTCGGGCTGCGTGGTTGTCGACTAGAGCGATCACGACATTGAAGATAGGCTCTACTCCGAGAACTGAGATTTTCTGTGTATCCTCAGTTATGAACTCAGTGAGATGGGTGATCCGCCGTTCCCTTATTCCTTGGGTTAGAAGAAG
>Ga0075110_1001409_pt1 | contig 10203 bp, 6 predicted proteins | sample AntAceMetag02UK8_FD_69799 | JGI IMG/M metagenome (GOLD analysis project Ga0075110, IMG submission 69799) | Saline lake microbial communities from Ace Lake, Antarctica - Antarctic Ace Lake Metagenome 02UK8 | ecosystem: Environmental > Aquatic > Non-marine Saline and Alkaline > Saline | place... | reverse complement strand
CGCCCCTTTTCAATTTTCTTTATCCAATAGTTAGTTTGCCAACTCAAGCCAGGAGCAGTGGCAATACAGTGCCTTCCTAGATCAAAGACCCGTTTGCGAGTCCTCGCTTTTGAGACTTTTATAAAGGCGCAATGCGATTGGAGCGATATGATGCTTGCAGACAAAAAAAACCCCCAGTGGTTATCCAATGGAGGCTGACGCTGTTGTTGCCTTAAGGCCACATTTCCTTTCGGAGTACCACCTTGCACAGCTGCAGGTTGGCGGGGCGTCAGCCCTCTCTTAATGTTGGGTGTATTCTTAACCTTAATCTACGTCGTGTCAATACAGGGGTTCTAGGGAGATCTCGGAGGCTGCTTTTCGTCCTATATTCGAGGTCGGACTAGCTGGGGTAAAAACGGTTCAAGCGGTCATCGGTGCCGGTTTCACATGCATCGGCACGGCCTTAAAACGTTGTGCGGCTTGCCACACGTCATAGGCGCTTTGTTCTGCCAGCCATAGGCGGGCTTCGCCTCCACGCTCCACGCCTAGCCATGCCTCCACGCGCAGGGCCATTTCAGGCGAGATAGCAGCCCGGCCATTCAGCACGCGGGATAAGGCCACGCGCGACACACCAAGCTGTCGCGCGGCTTGGGTCACGGTCAGCCCCAGCGCGGGCAATACGTCATCCTTGAGCGTCAGGCCGGGATGCGGGGGGTTAAACATGCGTGCCATAATCGTTCTCCAGTTGCTCAGTGATAGTCCTGATAGTCCACCAACACAGCGTCGGTGCCATCGAACATGAATGTCATTCGCCAGTTGCCGTTCACCCAAACCGAAAAGTGCCCTTTAAGGTCGCGCCCTTTGAGAGGGTGTAACTTCCAGCCCGGCAGGTTCATCCCTTGGGCGTTGGTCGTTTCGTTCAGGCGTCCCAACATGGCGGCCAATCGTGGGGCATGGTTAGCTTGAATACCGGCCATGCTTCCATTCTCAAAAAAGGTTTTCAACCCTTTGTGTCGGAATGTCTTAATCATGCGTGATTGTATCGTGTAGCGTTACGGCATGCAATCGCCCAGTCACCCTATATTCGAGGTCGGACTAGCTGGGGTAAAACAATTTATGCGGCTTCCAGCTCAGGCGCGGCCATGCGTTTGATGCGCTTTCGGGCTTTGGCTGTTTGCTTTGCCGTCCACAGGTCGCGTTGCACCTGTAGCGCCAGCCAGTAACCCGGAGTCGTGCCCAGCGCCTCGGATAGCCTCAAGTCCATATCAGCACTCACGGCGGCGTGACCATGCAGCACACGCGACAACATTACGCGACTGATGCCGATGTGTTCAGCAAATGCAGTCTGGCTCATGTTCAGGTCATCAAGCCAGCCTGACAGCAGTTCACTGAGGTGTGCAGGATTGTGCATGTTCATGGTGTGCCTCTCAGTGGTAATCCAAGTAATCTAGTAGTTCAACATCTGTGCCGACAAACCGAAACGTCAACCGCCAGTTCGCTTGCACCGTCACCGCGAAGTAGCCGGCACGGTCACCAGATAAGCCGTGCAGTCGCCATGACGGACGATTCAAATCCTTCGGAGCACTACGTTCAGGGCAGTCAGCAACTCACGCAGCCGCTTGGCATGGATGGGTTGGATGCCAGCCGTGCGCCCTGTAAGAAAGAACGCCCTAAGCCCTTTGTGCTTGAATGTGAGGATCATAATATGTAAAGCCTTAGTTTACAAGTGACAAGTCTGCCAGTGGCGCCGCAACAGATATGGCATTGGCTTGAGGTAGACAACCATTGGCTCAAACACTGACCACTGCTGATAGTGCAAGGCGCTCCATGTTAACGGCAGCGGTAGTCGCAATAACAGTCGCAGAAGGCATCACCGCCGACAGCGGCACTAAATCACTGACCACATTAGCCGCAGACAGCAACGATTCCTGTGACAAGTGAGCATAGCGCTGTGTTGTCTTGATCTGGGTGTGACCTAGCAGCTTCTGTACCTCATACAGTGACCGACCAGCGTTGACCAGAAAAGAAGCAAAACTGTGCCGCAGGTCATGCATGCGTACATCCTTCAACCCTGCCTGTTTACGAGCGGTGTTCCAAGAGTAGAAGACGCTGACATACGGCTTTGCAGTCTTAGGGTTAGCAAACGGCCAGGGACAGTCATTGATGGGTGGTACAGAGGTTAGAATCTGTACGGCACCCGCAGATAACGGGACATGACGAGCATTGCCAGCCTTACACAAAGGAATCCTCCAAGTGCTACGTTCTAAGTCGAAGTCCTCCCATTTGGCATCGAGCACTTCTCGCTTGCGTGCGCCGGTTAGAATCAGCATCGGGACAATGTACTGCAGCATTGGATTATCGGAATGCGTCACTGCCGCAAACAAACGTGCTGCCTCTTCTTGCGTGAGAAAGCGTTCCAGTTTGTTGTTCTCCTCCATGAGAGGGTAACCGGCGGTAGGGTTCTTAGTAATACCAGAGACTTCCCAGCGTATCGCCAGATTGAAGGCATAGCGCAACAGTATGGTTAAACGGTTACAAGAGCCCGGAGCATGCGTCTTACGGTGATTGGTGATGAGGCTGATGACATCCTGCTTGGTTATCTCATCCATGTAACGCTTGCCCCATAGCGGCTCAGCATGGTTACGCAATAAGCCCTCATCGGTAATCCAGCTACGCTTGTGAGCTTTGACATACGGCAGGTATTGGTTCTGGATGAAGTCACCGAAGGTTGGCACTTTCTTGAGTTCGACCTTAGTTGCCCAAGGATCACCCCCCATCGCAATCGTGCTCCTGTGGCGGTCACAAAGCATTCTAGCTTGTTTTAATGTGATACTATTGGCATCACTTAGTTTCGGCTGTCGAGTAACTCCTCGGTCGTCTTGATAACGAAAGTAGTAGGTCTTACGCCCTGTGGCGCTGACCTCAAGAACAAGGTTCTTGCAGCCCTTATCAAAGACGGTGAGCTTCTTCTTGTTATCGTCGCAAGCTAGGGTGTTTACTATCTTCTGAGTAAGAGCAGAAATAGTCATGTAAGGGCCTCATAAGTAACTAAACGATACCAGTAGTATAGTATATGAGCACTGAAAGTCAAGAAATCTTATACCGCACCCAAGTCGCGTTGGCAATTCGTGCTGCACGCACGGCGTTAGGTTGGTCTCAAGAGGAACTAGCCAAAAGGGCGTCACTTTCAAAACCCACTATTGCTCGTATTGAGATGGGCGGTATCTCCCCACGTGCTGACACGCTCAATACATTGATGAAGGTCTTCAAAGCTCAAGGTGTGGAAGTGGAAATGGGCGATGACGAGGTGACGATTCACTACAATAATGCAGCCCTGTTAACACTGCAAAATCATCTACAAGTGAAGTAGGCTGGCTGTAGGGCGCATCGAAATACTAACCCATTGTTCTTATTAGCAATTTCCTTGAATTGTGCATTTCGCGCGCTAAAGTCTATGTGTCAAAAATAGGTATGCTGTAGGTAGCACAAAGTATTCCAATAGTATCATTGCATAAGCCTATGATTTACTTAAGTATTCTGAAATAACAAACTTGGTCGCTCACCTTGAATGCTGACGTTGCTTACGATGAAGACGAAACCACTCAAACTGGTTCGGGCGTCTCAGGCTTTGAAGTGCTTCAATTTGCATTGGGTGCTGATTTTGATGTTGACGAGTTGTCACTGACCAATAACGCAGGCATTACCAATGTGGTCTTACTTGGCGCGGGTTCTTACACAAACGCGACTGCTCTGACTACCCTCACGCAGGCTGTGGCAGGGGCTTTTGAGACTGATCTTGCTACTGACGGCAGCGCCGACGCCCTCACTGTTAACCTTGTGAGCTCTGCAGCTGCTGGTGCAGTGACTTCAGCGCTGACCGCTGGTGACGTTGAAGCACTGACAGTGACATCAACGGGTACGGCTGCAAACACCGTTACAATGTCTGCAGCTGGCTCTTTAGACCTCACATCGATCACTGCATCTGGTACACAGGGGCTTACACTGAACATTAGTGGCGTTTCGCTTGCAACTGTTGACGCTTCTGGGATCTCAGGTACTGGCAACGCATTCGTTCTTGACGCAGCTTCTTCAACAGCAGACATGACTGTCACTGGATCAGCTGTCCGTCCCACAGCTGCAGCCACAGGTACGGCTGACATAATTACAACAGGATCAGGTGACGACACAATCACTGGTGGCGTATACAAAGATATTATCTCAGCTGGTGCTGGTGACGATACGATTGTAGGCGGCGACGGTAATAACGACCTTACCGGTGGAGCTGGCGACGACACAATTACTGGTGGTGCAGACGACGACGCGATCAGCGACGGCGCGGGTGACGACACAGTTGTTGCTGGTGCTGGTGTTGACACCATCACTATGGGCGCTGGTAGCGACGATATTGATGCCGGTGCTGGCAAAGACGTTATTATAGCAGGTACAAACCTGTCATCTGGCGACGACATCGACGGCGGTGCGGACGCGGATACACTTTCTGCCACGCTAAGCGGTGTGGGTGTTGCCCCAACTATTGCCAGCGTTGAAACGCTTGCTGTCACTTTTGGCGCCTCTACTTTCCTAGACATGGAGAATGTTACTGGTGTGACATCTCTTACCGTTGATGGATCAGCGGGCATCACTTCAGCTCAAATTAAGAACCTGGTCAGCGGTACGACTGTTACAGCTACCGACGATGCTTCGCTAGCAGGTGTTGCAGGTAACCTTCTTAACTTAACTGTAGATACCGCTGCTGACGCAACGCTTGGAATAAAGATCGCTGCTAACGATAACGCCGCTACGGCGGCCGCATCTGCTCTCGGCGCTGTGACTATCACAGACGCTGTCAGCGTCGCGATCACCAATGAAGGCGGCACAACAGATAACGTGTTGGGCCACACACTAACGTCTCTGTTGCTTGACGATGCAGAGACCACTTCGTTGTCAATTACCACAAGCGCCTATGGTGGACTGTCAATGGGCACAGCAGGTGTTACTGGCACCTCTGAGCTGACATCGTTCACGTTGTCTGCGGGTGTGGGTAGTGCTGTGGTGGTTCAATCGGCCGCAGGCGATGCGATTAACGACGCTGCAGAGCTTCAAACTATCTCAGTCTCGGCTACCGGTGCTGCTTCAACAGTGGATCTTGGAGCGATAGGCGTTGGTACTCCATCAACAGCGTTGACTGACATCACCCTTGCTGCGAGCGCTGGTGGCACAATAGCTCCGTTAGGCATAACTGCTAGTGCGAACCTGTCTTCACTAACCATTACGGCCGATGGCAGTAACTCGTCCGTAATTCCGGAGGCCGCTATCACAACCACTGGGGGCGGTATCAGCCAAGTTACGATTACTGCCTCAGATCGCGGTAATGTCGACATGTCGGCTGGTGACCTCACCGTAGGTGCTGGCCTCATTAGCGGGTTAGCTATCAGTGCATCAGGTCGCGGTTCGGTTGACCTCGCTGGCTTCCTTGCAAACTCATCCGCCACAGGGACTGCGGGTGCCTACTCGATCACTACCGGTACACGCGGCACGATTGACATGGGAACTTCCGCTATTTCAACGGGCGGCTCTCTAACGAGTCTTACTGTAACAGTCGGCGAAGATTCGACTCTTACTGCGGATACTACGGGTGGTGGACTAATTACTGCAGCGGGAACTATCGGCGCTACAACGGTCAGCGTTGAGTCTGACGCTGCGACTAGTGGTCAGATCAATATTGGTCAGACCACAACCGTTCATACGCTCGCTTCGATCAACTTGTCAGCAGACGCTGCTAATGTCGGTAATATCGATCTTATCGGTGCTACTGCAACAAAGCTGACTGTTACACTTGATGGATCTACCGCCATTAGCGTTGCAGCAAATGTTGTTGGTTTTGATAGTAACCCAGACGCCATTTCCTACGCGGCTGTCTCTGCTACTACTGCCCTGGTATTTAATGCCAGTGCATCGACAGGTACCAATAGCCTCGATTTCTCTACTGGTGGAGTGGCGAAGGTTACTGTTACAGGCGGAACTGGAGCTGACACAATCGTAGGTACGACTGGTAATGATGTCATTAGTGGAGGCGCCGATGCCGACACCATTACAGGTGGAGCAGGAGCTGACACCATTACAGGTGGAACTGGTAATGACACATTCTCTTTTGATGCTGATGATTCTGCTACTGTGGTTGTAGCTGAAGATGCTAATGACACTGGTGAAGATACAATCGAAGATTTCGCTTCTGGCGATTTAATTCAAATTACTGGTGAATTAGCAACAGGGTTTGATGCTTCAACAGATGTTCTTGTTGGTACTGCAGGGGACAATAATACACAAAACGTCCCTGCTTCATTTGCTGCAACAGCGTATATAGTTGCTAGAGATGGTGATATCACGAATGGTTTTGATACTGTAATTAATGTCACTTCAGATGGTGCTACTGCTGCATTTGCTAACGGTGCTGCCGCTCAAGCTGCAACAGTGTTTAATGTAACTTTAGCTGCTGGTGGTTCAACAGTCACACTTGGTGCTAATAATGACACTGTGATAGGTGGTACTGGTGCCGACACCATTACAGGTGGAGCAGGAGCTGACACCATTACAGGTGGAACTGGTGCAGACGTTATCAATGTAACCACCGGTGATACAGGTCTCACTCTTGCGACAGCCGATACGATCAATGGCTTTGCAACGGCGTCAGATACTGTTGCTGCATACCTTACTGGTGCTGCTGAAGGTGTTATAGCGGATGGCTCGGCACTGGCAACCTTTGCGGCATTCGTCGCAGCTGCAGACGCAGTGTTTACTGCAGGTGTTGGCGCTAACAACGGCATCTATATAAGCTATAACGCTGTTGCCAGTGGCAATGCTTATGTCGCTATTGACGAAGACGACTCGGGATCTTTTGACGCGGGCGATACTTTGCTAGTACTTACTGGCATTACCCTTGGGGCTGAGATAGCACTAACTGACTTCGTCTAACCAGCAATGTTAGATAAAGATAGCGCATAACGAAAAAGGGACTCTGGGCTTCGGCTTAGGGTCCCTTTTTTTTCGAATTTAGTAGCAAAAACTGCGTCGTCATTTTGCTGCAGACCTGTGATCCATCAAGCCAGGTTAGAGGCTCGGCTTTAGAGATGGGCTGCCTTGATTGAGGAAAGATCCCTCGTCAACAGACCTGTTTTGAACAAGGAGCACAGTGGTAGTGCCAAAGTTAGCGCCCCAAAAGGTGCCAAGAACTGGCAACGCCAATAAAGGAACACGAACAAAAAGAACACGAAAAGGTACGCACAGTACAAGAACACAGAACGTGAACACCGAACGAACAGAATAGTTGAGAACACAGTAACAGCACGATGCTGCTAAGAGGACGAGCAGCGATAAAACCGCTCAAGGACAAGAGCAAATTAAGTACGACTAACTAATTTTAGCGAAGCCGAAGACGTTCGGCGGATGCATTTACATCTCAAAGGAAGCAAAAGACATGTCGACGCCAGCAATCCAAAAAGCCTTACACGAAATCGTTATCCTCGCAGCCGGCCGTGCCGCAACTCAAGATGAGCTTGATCTTATGCTCTCCCTTGAAGGTACCGGGAACTGGGCGCCGCTTATCAATGTCATTAACTCGTTTATGAGTAATCTTGCTGAAAGCAGCGGATCTGAGGCTATTGTCAAAGCGATGGCACTTAACGGGACGGGCGTGACACTGTCTGACGCTGACGCAACAGCAAAGGCAGCTTCTATAGATGGCGGCGACACGACATGGGCCGACTACTTCATTGAAAACATCTTTGACGTGGAAGACGCAGGTAAGGTCCTGGATAACCGCGCTGAAGCGGCGTATGAGTTTACTACCGACCTTGTTACAGTAGACAAGTCTTCTTTCTATGCAGGCTCTTCGGTCATCAGCTCTGTAACCAACATGATTCAAGGCGTAACCGGTACTGCGGCAAGTGTAACAAACGCAACTGCAGGTCTGGATGCTTTAGTCGCAGCGCTGAGTGCTGAAGGTATTGCCAGTAAGCTGGTAGACGGTTATATCAGCGGCGGCTCTGTAGGTATCGACACCGACGGAGACGGCATTCTCAGTGCAGACGAGGTACTGACCACTACTGACGAAAACGGTAACTTTACCCTTCCTGCCGATTCAGGCACCGGCAAACTACTCGCCTTTGGCGGCACAGACATCATGACCGGCGCGCCCTTCCAGGGTGTGCTTTCTGCCCCAGCAGGTTCGACGGTAATCAACCCGATCACGACAGTCTTGCAAGCGGTAGTTGATTCAGGCAAATCAATTTCAGAAGCCAACACTATCGTACAAAAGGCCTTTGGCCTTCCCGAAGACTCAAATGCCCAGAGCTATGATCCTCTGGCGGTACTTGCTGATACCAACGCAACTACGGAAGAAAAAACTGTCGCACTGGGTGCGCAATCTAAGGCGTTACAAGTATCCAACGTCATCGTGCAGTCTACTACTGCAATCAAGTCAGGCGCTGGAGTCGCGACGCAAGACACCGCAGCCAAGGCAGTAACCAAGGCAATTGCAGCCAAAGTGACAGAGTCGGCTGAGGCGGGTGAAGAGATCGATCTGACTGACACCACTACACTAGGCTCTATTATAGAAGCGGCAGCAACTGAAGCTGGTGAAACAGCGGTTGCAGCACAATCTTCACAACTGGCCTCTATCGCCTCCACAAGCAACAACTCAGCGAGGAATGCGACAACTATTGAAGCCCTCGCCAAGGTTGCGGTTGTGTCTCAAGGTGATGCGGTAACTGACATTGAAACTGCGATAACTGCTGGTGACGACCTTGATACGGTTGTGGAGTCTTACTCTGAAGCGAATCTTGCCACCGCTGTTGAGGCGGCTGAGGCGGGCACCCTTTTCCAGGCTGAAGAAACAGACGCAGGCGGCGGCACTGATGCGGGTGACGGCACTGACGCAGGTGATGGAACAGACGCAGGTGACGGCACTGACGCAGGTGATGGAACAGATGCAGGTGATGGCACAGATGCAGGTGACGGCACTGACGCAGGCACAGGTAGTTCAGGTGGTTCAGGCGGCGGCATTGATGTTGACGTTGTTGTACCTCAAGAAGAAGAGGCAGTTGCGGCTGATACATTCGCACCTACCTATGTCGACGGAGTACTGACTTTAACAGGTGATTCCATTAAGGCCGTGGTTGTGGACATCGATAACCAGACCTTCTCTTTTGATGGCGGCGCTGCGTATCTTGCGTTTGAAGTTTTTACAGACATTGATGCCTCTGGGTATGTTGGTGGAACAGTAACGCTCACCGCTAACGTTGAAGGTGAAGACCTCTCTGCGCTGAGCTTGACCGGGGTTGATTCGATTGTATTGACGGATGAGCAGGACTATACGCTCACTAACGCCCAAGCGTTGATTGCACAAATTGGAACAGACGGCACTGCCGGTACGTTGACTTCAGACGGAGGAGCGATAGATATTTCGGTGCCAACCAGCTCTGTAATGTCATCTCTCGTTCTCGACGCGGGCGACTCTTTGACGCTGGCTAGTGGTGCATCGGTTACAACAACCCGCGCACAGCATGAACTAAACTTCCCAGGCACACTAACCGCGGCAGGTAGTCAGACCATTACACTGTCCGGTGACGGCTCGGTGACAACAAAGGCAGCTATCGAAGCTTACGTAATCGGCGACGACACAACTAATGCTCGCTCGGTCACAGTAAGTGCGGCGGGAACAAGCGCGTCAGTTCTGTCTGCAACAGATGCAGCAACGTTTGAGCTAGGTACACTGACGTACACCGGCACGATTACAGGCGAAGTCACAGTCGATGACGTCCTGTCGCTTAGCACAGGTGCCGATATTTCAGGCGGTACGATTACCGCTGTCGAAGCATTGACGTTGGCCAGTGATGCGTCTGTCACGATGACAGCGACTCAAAACCAGGCGTTTACAGGTGCGATTACTGCCGTTGGATCGGAGACTATCGTGGTCTCTGGTGATGGTCCAGTAACAACCTTGGCAAATCTTGAGACGTATACGATTGGCGACGACACAACTAATGCTCGCACGGTCACAGTAAGTGAGGCGGGAACAAGCGCGTCGGTTCTGTCTACTGACGATGTAGCAACGTTTGATCTAGGTACACTGACGTACACCGGCACGATTACAGGCGCAGGCACAGGCACAGCCGCAGACATCCTGTCGCTTAGCACAGATGCCGATATTTCAGGCGGTACGATTAC
>Ga0075110_1001399_pt1 | contig 10244 bp, 12 predicted proteins | sample AntAceMetag02UK8_FD_69799 | JGI IMG/M metagenome (GOLD analysis project Ga0075110, IMG submission 69799) | Saline lake microbial communities from Ace Lake, Antarctica - Antarctic Ace Lake Metagenome 02UK8 | ecosystem: Environmental > Aquatic > Non-marine Saline and Alkaline > Saline | place... | reverse complement strand
CGGCTTCGATGTCATAGCCGTCAAGTGCACGCTCTTCTAAACCGCTTTTACCTGTCTTCCACTTCGTGGTCGCCCAGTACTTGTTGGCATTGATTTCCCATACCGTAGTTCGTGCTTCGACACCAACACTGGTACGTCCGTGATCATATGGAAACTCATGATCATAAAAGGCATTGATACCGGTGAGGAGTAATTTGTTGTCCGATAGCTTACGGTAGCCTAAACCGAGGTTAAGCGTTGTACGGTTATCTTGGTAGAACACACTACCTTGCGTAAAGTAGGTGTTAAAGATGTCACTTTGATCCGATAAGGGTGCAACGACTAACAATCCGCCGGATGGTTTGCTACCACCTTGAGCACCAAAGTTGAGTTCCACGGTCGGGAAGTATTGTTCTAAAAAGGACTTCGTCACTCCCACCCCTTTTTCCACCACACCGTCAATCGCGGTATTTTTTAAGGCATCCACATCACCGGCTAAGAGCATCGTTGTTAGATCCATGATCTCAGCCTTATCTTGTGCGTCCTGCATGTCGAGTGCTGATTTGAGTGCGTCGGCTTGGGTGAGGGACGCCGCCACGATCAGTGGGGCAAGGATGAGGGTTTTTTGTTTGGTGTTTATTTCGAAACTATACCAGTTTACAGCTCATTAACAAGTGTTGCTTGAGGAATAAACATAGGTGGTATTTTTATGGGTATTTGTGGTTTTAAAAAACCATGCGCCAATGGAAAACAAGCGCATCCTTTTAGCTTATAATAAACCTATGCTCTGGAAAACCTTAACACTCACTACCTTCTTATTTCCCCTGGCGGTATCTGGGTTGGAAGGATCAACCGACAAGCCATTGCTGGTGGACAAACCTTGTGAAAAGTATGGGATGATTGAGGGCGTGAAGTACTGTATTCAGGAGAGCAGCATCACCTTAAACAGTTGCGGCAAGCAGACCGACTGGCCGTGCATGGAAGAAGATGGTTGCCTAGACATTAATCGATGGGTGTTAAATGATGAGAGGCCTTAAAATACAATTGGTGCTGTCGGCATTATTAGTTCTCAGTGTCGGTTATCTTTTTTTTAATCCTTAGAACAATGCCACCTACCTATGTATCAATACCAGCTCAAATACTGAGGCCAAGCTCAACATTGCTTCCTACCTATTAAGAGGGCAAGAGATCACCTTTAAAAACCGTATATTCGGATTACATCAATGCACGGCGATGTATGGCATCTCCTGCACCATTCATACCGATAAGGATAACGCGGAACTACTGGCGATCAACACTTCAAGATATTGTGTCCCATTAAATTGTTGTTCTTATCACGAAATAAAGGTGTTTGATTTTTATTGAAATCAAACATATTATTAATATTTTTTCTTAGTAAACATATTGTCTAAAACCTAAGTAAGTTGATTATAGTTTACTTAATTTTAATAAATCTATTTTAGATTTAATCTTGAATTATTGTAATTTATATATGAATTAATATCAATATTCAAGATGCATGTACAAAAGTTTGGTAATAAAATTAACTAGCACTATATATGGATATCCCATGCTACCATACGACAGACGAGCCAATACACCCTCAGCTAAAGTGAGCTGTTAAATGTAATTGGTTTGATTGAATGAGGTTGGGTGGCTCGGTTTAAAATCTTAGGGGAAAATAAAAGCTTACCTTTATCGACTAGACACAATGAAAAAAGGATTTAACAATGACTCTTTAATATTATATTTAAGCTCTTGTCCAGTATTAATATCAACAACTTTACCATTCGCTGCATTCACCACTGCATGTGCCGCTGCTGTGTCCCACTCTGAAGTCAGCCCTAATCTTGGATAGATATGGGCAGCCCCTTCAGCTACAAGACATAATTTTATAGAACTCCCCATCGATATAACATTAATTTTGCCTTCAAGCTTATCTATGTATACCCTAAATTCATCAGATTGGTGTGATCGACTTCCAACTACACTACACGTTTCATTAGTTTTTCGTCGAATAGACTGAATATTCTCCCTGCCTTTTGACGTAATCTTTACTGCAGACTTGTTAACCCCCCCCACCCATGTGGTTTTTAAAACGGGCGCATAAACAACACCTAGTATTGGATAATTGTCTTTAATTAAGGCGATATTGACTGTAAATTCACCATTTTTTTTAATAAATTCTTTTGTTCCATCTAAAGGGTCAATAAGCCAATAATCTTGCCAATTTTTACGCTCTTTCCAGGCAATATTTTCAGACTCTTCAGATAAGATTGGAATATTGGGCGTTAACTCTCGCAATCTGCTTACAATCAAGTTGTGCGAAGCAAGGTCAGCCTTAGTTAGTGGACTATCATCAGACTTTAGTTGTTGTTCAAAATTATCTGATTGATAAATATCGAGAATAAGCTTACCTGCATCATGTGATAAATTTACAATATCTTCAGTGTTGATCACGGACCAATCCTTGATCAGACAGAAAACTAAGTACCGACTCAACTGATTCTGTTAATGTTTGGTCAGCGGTATGAATGGTTAACTCTGGCTTAATTGGAGGCTCGTATGGTGCGTTAATACCAGTAAAGTCTTTAATGATTCCTTGACGTGCCTTATTATAAAGCCCTTTCACATCACGCCCTTCACAGACCTCTATTGGACAATCAACAAAAATCTCCAAAAAATCACCGTGAGGAAATAAACTTCTTACTTTTTTTCTGTCGTCTATAAATGGCGATATAAATGCCGTTAGAGTTATTAAACCCCCTTCAACAAATAACTTTGACACCTCTCCGATACGGCGCAAGTTTTCTTTTCTACCGCTATTACTAAAATCAAGATCAGAACTCAGACCATGGCGAACATTATCCCCATCAAGCACTATTGTCCTACACCCCATCTGATAAAGACTCTCTTCAACAGCATGTGCCAAAGTAGACTTTCCAGACCCTGAAAGGCCTGTAAACCATACAACGACAGACTTATGCCTATTTAGTTGATTACGCCTATTACGGGTGACAGTTGCATTATGGTAAATAATATTTATATTCTTCATATAGAAAAGTTAAAAATCAAGCATTTAAATGGAGATTTTGTTTAGCTTATTATGTAGAATTTTGCATTTTTGATGAAGCTCTTGATTGCAATCAACTTCAACACTCCTTCTCATATCTTTAAATTCAAAATCATAACTCCTTATTTCTAAAAAATTACTAATTTTCTGCCACGACCTTTCAGAATATAATAAGTCACCGTTAACAAATACCACATTAGAGTCCTCTTCATAAGATTTTATTAACTTATCATAAAGAAAATGCCACTGCTCAAGCCAATGATTGATGCAATTTGGATTTGTATGACTAAGATTTTCTGAAGTTATAGGTTGATAGGACAAGCCGAATTCACTGTGCTTGATCCAATCCATATAGTCTTTAACAAAGCTATCTTCTTGTTGAGCTTTAGAGAATTCTATGTGTTGCTTTAATAAGGAGCTTGCATGGTTGATAGGGTCTTTAAAAACGATTAATATCTTAGCGTCAGGTAATACTTTTTGCAAAATATCAATTCGATTTACATTTTGGTTATTTTTACTCAAATATCTGTGCTTCTGATAACTGTATAAGATTAATCTAATATAATCCTTAAACTGAATCTCTCCATCTTGCTGAGTAAGTGTCTGCCAAAAAACTTCTTCAAATGCTTCTGGAGAATTGGCGTTAACCATAATCCCATCTCCATGAGCACGTTCAATTTTCTGCTGGCTTTCGTCTCTTTTACTAATTTTTTTCCATAAGTTTGGCGCCATTAAAAATGGCATGTCTGAATATGAAAGAGAAGCAAATTCACCAGATTTGTGAATCGCTTCTAACAAAATTGTAGTGCCTGCCCTTGCCAATCCTGTTACAAAAACAGGATTTTTAACTTCAATTTTTGATTTCTTTAAAAAGGCTGACTTTTCAATCTCAAACATTGTCTCTCGCATAAAGCGGGGAGATAGTGCAATTCGATGAAGAAACTGTTGCCAAAAGTTATAATTATTCATCAACTACTGGTCATAAATTTTTGGCGAATTGTTAAATAGAGTATTGAAAATATTAGCATCTCAACAATTCCGACAGCTGACATTGAAAACTGTAAAAACCCGTCAAAAAATAATACCAGGCCTGTAAACAAAGCCACAATCAAAAGTAGCACTCCTAAAAATTTTAGAGCATTAATAATAATAATTAAAGCGTAGATTGGGATTACCTTCTCCTTCCAGTGATCACTAATATTTTTAGCTGACATTAGTTTTGCAAAACTTGAGAATTTTTCATACATCTTATGAACAAAAACTAAAGCATCAATTCGAACAAACAACTCTATCGCAACAACACAAAAAATAGCCAATATAAAATAGTTAATCACGAATTTTCTGTCTTACGCTTCTTTAGCCATCTTTTAACAGGGTAGTAGATAAATCCAAATATAGCCATAAAAATGGCAGCAAGTATGCCAAATACAACAGCAATTGCACCGCCACCCATACCAGGACCAATATAGGCTTGAGCAGTAGAGGTTGCGGCTAGCAACACAAGAATACTGACTTTAATGACGTTTCTTGTTATTATTTGCATGAGTTATTCCTTAATTGTTCAATTATAGGTTTTGCCTCTTGAGGCGTTAGATATCGACTCCATGATGACATAGCGATAGTCTCTTTATCAATTCTACGCACATACTCCCACTTCACCTCATTATTGCTTACTCGCAGAATACGTCCATTGTTAGACTCATCAATAAACAAATCGCCACCAGCTAACGGCGTACCACGCCCTTCTGTTAAAGTTTGCACTTCCATCTCTTTCATGATTTTTTGATAAGGCTCGCTGACTTGCTCAGTTTTAAAGTCATAAAAATAGACGCTGTTATTACCATCAAATAGCGCTTTTTTCTCGCCGCTGTCAATTACATTATTTCCAAACAGGGAAATCGTATGATCACCAGCAAAATTTAGGTCATGTTGATTCATCCAAGGGCCTGTCTTAAGCCAAAGAACTTTATTAGTCGAAGGCCGATAAAGCATCACCGTACTACGCTGGCGCAGACTCATCAGTAAATCACCCTTACGCCAGAACTCAGAATCACTCAGTGCTGGCTGAATGTCATTAATATGGATTGGATCGTCATCATCACCAACCGCCAATAACCCTCGGTAGCCATTTTCCACCAATATTTCTGCTACTGATTTTTTAAACAGTAGCTCTCCAGAGGGGGATATTTTGGCAATCGCATCATCTCTAAATTTAGCAAGATGCTCAAAACTATGTGGATAAACCACCGATGGCGTCCAGATATTGCCCTCGTGATCTAACTCATTACTATGGTGAAAAGTGCCATCGACAAACATACGGTTTTCAGCGCAGAGGTTCATCCCATATAGGCTAGAACTATTATTAAAGATCAGGCCACCATCTTTTTGTAGCAAAGGGTGTATGAGTCTAAAATTTGATTTAGCAGTAAAATCCTTACTATACTCTTCACTTAGAATATTCAACTCATTCAAATGGTCAATATCTGGCACCCATTCATGTAAAATTTTTTGAGTATTAATCTGAATCAATTGCACGGTGGACTGTCCTTTATCAGCATCATAACTGCTTAATAATAGATAACCCTCATCAGCCAAAATGCCAGCTGGAAGTTTGCCGTCTTTTTTAAAGCCGTCTATAGTTGTAAAACGATTATCATCAATCGCCTGCCCTTTATTTCCTACTACATCTTTTACAAGAGATGGAAATTCAGCAATCTTTAATAGAGCCTCTCCAAAAGCTCCCAGCCTTGATTCTGGTACTAACAAAACATGTCGTACTGACGCACCAAACAATACCGAGCCAATAATGCTGATAAATAGCAATAAAACAACAATATATAATGACACTTTCTTTTCTAAATTTATCATAACGACCGCCTCCTATTTAGTTCATTTAGATTCATTATATATTAGATTTAAGCATAATTGAAAAAGCCCCCCCCCAATTTAAGGTTATTTAAGTCAAATTTTTGACTTAAATAACCAGCTAAAAAGCTGGCTTTTTCTAATTCTTAAGATTTGATATAGGTAAGCCTGGTGAAATGACTAAAGTGTTAAATAATATTAAACATAAACCAATTTCTTCACCATTTTTGTATAAATAAATATGAGTTATTCAACTAAATTATACAAAAATGGTATTAAGAAAGGCAACCAAAAAAGAAACCAAAAAATACTTCAAAGATTTTGATATAAGCAACTGTTTCGGTGTTTCATTAACCCTTAAGCAAAGTGCTTATAACAAACCAATTGATAATATTAGTAGCAGTAAAAATCTCAAATATTTTCTTAATATTTTAAATAATAGGTGCTTTGGTAATGCATCCAAACGGTTCAATAAAAAACTTAGAGTTATTTCCGTATTAGAACGATCAAAAGTTGGTAGATGGCATTATCACTTAACACTACAGAATCCTTATCCCGAAAACCCATATAAGTTTGAATCGATGATTAATCATGCTTGGTTTAAAACAAATTATGGTTATCGTCACATTCATATTCATAAAAATATTAATGAAGGGTGGAACGACTACATCACTAAATTTAATACTAGCGACGATGAGGTAGATTGGATTAATTACAATTCTTGAGCATAGTCTCGTTTTTAATTAATTTGATCTGAAAATTTAACAACAATCAATAAAAAGATTTTAATATCTCTTTATTAATTAATTACGTCTATAACAAATGAAAAAACTACTAAACACACAGTAACAATACACAAGAAATATTAACAACCAATAAAAAAATAATTAAAAGACTTTTATATGAATACAAAACCACTAAATTTCAGAGTAACAGATCAACTTAAAGATGACTTCATGACTACTTGCAAACTCAACTGCACAACTATGACTAGTGAAATCGTAAAATTTATGAGCAAATATATCTCTGATGAGAGTCAACGATTCAAACAGTACCAAATCGAGTCAAGAGAAATTAACAATTTAAAGAGAGAAAGATTAATCCACCAACCAATCTATGAGACACATGGAAATTTAATCAAAGATCCGATTACTCAAACTTGGGTAGATAAAAATATATGGGAGGCATAAATGATTGAATACGGATTAAGCAAACACCAACTAAAAGAATTTAAACGATTTGGTGATATATTCAACAAGGATCAAGATGAATTTGTCTTAGATTGTATTCTTATGATTCTATGCGAATGGAATGAGGATAAAGAGCAGTTTAATAGTGGGAGAGGTTTTGATCCTGATATGTCTGAATTGGATTTTTCAATTAATTTACCTATTGCTGTCGAAAATGATTTATACAACTTATCTGACTATCACGATTTATCAGTGCATGACTGTATCAATGGTATTGTTGGCATGGTATTACTTTATCTTGATTTAAACTGGAGTGGTGAATATGGCTTAGAATCAGAGGGTATGAATGATCCAGAGAAACTAGAGCAATTAACTAGAGAAAATAAAAAGGATGATCGTTGCTGGGTTAAATTCTTTGGTTGATAATTTTCATCACTATGAATTGATTATATAAATTAAAAAATATAATCAGTATTCATAACCTATTGATCTTTAAACAGTTTATTTTTTGACACGATTGTGTACTTAATTTATTAGTTATAATATAATAGTATTTAATTATTTTATAACTAGTTTTAATCATTATGGGATTAGGTAAGCAATCAAAGATACTTTCAGATAAGCAAATTAAAACGATGTTGCTACATCTATCCACAACTCGAATGGGAATCAGAAATCAGTTGATATTCCTACTATCTGTTAAATCAGGTTTGCGAGCAAAAGAGGTGTCAGGAATTAAATGGAAAATGGTTGTTGATTCTAATGGTGACGTTGGTAATTCTATACATTTAACTGATATCGTATCAAAAGGTAAATCTGGAAGAATAATTCCTTTAAATAAAGACGTTAGAGGTTTATTAATTGAACTATTTGATATTGAGAAGCAACGACACGATTTCGATATTAATACATCCAATGTAATTAGAACTGAAAGAGCAAAGCATTCATCCCCTCAATCAATTGTTAATATGTTTCAAAGATGGTATTCTGATTTAGGATTCATTGGTTGTTCATCACACAGTGGCAGAAGAACGTTTATCACCAACTTATCAAAGAAAATTAGTTTGGTTGGTGGTTCGCTAAGAGATATTCAATCACTCGTAGGTCATAAAAACCTACAAACTACTCAACGGTATATTGAAGTTGATACGGACTGTCAAAGGAAGATGGTGGATTTGGTTTAGAGCAATTTTATAACGAAGGTAATTTGTAAACGAGAATATAGATTAAATAATCGAAAATGACACCTCTTAATTATAATTTTATTGTATAACATGTATTAGAATATACACCACTCAGCAGTATATTGAAGTCGATATAGACTGTCAGGGAAAATAGCAAACCTAATATAAATAAGAAAAACATACGCATATGGCAAAACTAATACAATTTCAAACAAATCAAACCTGCTACTGGTATGGGTCTGATGAAGACATATCTAATAAAGACCTTAGAGAGATAAAAGAGAAATACAAAGGAAATCTAGAAGAGTGGCTAGATGCTCAAGAAGAGAAAGGGAGGGATCTTCGCGATTACAGTGAAGTACTTAGAGAAAAAGATTTAGGCACAGATGTAGAGTTCTTTATAGAGGATGATGAGCACAACAAAATTGAATTTTAAAACAATATCAAGGTAAAAAACCAGGTTTATTAAACCTTATATTGACATTCTTTGAAGGTTTCAACCAACCGACCCTACCACCTCTAAATATCACTTGAACAGTCCTTTCAAACTCAACAAAAGTTCTTTGGCCTTGGTTGGTATTTAAATAAGTTTCAACTTTTTCTCTTGTTGTGTACCTCTTCTTTCTAAGAATCTCTAAAAAATCAACATCTAAATCATTATACTCCCAAGGATTTACCGTCATACTAGTGTCAACATAAAATTTAGAAACAATATTTCTTACAGAGTTCGAAATCAATGATCTAAAGCGATAAACCTCATCATCAGTTTTAAAAGAATTCAACTTATCTTTAAAATCAACCAATTGACTTTTTGATTTCTCTAGTTCTACCATAGTAACCTTTTCATATTCTCTTTTAAGAATCTCTAGGTCACTGTGTTTTTCTTTCAAATCAACACTTATTTGTTTAAGTTTTGGTTCAAGAATTTTTTGTATATCTGGTTCAGAGTCAAACCATGAAGTGGTGTTATCGTCTAACCTCTGTTGGCAATGTTTAATATCTTCTTTGAGTAAAACAATCTTATTTTTTAAATTTTCATTTTTCAATGTAAAGTCAGAATCGATCAATTCTTGTAAATTTAATTCACCCAGAGAAGATAACAAATAATCTTCTAAATGTTGATACTTCCAAGTTTTTGAAATACATCCTTTATGATGATGATTATTTGAACACCACAAATACGTCTTTGATTTTTTACCCTTATCAAAGTAGTTTAGCTTGGATCCACAATTGCTACAATAAACAATTCCTGAAAAAATATTACTAAATCTCTTGCCTTTTCTGCCACCTTTATTGGTTCGATTTTTAATACCATTTTGAACTTTGATAAAATCAACATCAGAAATCAGTCTAGGATAGTAGTCTAAAAAAGGCTTACCTACAGATTCTCTGCTACCATCGATATGAACATGAGGTTGATACTCGCCTAATACGGATCTATTATTCAGTATCTTAATAATATAAGATTTATTCCATTGTTTAACATTGCCTATTGATGGCACCCCAGTTTCATTTAATCTACGAGTAATAACCAAACTACCATCACCGTTAAGTGACCATTGAAAAATATTTTTAATAGTATTAGAGTGGGATTCTATTAAATCGAACCCGCTTTTATCTTTTTTTGGTTTCATCCAAGAAGGGCATCTCGAGGTTAATATTTTTCCGTTATAACTATCTCTCTTATGCTTCCAAACGGAACTAATACGATTTGATTTGGTTTTTGACTCGTCATGAGAACGCAACATAACACCTAGTGAAAGAAATAATTGACCAGGGTTATCGTTTACTGTTTTACTTGTATAGACTTGATTATCCTGAAGGGTAATAATAGTAATATCATTACTCAAGATGTCAGTAAAAACACTAAAAGCTAGTAGAACCTTATCCCTTGACAGCCGGTCCAAGGATTCAATTATTAGACAGGAGCCTTTGTCGATTTTACCGTTCTTA
>Ga0075110_1001391_pt1 | contig 10293 bp, 8 predicted proteins | sample AntAceMetag02UK8_FD_69799 | JGI IMG/M metagenome (GOLD analysis project Ga0075110, IMG submission 69799) | Saline lake microbial communities from Ace Lake, Antarctica - Antarctic Ace Lake Metagenome 02UK8 | ecosystem: Environmental > Aquatic > Non-marine Saline and Alkaline > Saline | place... | reverse complement strand
GTCCCTTCTTTTCACCAGCGTGAAAGGTAAAGCGATCCACTATCAACGGTGGAGAGAGTCACACTTCGACAAAGCGGCAACAGCCGCAGGCCTTGAAGGTTTAACGCCTCACGATCTGAGACGCACCTACGCTTCCCTATCCATTCAAGCCGGGGTCGGTCCAAAGGCTTTGCAAACAGCCATGGGGCATTCAGACATCAGATTGACTATGGATACCTATGCTTCACTGTTTGAAGAGGATAGGGACGACCATGCCTCTCGGCTATCAGAAGCCGCCAAAGAGGCTTTCTCAAACAAATGTACGCAAAATGTACGCACTTTGCCCAAAAACAAGCCAAAAACGTGGAGCCGCCTCGGAGATTCGAACTCCGGACCTACGCATTACGAGTGCGTTGCTCTACCCCTGAGCTAAGGCGGCTTGCCCTCACGGGCTAGGCAAGATTACTCGCGGGCACTTTGTCGGAGCAAGGCAGTCTTAGGTCCGACGCAGACGCCACCTGGATTGGCTTGACGCTAGTCTGCGCCTGTGCGATTAGGCGTTCTCGACATTGGCTCCAACTCTGTACATTTTCTGGTGGTTGACGCACATTATGGGGCGGCCCCAGTCCCAGCGCACAAGAGCAAAGTCGAGTTACAGCTCGCCCAGACTGCGGCCCCTGACGGTGCCATATCTACTGAATCAATAGCAGCCCTGGTCGACTTTATTCACGCGAGTCAGGAACTCTCAGAAGGCCTTGGCGTGAATCAAACAATCGCTTTTGCCACGTCTGCGATCCGTGACGCACCAAATCAATCGCAGCTGCGGGAACAAGTGCTTGCAGAAACATCGGTTGACATTGATGTACTCAGTGGTGAAGTGGAAGCTGAACTCACTTTTCTGGCTGTTCGTCGTTGGCTGGGTTGGTCTGCGGGTCGAATCATGGTCTTTGACATCGGTGGCGGTTCCTTGGAAATTGCAGTTGGTGAAGACGAGGAGCCAGATAATGCCGTTTCGCTTCCATTGGGTGCTGGTTCCTTAACGCGCCGATTCATCCATGAAGATCCTCCACAAGAATCTGAAATCAAGGCTTTGCGTAAATATGTACGTCTTGAGGTCGCTGCAACCGCCAGCCTGTTGTCAAAAGGTGAAAAGCCCAGAATATTTGTGGGCACTTCCAAAACATTGAAACAACTCGCTCGCATTGCGGGAGCGAAGGAGTCTTCCGCTGGACCCTACGCGGATCGAAGGTTGACGCTGCAAGGGGTTCAGGAATCAATTTCACGGCTCAGTTCACTTCCGGATTCCCAACGCAAACAAATCTCAGGGGTCTCCACTGGTCGTTCAGGTCAATTGCTGGCCGGGGCCTTGGTCGCAGAAGCGGCGATGGAACTCTTTCACGCGGAGGAATTGGCTATATGCCCTTGGGCTTTGCGTGAAGGTGTAATTCTGCGCGCACTTGATGCACTCTCAAACTAGTTGTACTCATTTTGGCGTGAAGCCACGCAGCCGCAGGCTGTTTGTTACTACGAACACGCTGGAGAAGGCCATTGCCGCTCCGGCGATCATGGGATTGAGTAGGCCGGCCATGGCAAGCGGGATGGCAGCAGTGTTGTAGGCGAAAGCCCAAAACAGGTTGCCTTTGATTGTTCCCAGGGTCTTTCGCGCAAGTTCAATACCCGTGGCGGCACTCGTGAGGTTACTGTTTGTCAACGTGATGTCGCTGGCTTCTATCGCAACATCTGTTCCTGAGCCCATCGACATGCCTAGGTCTGCTTGAACTAGAGCGGCTGCGTCGTTGACGCCGTCGCCAACCATTGCGACAATGTTTCCCTCGGATTGAAGTTTCGTAATTATCTGCACTTTGTCTTCGGGGAGGACACCGGCGAACACTCTGTCGATTCCCACTTCTTTGGCCACCTGCTCGGCTGCGCTTTGATTGTCACCTGAGATGAGCACTGGGGTGAGACCAAGTTCCTTGAATTTCGTGATTGCGGTTTTGGAGTCGGACTTGATGGTGTCAGACACTGATATGAGACCGCGGACCTCACCGTCCCAGGCAACAGCGATGACGGTGTGACCGAGGTTTTGGTGAGTGGATACCCAGTCTTTGTCAGTTGATAGTGACCATTGTGTTGCTAACCAGTCAGGGTTGCCAATTACGGCCGCTTTGCCGTTGATTAGTCCTTGAACTCCGCGACCTTGGGTTGACACGAACTCTTGCGGAGTGAATAGGTCCACCTGTTGCTTTGCGTGGTTGGCGATTGCCTGGGCGATTGGGTGTTCACTGGCGTTCTCAAGTGAACCAGCAATGATTAGGAATTCTTTTTCATTGACGTTGGTTTCCAGTTTGATTTCTTGGACAGACATTTTGCCAGTTGTAATGGTTCCAGTTTTATCCAAGGCAATTGTGTTGACTCGTTTCGTTGATTCAAGGATTTGTGGTCCGCGGATCAAGACACCCAACTGTGCTCCACGGCCGGTTCCTACCAGGAGCGCTGTTGGTGTTGCTAGTCCCAGTGCGCACGGACAAGCAATGATGAGAACAGCCACCGCCGCGGTGAAAGCGAATGTTGGTTCTTCACCCGCAAGCAGCCAACCGACCAGAGTTGCCAGAGCTAAGACGATCACGATTGGGACGAAGATCGCTGAGACTCGATCCGCTAGGCGTTGAATTGGCGCCTTGCCTGCTTGGGCACTTTCCACCAAGTTTGTAATTCGGGCCAGGGCTGTGTCGGAGCCAATTGCGGTCGCTTCAACGACCAGTCGGCCACTGGTATTGAGCGTGGCACCAATTACTTTGTTTCCTTGCGTCACTTCAATGGGAATTGATTCCCCTGTAATCATGCTCTCGTCTACTGCTGAGGCACCGTCAATAACTATTCCGTCGGTTGCGATTCTTTCGCCGGGGCGCACAACGAAGTTGTCACCCAAAGCGAGTTCTTCTATTGGAATTTGCTTTTCTATTCCGTTGTTGGTGACTGAGACCGTTTTCGCTCCAAGGTTCAGTAGCGCGGTGAGTGCGGCACTGCTGCGGGATTTGGCACGTGCTTCGAAGTAGCGGCCAAGGAGAATGAACACGGTTACGGCAGAGGCAACTTCAAGGTAAATCTCGCTGTTGCCGCTATGACTGGGCAAAAGCGTGAATGCCATCTTCATCCCGGTTTCACCTGCTCCGCCAAAGAAGAGGGCGTAGAGGGACCAGAGGTAAGCGGCGGTCACACCCATGGAAACCAAGGTGTCCATGGTGGCGTTACCGTGTTTGAGGTTTATCCAGGTTGCCCTGTGAAATGGAAGAGCGCCCCAGATAACAACGGGGCTTGCCAGGGTCAGCGAAAGCCACTGCCAGTAGTCAAACTGCAGAGCTGGGATCATGGCCATTAGGACAACCGGAATGGTGAGTGCCGCAGAAATGATTAGTCGGTTGCGCAGTTCAACCACTTCGGAGTCTTTGACTTCCGGTTCTTTTTCTTGATCTGGCTTTACTTCTTTCGCGGTGTAACCAGCGGACTCAACCGCGGTAATGGCGTCGCTGACGTGGATGTCTGTAGGAAGGTTGATTGTTGCTTTCTCGGTTGCATAATTGACCGTTGCCGTCACTCCGGGGAGTTTGTTGAGTTTCTTTTCCACCCGCATTGCACAAGACGCACAGGTCATGCCACCTAGTTCAAGGACTACGGGTGCTTGTGTAGTTGTCATGCTGGGACGATCGTGTAACCCGCTTCTTCAACTGCTGCGGCAATGTCAGCGTCACCGATCTCGTTGTCACTGGTGATCTGGACGGGAGAGGCTTCACCTTCATGCAGGTCAATGTTCACGCTGGTCACACCATTGATCTTTGAGAGTTCTTCGGTGACCGAGTTGACACAGTGACCGCAGGTCATACCGTCAACGTTAATTGTGGTGTTTGTCATTGCTGCTCCCTTTGTTGTAACTGTTCGTGTGACTAGCTTTTTACTAGGCGTTCAATTGCCTGCTGGGCTTCTTTGATTTTGAAGGTTGCGTTTTCTCCGCCTTGACTGATTGCGTCGGCGACACAATGTTGAAGGTGATCACCCATGAGCAGAACTGCGACAGATTGAAGTGCTTTAGTTGCAGCTGAAACTTGGGTGAGGACGTCAATGCAGTAAGTGTCTTCTTCGACCATGCGTTCAATCCCACGCACCTGGCCTTCAATGCGCTTTAGGCGCTTAAGGACCGCAACTTTGTCGTCGGAGTAACCGGGATTCATAATGTGACTATACCCCTTGGGGGTATGTCTAGTTGCAGGTGGTGGTGGTGCCGGGATCGATTGTTCCTTCAAGCAAGTAGGCGTCGACTCGGTCGGTGACGCACTGACTGTCTTCGAGGTAAGCGGTGTGGTTGTAGCCGCCCTCCCAGATCACTAACTCAACATTTCCCATTTGCTTGGCCACGGCTTGCGCCCATTGCGCTGGCGTTGCTGGGTCGTTTTCCGTGGCAACGAGCATGACCGGGGCGGAGATATTCGGGGTGACTTCAATTCTCTGTTCAGAGGTGTACGGCCAATCCTTGCAGGCAAGAACTCCCCAACCCAGAGCCTTACCAAATGTTGGCGCTGTGATTTCAAGTTGATTGGCAAAGTCACGAATCTCGTCAACGCTTTGGGTGACGGGGAGATCAAGACAGGAAACAGCGTAGAACGCGTCACTTGAATTGTCTGTGTAGCGGCCATCGGGTGCACGACTGATTCGTTGGTCGAGCAGTTTCAGTAATTGAGTTGGCTCACCGTTGGACATTGCGGCATTAAGGCCCGCGCGAAGATCTGGGAAGTCATAGCGCGGGAAATAGAGGTAACTGACAATCGCGAAAGTTGCTAGACCTTCGGTGAGTTCACGGCCGTTCTCCGCGACAAGTGGATTGGAATCAAGGTCTTTAAGGAACTGTTGTATTTGCTGCACTCCCTGGTCCACACTTCCCGTGAGGGGACAGTCACTTTGCTCGAGACAGTCTTCAACGAAATAGCGGAGCAATACTTCAAATTCCTCTGCCTGGCCTTTCGTGACTTCAAGTTGGTTCAAGTTGGTGGGCAGAACGCCGTCGAGAACCATGCGACCAACCCGCTCTGGGAAAAGCTGGATATAGGTCGTACCGATCGCAGTACCGTAACTCTTGCCTAACAGGTTCATGACCGGGTCACCGACGAGTGCCCTAGCAATGTCCATGTCCCTGGCCACTTCAACCGTTGACATGTGAGCGATCAGTGGATTGTCCTCGTTCTTGCAGGCTTGGCCAATAAACCCGGCGTCAAGGATCAGTCGGCTTTCTTCGAGCTCGGTGTCCGGGGTGCTGTCAGCCGATATTTGTGCGTCAATCTGTTCGTCGGTTAAGCAACGAATCGTGTCACTCAGTCCAACTCCCCGAGGGTCGACACCCACAACGTCAAAGACGTCGCGCACTTGATCGGTCACAATGAAGTCGGCAGCCTTGGCGTATTCGAATGCACTTCCACCCGGACCACCAGGATTTACAAACAAGGAACCGATCGATTCCCCTCTTGCCCGCACTTTGGTCATCGATAATTCAACTCGTTCACCTTGCGGGTCGTTGTAGTCGAGCGGGACTTCAAAAGTTGTGCAGTCGGCGTCACCACAGTTACGCCAGTCGACCTGTTGGCTATAGAACTCGGCGAGTTCGCCGGAAGTTGATTCTGACTGACTTGACTGCAAAGCCGGTGCCGTTGGAGGCATCGCTGTTGTGCCCGAACAACCCGAAATAAGGGCTGCCGCCACCGCGACGAGTGCGATTGCACGGATGCCGGCTGGCATTGAATAGGTCACGCGCCTTACGGTATATCGGTGAGCAAAACTCCCCGGACACCGGCAGAGATCTCTGCGATGGTTGAAGCCGGGATTTCACGTGGACTCAATGTGATTGACGCCTTCACCGCGGCGACCGGGAATCGAACCCTAGAACGTGCTCACAAGAAAGAACTCGCTACGGCCAAGGTCGCCGGAATGAAGTACCAGGCTCGATTGCAGTCACTTCGCTTTGGTGCGATTGCCGGTGGTGGTGTCGCAGTTTCCAGCGGTGCCTTGGCCGTTGTTGGTGCTGCACCTGGTCTGTGGATTCTCAGTGCTGGCGGTGCGTTGCTTTCACTGGTGAGTGTTCGTCGGTGGCGCAGGATTGGTGCGCGACCTGTTGTGAGGAATCTTGTTTCACCCGCTGCACCTCTACCTCGTGGAGCAATTGGTCGCGAGAGCGTTAAGCGTTACACAACAGTCCGCACACAGGTTGTGAATATGAGTAGCAGTATTTCTGTTGTGCACCCCGATGCTGGTGCTGAGTTGGTAAACGCCGATTCGGAAGCCGCCGGTGCTTTGAATGCACTGTGTGAGCGTCTGTTGGTATTGCATCAACTAGCGGCCTCGCTGCCCGGTACCGCTGCCGCGAACAGTGCCACAAGTGCTGCTGGGGTTGTTGCCTCACGGCTGGATGTTGGTTGTGACAGTTACGACAATCTTCTTGCCGCTGCAGCGGAACTACTCGCATCCCCCGACATCAATGCGGTGGTGAACCTGCAGCCTGCAGCTGACTCACTTATTGCATACTCGCATGGATTGATGCGAGCTTCGGATCTTTGATCGACACCATGAGGGATTCAACTGCCAGTTGAGGTGGCGTATTTGCCTTGATTGACGCGCGTGAGTGCTCTATTGCTTCCAGGGTTCGCGTTGTGTCAGCTGGGTTTCCCCGGGCAGCGAAAGATTCAATTGCCGGTCGCATTTCTTGGTTGATCAATTCCAGAGGACTATCAAGCTGAACAATCAGAATGTCTCGGAAAAGTCCTAACAGGTCCACAAGGGAGCGATCAACTTCGTCGCGAATCATGCGCTTGCGCCTGGTTTTTTGGTGGTTGAGAAGTTGCTTCTTTGCTGAATCCACATTGCGTTTCGAGGATCCGATGATGCGACTGCCTTCTTCTATCCCGAAGGCCGCTCGCAGTTGTAAATCCTCTTTTGAGTCCAGTTCGTCCGCCCTCGTATTCGCTGCGGTTGTTGCTTCGGTGACCATGTCCCTTGCCGCGTACATACAGGAAGGGATGTCGCGCAGGCTGATTGCCGAACGCAAATCCGATTGTCGTCTCGTTCGACTGGCTTCTTCAGTGGCGAGTCCCCGCGCTCGGCCAATGTGACCCTGGGACGCTCGCGCCGCAAATGCAGCCATCGCGGGGTCGACTTTATAGGTATCGATGAGGAGGTCAGTAACGTCTTTTGTTGTTGGAGTGCGTAGTGAAATGTGTCTTGTTCTGGAGACGATTGTTGGTAACACGTCTTCGACACTGGGAGCGCACAGAACCCACACGGTATGCGGGGTCGGTTCCTCAAGACTCTTCAGCAGTGCATCAAATGCTTGGTCGGTGAGACGATCAGCGTCCTCCATGACAATCACGCGCCAGGGACTATCGATCGGTGCCAGTGCAGAAATTCGGACCAATTCGCGGGCTTCATCCACTCCGTAGGAAAGTCCGCTTGGGTTAATAATTTCAACGTCAGCGTGTCCACCCACCGGCGCTAAGCGACAGGTTTGGCAGGTGCCACAACCATTGAGTGGGCAGATTAGGGCCGCCGCGAACGTTGTTGCCGCAGTTGACCGGCCTGAGCCTGGCGGCCCGGTAATCAACCATGCGTGCGTCATGCCTGGCCCTGGTTCCCCGATCCGAATTTTCTCTGCGTCGGTGACCGCGCGACTGAGTTTTTCTACCGCGTCAGACTGCCCTACCAGCGAACTCCAAATCGGTTCCACGCTCAGTTCAATTCCTGCATCACACGCTGGCGAATAACCTGCCCAATTTCCTCTTGTGTCCCGGTTGCATCCACGACCAAGTAGCGATCAGGGTCTAATCCTGCAATCTCAATAAATGCTTCAGCAACGTCGCGGTGATACTGCATTGGTTCGGCTTCCATGCGATCTGGGTTGACGACTCGCTTCATGCTGACTTCAGGGTCCAAGGTCAACACGATTGTCAGATTCGGCAGTAGCCCACCGGTTGCCCACATGCTCAAGTCTCGAATTCGGTCTGCTCCCAATGCACGTGCATAACCTTGATAGGCGACGGATGAATCGATGTAGCGATCACAAATAATTACATCGCCTCGCGCAATTGCTGGTCGGATCACGCGGGCGACATGATCACCGCGTGCTGCCGCAAAAAGCAATGCCTCGCTCTGCGGGTTCATCCCTTCGTGTTCCAGGCTGAGCACGGTGTTGCGGATCTGTTCAGCAGCTGGTGTGCCACCCGGTTCGCGAGTGCGAATTACCGTCTTACCGATCTCGGTGAGGTACTCGGCTAGTAACGCTTCCTGCGTTGACTTTCCAACACCCTCGCCGCCTTCGAATGCAATGAAATATCCGGTCATAGTTCTTCCTAGGTGCTCACTTCTTGGCCAGTCATAACGTCTGCTGCAGTTGGTTCTGGTTTCTTAGCCACGGCTTTCTTAGCGACCGTCTTTTTTGCGACTGCTTTCTTGGTCGTCTTCTTTGCTGCCTTTTTTGTTGCCTTCTTGGCGGGCGCACGCTTTGCAACCTTCTTGGGTGCTGGACCTTTAGCCCGACGTTCAGCGATTAAGTCGCTGGCGCGATCAATGCCAACACCCATTGGGTCGTCGGCAACGCGAAGGGTCGCATTGATTTCACCATCGGTGACGTAGGCACCGAAACGTCCTTCTTTGACCACAATCATTTTTCCAGTCGAAGGGTCAACGCCAATTTCACGAAGAGGACCGGCAGCTTGACCCTTTCCGCGACGCACCTTTGGTTGGGAATAGAGAACCAGTGCTTCTTCGAGGGTAACTTCAAAGATTCGATCCTCGCTATCTAACGAGCGGGAGTCTTTGCCCTTCATGAGGTAGGGGCCATAACGCCCGTTCTGAGAAGTGATCTCTTCAGCGCTTTCAGGGTCAATCCCAACGATTCGAGGCAAACTCAACAGAGAAATCGCCTGATCGAGTGTGACATCACTTGGTTTCATGTAGCTAAAGAGTGAAGCCGTGCGAGGCTTGGCCGACTTGGGTGAATCCTCCGGCAAGTTCTCGGTGACATACGGGCCGTAGCGGCCCGATTTGGAAACCACCATGAGCCCTGTGTCCGGGTGCAGCCCCAGTTCACGGTCGCCCGATGGCTCAAGAAGTAACTGCTCTGCTAACTCTGCGGTGAGTTCGTCGGGTGCTGTGCTCAACGGAATATTGGCCCGTTCTTCACCACGCTCGACATATGCGCCGTAACGACCCACGCGCAAGTGGGCGTCGGTTCCCTTGATCGGCATTGTTGCGATCCCGCGAGCGTCGATTGCGCCGAGGTCTTCGGTCAAAGCCTTCACACCGTGGAAGTGGCCTTGGGCCATTTCACCGCCGCGCCAGAAAGCATCGAGTTGCTTGACTCGATTCGCTTTACCCATCGCGATTTCGTCGAGGGCTTCCTCCATATTGGCGGTGAACTTGTAGTCGACTAATTCACCAAAGTGCTCTTCCAAGAGACGCACTACCGCGAGCGCGGTGAAACTTGGGACGAGTGCGGAACCCTTTTTCCACACGTAGCCACGATCAACGATCGTTGACATGATCGAGGCGTAGGTCGACGGGCGACCAATTCCAAGTTCTTCAAGTTTGCCAACCAGGGTCGCTTCGGTGAAACGTGCCGGTGGTTTTGTCGTGTGACCTTCGGGTGTCAGCTCCTTAGCGTTGAGCTTTTGCCCTTCACTTAATGCGGGGAGTTGACGGTCTTCTTCCTTGTCGTCATCCGTCGCTATGTCGTCAAGTGCTGCTTTAAAGCCAGCGAAGATCACAACGGTGCCACTTGCACTGAACTCAGCATCCTTGCCATTGCTCGCCTGGGCTCCGAATTTGATCGTGGTGGTTGCCACCTGAGCATTCACCATCTGGCTCGCGACGGTGCGTTTCCAAATCAGTTCATAGAGAAGAAATTCGTCACCGGTCAATTCTTTACTGACTTCACCGGGAGTGCGGAACGTGTCACCGGCTGGGCGGATTGCTTCGTGGGCCTCTTGGGCGTTCTTCGATTTACTCGCCCAAACTCGTGGTGTCGCCTCAACGTATTCGGGGCCATAAAGTTCCGCTGCTTGCGTGCGTGCAGCATTCAATGCTTGGGCGGAAAGACTCACCGAGTCGGTACGCATATACGTGATATAGCCGTTTTCATAGAGTCCTTGGGCTACCCGCATGGTGCGCTGAGCACCCCAACGGAACCGACCAGATGCTTCCTGCTGGATTGTGGAAGTAGTGAAGGGAGCCTTTGGTTTGCGCTGACCTGGCTTTTGCTCAACCGATCGAACCGTGTAC
>Ga0075110_1001388_pt1 | contig 10317 bp, 12 predicted proteins | sample AntAceMetag02UK8_FD_69799 | JGI IMG/M metagenome (GOLD analysis project Ga0075110, IMG submission 69799) | Saline lake microbial communities from Ace Lake, Antarctica - Antarctic Ace Lake Metagenome 02UK8 | ecosystem: Environmental > Aquatic > Non-marine Saline and Alkaline > Saline | place... | reverse complement strand
TTATTTGGTAAGCAAAATAAAGCTTTCGATTTGTCTTTAAAAAAAAAAGTATACTTTTTTTCTTACGTTTGCATAATGCAATTTTCTGTAGTAATACCCGATAGAGGCGACCGCCCTAAACTTTTAGCTAACTGCCTGCGTATGATGAAATCGCAGACCGTACAGCCCGAAGAAATAGTAGTAGTAGACTTCGCCCCGACCGACGGCGAAAAGGACATAACCAAACGATACCGAAAAGGCTACGACCGACTGCGCGGCAAAGGCTTAGATCTTATAGCTTTTATCGAAAACGACGACTACTATAGCCCCGACTATTTCGAGACCGTTCTAAATGAATACGCGAAGGGCGAGGCTTACGATATTTTCGGCTTAGATAGAACTACCTACTACCATATAGGGGTAAAGAAGTGGTTTTATATGCACCACTATACGAGGTCTTCGGCTATGTCTACTTTTATTAAGCCCGATTTACCTATTATGTGGGGCTTAGACCACGACCCCTATACAGACCTTTATTTATGGTCGCAGTTAGAAAATAGCAAAACGTTTAGACCTAATAAGCTTATCTGTATAGGTATTAAGCACGCTGTAGGGTTGTGCGGCGGGGCTAATCATTTCGACCAAATGCACCGATATATAAACGACGACTTTTCGTTAGATTTACTGCGCGAAAATATGGACGCAGAAAGCTTTAAATTTTACACTACACTATAAATGCAAAAATACAAAGTAACCGCCTTAAATGTCGCGGGGTTAGGTAACAGAGCTTATTTTTTGGGCGATACCATTACGGCGGCGCAGTTAGGCGGCGAAGTAAAAGCAGGGCTATTAGAAAAAGGGGGCTACGTGGTTAAGGACGGCGAAATTTTTATAGAGGCGCGCCCGCGCGTATACGTAAATAATTCTAAACCCCAAAATATTACGGCTAATCATAAGGCGATAGTTTTAGACCTCGCCCCTACCGTATTCGCGCCAATAGCGGCAGGCCTAAAAGAAGAGGTAGAGGCCGACGAAAAGTATAACGGCTGCGTTTTCGTTTGCGGTTATGTAGTTACAGATTTTTTTAGTATAAAACGGCAGTACCCTAACTCTAAAATAGTCGTCTACCAATTAGAGCAGCTATGCGACGCGGGTACTATGTGGAATACGCCGAGTACGTGGCAATGGTTAAACGAGGCCGACGAAATTTTAGAGTACTCTATAGAAAATTTAGAGTACTTGAAAAGGTCGGGTATTGACGACCGAAAAATAACTTACAGGCCTATTAGGTTTTCTAAGGAATTTTTAGTAGAGGACTACGACGCGCTCTTTTACGGGTATATTAACCAACGGCGGGCAGACCTCTTAAAACTCGCTTCTGAAAGCTTCGACCTTTGTATTATCGGGACGGCGCGGGCGGGCGTAAACGTGGACGGCTTAACAATAACCCCGCCAAAGTTTAACGCTGACCTTTGGGGCTACATAAAGCGCAGTAAAGTAGTGTTAAATATTCACTTCTACAAAATACAGGAACAGGTACGCATAGCAGAGCTTTTAGCTAACGGCGTTACCGTGCTTTCTGAAAGTAGCCCGACCAACTATTACGAAGGCCTATTAACTGAATTTACCGACGGCGCAGATATGGTTAAGAAGCTTAAAGCTATGGTCGCTAAGAAGCCCGCTTACAAGGTCGCCGACTTCGTTAACCATACATACCCGAAGCCTCGCGAATTTAACCCCGACGGGCTTAATGTTTTAACGTTAGATACTACTTCTAAAAGGTTCGAAGACTTCGAAAGCAAAACGGGTAAAAACCTATCGACGCCTTACGGGGTCTATATAGGTATAGACGACCGTACGCCCGAACGTTGGCGAGGCTGTGGTGTAGGCGTTAAAAACCTGCTTAACAGAGCTTTCGAAACGCAGGACTATACGATATTCTGCGAAGACGACGCCGACTTTACCGAAGCCGATTTACAGACCCTAATTAGTTCGGTAGAAGAGCTTAACCGCGCGGGTATCGCGTGGGACATAATCGTAGGGACGCAGGCAGGCTTTTACGGTAAGGTCGTAGAGCAGCCTATAGGGGGGCGGCCGATTTACAAAGTAACGCACTTTAGTAGCTGCGTACTTAACGCTTATAATAAAAGCGTTATGCGTGAGTTTGACAACTACGACGAAAAGGCGGGTACGGTCTATACGAATACGTACGACAAATTCTTAGCTTTAGCGGCTACCGAGGGCAGGTTAAGAGTATACGCCCTATCGCCGTTTATATCTCGCTGTTTACCTGCTAAGTCGACTATGTGGGCAGACGGAGAAAGCGACGACGGCTACGACAAGCATTTTAAGGCTTCGCAGCAGCGATTAGACGCCGCTATTATAGATTATAATAAGCTACAGATTTATACGAGCTTCACGGACGGCTACGACGCCCCACGCGAAGACGTACGTTTTATACCCGCAGACGCAGGTAAATACGAGAACCCCGCAAAAGACGCAGGCGTAGTTAAATACCTGTATTGGAAGTACGGCGTACGGTCTGCCTTTAATATGTGGGTAGACGGCTCTATATACCCTACAGGTACTACCGAAGACTATTTAGAGCTTTTGGGCGATAACGATTTATGCTTATTTCAGCACCCGTGGCGCGACTGCATATACGACGAAATAGAAGAGACCTTAAAATTAGGCTTCGATTTACCCGAAGTCGCGTTACCTATGTTAGAACGCTTTAAAGCAGAGGGCTACCCCGCTAATAACGGGTTAGGCGAAACAGGGGTACTAATTCGGCGCGATAGCCCCTTAGTACGTAAGTTTTTTGCCGAAGTTTGGCGCGAAATAGAAAAGGGTTCGCACCGCGACCAATTATGTTTCAACTACGTACTAAAAAAGTTTCCTAAATTGCGGGTTAAATATATGCCGCCTTCGGTTCGAAACCACCCTAAGTACGTTATGATTAACCACAAAAAGCACGTACACAAAGTAGACGGCAAATTAACAGACGTAGGACTATAGATATGAGTTTAGAAAAAGCATTTACTACCGCCTTTAAAGATAAGATTTGGACGGGCGAAGGCGACGAAAGCGTAAGCGGTTCGGGCAGCGAATTAAGACACGCGTCTAAGGTCGCTGCATACCTAAAGAGCCTAATAGAAATAGAAGGCGTTAAGAGCGTGGTAGATTGTCCGTGCGGCGATTTTAATTGGCAACACTTATTTTTAACGGACGACGTAAGCTACGTAGGTCTCGATATAGTCGAAGGCGTTGTAGAGCGAGCTAAAAAACAGGCAGAAAATCGCGAAAATGTAACTTTTAAAGTAGCAGACTTAACGACTTCTAAGCTGCCTGCTGCCGACCTAATTATAGTGCGCGATTGCTTAGTGCATTTGTCTAACGAAGACACGTTAAAAGCCCTACGAAATATAGCAGCATCCGACGTTAAGTTAATCGCTGTTACGAGCTTCATAAATCGCGAAGTTAACGAAGACACTATTTCGCCGCGTTGGCGGTCGCAGAATATCCAAAGGCCGCCGTTTAGTTTGCCGACCCCGAAGGCTATTCTATTAGAGCAATGCACCGAAGCTAACGGGCTTTTTCCCGATAAGTCTTTACTGGTATACGAAGTAGACGCTATAAAGCCTTACTTATAAGGTAAGCTTTATAGCCGTTATACGCTGCGCGAAGTTCTAAGCGCGATATTTTCCACTCTCTACGCTTATACTGTGGGTTCTCTTCGTACTTTAAACCGTAGATAGACACGTAAGACGCGTTAACGTCTTTAAGCAGCTTAGAAGTCTCTAAATTAGCCTGCTGCTTCTGCTTTGCCTTTTCCTTTAAATTTTGTATGGTCGCTTTGAAGCTCGACGTTTTCGACTGCTGCTTTTTGTTCTGCGTCTGCATTGCTTTTAGCTTTAATTTTTCGGGTAAAAATCTGCCCCGCTATTTCTACTTCTACTTTGTATAGCTCTTCTGCTGCCATTTTGTAAATTTTTAGTATACGCGCAAAGATATATAAAAACCCCGTTTAATTTATTTTTAAATAAAAGTATTTTTTTTCGTTTTTTTATATTACCTTAGTGGGTTCGTTTCGCCCGACCGTTGGTGTACTTCTAATCAATACGGATGCTACTGAAGATGGGTTCTCAAACGAAGCATCAAAGCTGTCTAAATACTGGGCATAAGTAGGCCCTGTAAGATTCATTTCTTCAATTTCTTTTAGCAAAGAATCAATCTCACCCTGATGATCTCGAATTAGCTGGTCAATTAAGTCAAGACTTTCCTCTTGATATTTTTTTATCCTGCTCATCTCTGTAAGTTAATGGTTAACACAATCACTTGGAAAAACCACTCTAAATTTTTGCAAATCTACTTTAGTCTTATCTATAACGCAAATTATCATGTGAGGGTTCAAATTTGTCCGACCAAGCTTTCCTTTTACAAACTCAAATTCAAGACCTTTATACCCTGATTGACGAGGCTACTGGCTAACCAAGTTTTGGTGTTAAGTGAAAGACCGAAGGTTTAAAACCCTATTTTCCGTAGGCAAAGAACGTTATCGGCAACCCTAAAAGACAGTGCTACCGTCATCATTTGCGACCAATTCAAAGTTTTTCCAAAAAATGATTTTACCGAAATATTGACCATCAGGATTAAAAAACCATTGCTTCATTTGCAACCAATTTTCAAACCCATCATTAATTGCTAATGAATTTAATTCTTCTTCGGTTTTCAGCCTAATATCTTCGCCAATGAAAACTACATCTGGTTGCCACTCTTCGGGCATTGCAAAATCCATTCTTATTGTTTCAACTCTTGAAACTTCTCCTACTCCGAATTGATAAGGTTTTATTTTACCTCTTGTATTGCGTGGATTTCCTAACCAAAAATGTATTTTAGTTCCTAATTTCCATCGGTTATTCTTATCATCTCTGATAGTATGAACTTTCACCTCTTTTTTAATTAGTGTTCTAAATTCTGTTTTTGAAAATGTTAATAGCATATTTTGCTTTATTTAGTTTAATTGTTTATCTTCCGAAAGAATGGCAGCCGATAACAGCACCTACACGCAATTTTTGTGAAAAACAAAAACTGCAAGTGTAGCTGCCAAACGTTAGGTGTAATACTAAAATAGTGCTTATTAATTGAACCATCTTACCATAGTTTCACCTTTATACCCTTTCTCCCAAACATACCAAGCGTAACAATTAGCAGAAGGTTTATCGTACTTTTCAAAATCCCCGCCTTTAGCAAGCCTTAATCTACTACTGCTTACATAAACATATTTTGGAGGTGTTGCTTTTAAAAATGGTTTTCTTTTTTTGCCTTCTAAAAATTGTATCCTCATAAGCATAATTACTTTACTTCCGTCATCAACGCAATCCAAAGCGTGTCCGCAAAACTTCATCGCATCTCCGTATGGTGGGTTTGTTAAAATATCGCCTTGCCAAACTTCACTACTAAAGTAAAAATCAACTTCCGTGTCTCCACAACCTCTGTCTATTAAATCGGTAGCCTTACCAAGTAGGTTTCTTTCATCTAAAACTTTTGCTAAATGCCCTTCTCCACAAGCACACTCCCAAACGTTATTTAATTCAATTCCACTTTCATCTAAAAACTTTTCTAATGCTACTGGGTCTGTTGCGTAAAAGTCATTTACTTCTCTTTCTTCTAAAGAGTGTGCTGATGCTCCTAATGTTCTAAAATCTCCTTTTTTCATAATATATTTAATTTTGTTTTTAATTTATCCGTACTACACCTAACACCGTATATAATTCAGTTGTGAAAAACAACCGAAATCATATACAATTCGTTACCTACAAGTGCTTAATTCAGTTCATTAAACAAAGTTGGTGCTTCATTAACTGCGCCTGTCTTTGTGTCGTAATTACTTCGCTTTTAAGTATCATTTTTCGTTGTTTTTAGTGTTTTTTCGTTGTTTCTGACGGTAAATCTACAAACGTTTTGCTAATACTCAACACTTTTATTTAAAAAAAAAAACACTAAAAAAGCTGAAAAAAAGTGATTTTAAGCACGTTTTAGGTAGTTAAATCGGGTATTAAAGCGGCTATTTTCTTGCGTTTTGCTGCCCATTTCTTATAAGCGCGGTTATAATCTTCTTTGAAGATATAAGGCGAAGCAGGCCGTAAAGGGTGCAGGGGCTTAAACGTGTCGAGGTCTTTAAGAAGCTCTAAGAGCGTTCCGACCGTTTTAGCTTCGGTATACTTGGAATTTTCTTTACCTCGCTTATAACCGTCTAAAAATGCGTTACGGGCGGCTTCGTTGCGGTCTACGCTGTACGACTGCTCTGTACTGTCCTGTACGGTAACCGTGTCTACAGGATGTAGATTGAAGGCTAAGTTAACTAACTGTGCTGTTTCCATTTTTCGAAGTGTTTAGCGGGGCAGAGTTACCCGCCCCGCGTTAGTTTTTAGTAAGACCATTTAGTTAAACTATGCTGCTCGCATAAAATGTTAGCCGCCTCTGTGAAATTCTTACGGGCTACCTCTGCTAACGTCGACCAATCCGTTACCTCGCGACCGTCTACAAAGTAGCTAATTTCTGCGCGGCCTACCTCGCCTTTTATTTCCGACATTAAGGTAACGAGCGTTACGCCCATTAAGTTAGATACTAATAGTGCTTTTTTCATCTTGATTTTTTTAGGTGCGCAGACCCCGTAGAGCCTGCGCGGGTTGGTTCTTAGTTTAATTCTGCGTTCGCTTCTGCGACATTTACGCGGTTATCTTCGTCGTACCCGTCGAAAATTGTGTCTAAGTCTTCTTTACGCTCTAAAAGCATACTGTATAGATACTCTGCGGCGTATTGGTAGGCCTCGTAGAGGATACCGTTAACCGTTGCTGCTTCGTCGCCGAATGCTCTAAGGTATATTTTAATTTCGCCGCCTTCTATTCGCGCTTCGTGCGTGCTGTTTGTCTTAATTACTGTAGTAGAATTGCTCATTTTCGTTGTTTTTTTCGTTGTTTCTGCGTCAAACATACGAACCTTTTACTAATACGAAACATTTTTATTTAAAAAATACCCTAACTACTTGGTTTTCAGTACGTTTAATTTTGTTTACTATTCAGTTCCACGTAGTCGCGCCACGTAAAATCTTTGTCTTTTAGCTCTTTACCGATAAGACCTACGAGTATTTCGCGTAACGCCATGTTATATACGCGGCAGTCCCAAAAATGGTTTTGTACTGCGCTGTTACGCTTCGCCCACTTCATACCGATACTAACCCCTTTACTGTCTTTAGCTACTACCCTATGTTCGCCCTCGAATTGACTATAGAAGCCGTTATACGTGTACAGCCCGTCGGTCGGCTGTGGAAAATTCATGAAACCCACGGGCTGCGGCTCTTCGGAATCTAACGAGGCTTTAAGCTTCATGAGGGCGGCTAATTGGTCTTTAATTAGATTTACCTCTAATAAGTACAGGTTAGTTATACGGGCAGAAGCTTTGTATACTTTAACGTCGATATTAAAGCGGGTAACTTTCTCTTCTGTGTCCTTACCCTTTAGCGCGAAGACGGTATAGTTAGAATTATCTATATAGTGGTAAGCCTGTTTCGCGAAGTGCGAAGGCGCGTCGATACCACCTATAAAAACGCGCATTTTCTTACCCGTATCTTTTTCGAATACCTGCGCGAAAACCTTATCTACTTCACCCCAAACGCTATACTTTCTGCCGTGGTCGTACGTCCACTTCTGCCGCGCTGCGTTATATTCTTTTTCCTTTGGTACGAATGTACCTATAGAACCCTGCGTTATGCTGTAGCTCGCCCCGCTTTCTGCCCACCCTACTACCTCGTAGTCTATACGGGCGTCCTCTACCTTACCGTTAAGGTCGATAGCGAGCGTAAGAAGTATAATTTTACCGTTACCGTCCCGTATAGATAAATTTTCGGGCACGGTATTTGGTAAGTAGCTGCGCGTATTCGCCTGTAATTGGTTCGCCTTTGGTGCTTCGCCGCGTGCCTCGTATGTATGCCCTAAACAGAGGTTAGTAAACGCTTTCATAGCGTCGTCGTCGGGGTCTTCGTTTATCGGGTTCGCCTCTATATAATTTTCAACATAGTGTAACCAATCGTCCATGCCTACGGGCGCGTATAAAGCCGAAATATGAAAGCTAACGTACTCTTCGCTTACGGGTTCTGCGGTAGCTATCCACTTAGCCCGCCCGCCGTGTCCCTCTTCTTTTAGAAATTCGCTTTTCGTACTGTCGTCAAAGAAGCCGCCGCACTTGTAGCAGATGTAACCGACGCTGCCGCGTATTAGCCTGTTTCGGTCGTCAAGTTCCCACGTTATACCGCCCTTTTCTTTTGGGTCGTCCTGCATAGGTATTTCCCAATCGAGCATAATAAGTTCGTCGCAGCAGGGGCACGGTATATGGTAGCGGCGTTGGTCGCCTTTTAGGTAGACGGGTTCTATGTTAGAAGTCTCTTTTAGTTCGGGCGTCGATATGTAATAAATTTTCTTAGTTTTCGAGTACGCCGCGAAGCGTTGTTCTATCATTTTCGTAGTAGACCCGCTTTCTACGGTCGCGTTTTTAGCTGCGTCGAAGTCGTCTATAAACCCGTACCGTACCGACCTCTGCCGTAGTAATTTATGGTTACCCGCAGAACCCGCTACGAGGCTGCCGCCTGCGAACTCTTTTTGCTTATTGGTATCGCCCGACCGCGTGTTGCGGGCGCGCTGCGTATTCGCCTTAATTAAGGGTCTTATACCCGTATTATCTATTAGGTTATCTATCTTACCCGTAACCGCCTCTTCGCTCAAATCGGCGTGCCCTGTTAAGAACAAAATATTAGACGGGCTTTCGGCGATTATCCACCCTATGCCCCCTTCGATAACGCCCGTACTAAAACCAATTTGTGCCCCCTTCATAACCGCGATAATTCGGGCGGGGTTAGAACTCGCTAAGCAGTCTACGGGCTCGCGCAGATACGGAGTATAGCCGTAGCTAAACTTACCGATGCGCGGCGAAACGTCCGAAGTCATAGAACGGTGCTTTTCGTTCCATTCGGACGGCAGAATATCGCTTAACAGTACTTCGGCTGCGTCTACGAGGGCGTCTAATTGTTCTGTAAAATCTATTAGCATTAGCTGTTAAAATACGCTGTAGCTTTAGCAGATACGGGTAGGTCGAAGTTATTTAAGTCGGGTATTAAATGTATGTCTTTAGGCTTTATTTCGTGCCCTGTTTCGTGCAGTATGTAAAGCTGTATAGCCGTCTTAACCTCTTCGGGCGTTAACCTGTATTCTGTCTGCGTGTCTTTTTGCATTTGTCAAAAATTTTATTAGTTTACGCTTTTTCGCCTACGCCCCTCGCCTCTGCGAAGCTTTCAGCTAAGCGGCGCGTACCTTTTTTAGTTTCCGAAACTGCTTCTTTTACAGCCACGTTAACGACGTCGGTAAGCCGCTTTCTTAGGTCGGCCGCGTCGGCATTGCTTAGCTTTTTCTTATGCGAAATTTCGGTTATCATAATGTCGCCTGCACTCTTAAAAGCAGAAGATAAAGACATAGATAACTGCGATATTAAAGGCTTAACGAGGTCGGTAGGTATTAGCTCGCCCTGCTGCTTTCTTATCTTTAATTGGTTAAGAGCTTCGACCGACTTAATGCGCAGAATATCGGCGCGCATTTTTTCGCTCGCTAAGTCGTCGTTAGGGTCGAAAGCTTCGCGCTTCGGCGGGGTCGTCCCGTCTTCGTCGTCTTCGTCAAACGGTAGACCCTTCGGCGGTTCTGGTATCGGTTTCGGCGGGGCTTTAAACGGTTCGCGCTTTGGCAACTCGCCTTTTTTGCCCTGCTTTTTCTTAGTCTCTAAGAGCATCTTACGGGCGGCTAAGAAGCTCTTATTAGGCTCTATACTGTCGTCGAAAAAGTCGCCCGACTGTACGCACTTCTTACGCTTTATGTAGTTCGTCAAATTTGAAGAGCTAACCCCGCATTTAGAGGCGAACTCTTTACGGCTTAGATATGCCATTTATACGGGTCTTAAATTTAGTTTGCGTATTCGCCAATTTTTACCGATATGCACGGCGCTCAGTACCGAACACTGCTTAACAATATTTTCGAGACTACCAAAACTTCGCCGTAGTTTAACCTGCTCTGTCTTTAGTAAGCCTAATTCGACGCGGGCGGCGACCTCTGAATAGCCGACCCGCATATAGTGTATGCGCTCGCCTGTCCGTAGGTCTGTGTAGAAGATACCGTAGTGCTGCATAGGCTCAAAGATACGGCATTTAAACGCTGTAGCCAAAACGGGGGGCTACAAAATCGGCTACAGTCGTTTAAATACGTTAATTCACCTTGTTAATCGCAACTTCGAATACCT
>Ga0075110_1001387_pt1 | contig 10319 bp, 10 predicted proteins | sample AntAceMetag02UK8_FD_69799 | JGI IMG/M metagenome (GOLD analysis project Ga0075110, IMG submission 69799) | Saline lake microbial communities from Ace Lake, Antarctica - Antarctic Ace Lake Metagenome 02UK8 | ecosystem: Environmental > Aquatic > Non-marine Saline and Alkaline > Saline | place... | reverse complement strand
GAATCGATTGCCAATTTAATGGTTGCAATACTTTCGCTAGGATCGGCTGGGCCATAGAAATCTGACATGCCCATACAACCCAAACCGACAACTGAACTTACAGGTCCATCTTTACCAAGTATGCGTGTTTTCATAGTTTTTGTAGTCTTGTTAGTGAAATTTTTTTTTCCATACTGCATTGCTAATAAAAATAATGCAAGTAAGTTATTTGTCGATTCTATCTTGCCAATTCCTTTAACATCTGATTAAAGTAATGTCAAATTATAGGAAAATTTATTATGTCCACTTTTGTTAGGATAGACAAAAAAACTAGTTTTGATGAAGTTCACAAAATTCGGAAACGGCCACTTTCGTCTGATCTGAAATATTATAAATCAAGAGTTTTGGCTAATATGTATAACTTCTCATTATCTGAAAATAAATTTATGAAATTTTTTTATACATCAAGACTTCATTTTATAATTATTCTAGAAATTTCAATTGGAGACATGAAAAGTTTCGAATTCTTATGTCAAAAAATTTCTAATGCGATTGGAAAAAGAACAACTATACAAACTATTTTAAATGAATCGGTAGCTTCGAATATACTGTTAAAATATGCTTCTGAAAAAGATAAAAGGATAAAATTTTACAAACTTTCAAATGATTCAGAGCAAGCCTTAAATGATTGGGCTAAAGAAAATATTGTTTAAACTTTTGGTTTCTTGTCTAAATCAATAAAATTATCCTCAAATTGTTTGCAGAAATTAAGTATATCAGATTCTCTATTAGTTTTTGATATTACTTGCATGCCAATAGGTAAGTTTGATTTGCTAAAGCCTGCATTGATTGAGGCTGCCGGTTGACCTGTTAAATTGAATGGATATGTGTAGTAAACCCATGAAACAATATTTCTGTCTGGAAAATTATCTGGAACATTCTGACCAGCTTTAAATGCTGTGCAGGGAATAGTGGGTGTAATTAACAAATCATAATTTTCAAAGAAAGATCTTACTTTCTCTCTAAGAGCATATCTTTCAAAAACAGCTCCGTAATAATTTCCCATTTCTTGTGTGATTGCAATTTTAAGAACCTCCAAGATAGGGGGATCTATAAGATGGGGGTTGTTTTCTATTACTTGCTTTAATTTTGTTCCTACCCCAGCATAAAATTCAGCATTCCATAAGTCTACAGGGTCTTTGTCAAAAATATTTTCAACCAATTCTACTTCATGACCTAAAGATGAAATATTTTTTATTGCTAAATTTATTTTTTCTAATACCTCGCTATCTGGTTTTGCGTAGCCAAGTGTGGGACTCCACGCAATCTTAAACTTTTTCTTTTTAGTTATCTCTTTTTCAAAATCAGGAGTTTTTTCAGAGACAGAAAATGGATCTTTCCAATTAGATCCAGAAATTAATTTTAAAACTATGCAGGCATCTTTGACATTTCTTGTTAATGGCCCTACGTGAGCAAGTGTGGGTGTTGCGGAAGCAGGATATACAGGAACTCTTCCAAAGTTTGCTTTTATTCCAAACAAGCCTGTTAGTGAAGCTGGTATTCTAATGGATCCACCACCATCTGTTCCCAGTGCATAAGGAACTATACCGGCAGATACCATTGCTGCTGCTCCACAACTAGATCCGCCTGGTGTTAAATCTGTATTCCATGGATTTCTGGTAATGCCTGTAAGAGGACTATCTCCAACCGCCTTACATCCAAATTCGCTAGTCGTAGATTTTCCTAACAAAACAGCTCCTGCATTTCTTAGTCTTTCTACTGATGGAGCGTCAAATTCTGATGGCTTATCCGAAGTAGTTTTTGAACCAAACCTCAAAGGTATATCTTTTTGAGCAATCAAATCCTTTATGGACGTGGGTATTCCATCGATTTTTGAAAGCAAGCCATTTGAGAGCATTCTTTCTTCGGATTTTTTTGCTAACTTTTGCGCACCCTTAATATCTAAATAAGCAAAAGTATTAAGTTTTTTTTCAACTTTTTCTAAATTATCAAGGGTTTGCTTTAGAAGCTCTACAGGTGAGATTTTTTTTTTTTTAATTAAATTAGAAAGTTTACTAATACTTAAAAAGTTAAAAGATTTCACTTTTATTTATTCCTCCAAAATTGCTACAGCTCTCACTGGTGAACCGGAACCATTTTTAAATTTTATTGGCAGACCCATAAATTCAAATTCACCTTTTCCTACCAGTTCTTCTAGGTTAACAAGCCACTCAAAATGACTTATGCCAAGGTCTCTGCACAATCTGTGTTGAGCAAATATATTATCGCTTGGTTTATCAGTGGATGGGCCTTCGACCCCATGCATTTTGGATCCCCTATCAAATAGCCACTGAGTTGCCTCGGCTGTTACGCCAGGATTTCCTAATACTATTTTTTTTCTGTCTTCGTAGTTTCTTTTGTGAAAACCTGTGCAAAGCAAAACTATGTGACCATCAACTTTGACACCTGATTTTTTTTCAGCTTCTTCCATATGAGCAACTGTTATGTCTTCTAGGTCTTTAATCTGTTGCAAATCAAAACATACAGCTTTTCCCATGAATAATTCTAAAGGCATTTGGTCTATTGGTTTTCCCTTTGGATTGACGTGTCTAAAAGCATCAACGTGCGTTCCTACATGGTCAAGCATTCCAATAAAATTTGTTTGAAATGTCATTGGATCTCCCTCTACACCAAGACCAAAACTTAAAGTAGTTTCGTGTGTTAGAGCCGGTATATAAACTGGACTTTGAAAAAGTTTGTGTGCCGGCATATTGTCTTCTACTGTTAAACTTAAATCTACAATTCTACGTGCCATTTTATATCTCCTGTTATATTTTTATTTTTATATTTTATTAAAAAAGAAATAAAAAAAACTATTTAAAAATACTACCAAATATTGAGAGCAGTTATTAAAAGATATTTGAAGAAACCATACTAGTGTTGAGCTGCAAACATTTGACGCTCAACAAAAATAGCGGTCGCCGCTGGTTATTTATTAAAATAATATTTTGTTATAAGAAATCTGAAGTTAATTAAAGGTGACTGTCTAACGGGGATTTATCACATCAAGCCAGGAAGCCAGGTAGCCAGGCTAGGGAAAAAGGCAATTAAAAAAACTAAAATTATTAATATTACCCAATAAGGAATTGCGCCAAAAAAAATTTTCCCTAAGGTTGCCTCTGGGTCTGAAATGCTTCCTTTAACTGTATAGACGCACAGACCCAAGGGTGGAGTTAAAAGTCCAGCTTCAATAGCTACAATACCGATAATTGCAAATGCAATGGGATCGTATCCTAAGGAACTCGAAATTGGTGCAAATAGCGGAACTGTCAATAAAATTATAGAAACGGAATCTATAAACATTCCTAGAACAAACCATGTAATAACCATGATTGATAAAACTGTTATAAAGTCATTTCCAAAAAAAGTAAAAAAATTTTGAATTACTTCTGTAATGCCTCCCATCGCTAGTAATCTTGCATACATTTGTGCTGCTATTAATAAAAACAAAATTGGCGCAGAAATTTTTCCAGTTTCTAGAATAGATTCACCTATCTCTTTCCAACTAGTTTTCTTTACTAAAGCCAATATAAGAGCAAATAAAGCACCGATTCCTGCAGATTCTGTCGGAGTAAAGATGCCAAACCAAATTCCGCCTAGCACAATTGTAATTAAAAAAACAACTCCAACAGACCCAATAATCTCAGATCTTGTAGAAGTTTGATTTGTATTTAGAATATTTTTTTTAGTTGAACCAAAAAGTTCAGGTTTAAAAATTGCAAAGACAACAATAAACAAACCAAACATTAATGCCAAAAGAATTCCTGGTATAATTCCAGCAACAAACAGTTTTCCTATAGATACTTCCGCTATAACACCCCATACAATTAATAAAATACTTGGAGGGATTAACATTCCCAAGGATGCGCTACCTGCAATACAACCAAGTGCTACTGCCTTGTTGTATTTTGCAAATGCCATTTCAGGATATGCAATTCTAGAAAAGGCTGCTGCTGAGGCGATTGAAACTCCGGTGACGGCTCCAAAAACTGCATTTCCTATAACCGTAGCTAAAGCTAACCTTCCTGGAATTTTGGTAAGGGAGCGATTAATTATTACATACAAATCTTTTGCGGCTCCTGATTTTGAAATTAATTCTCCCATCAAAACAAATAAAGGAATAACAGCAAAAACATAATTTCTTATTGCCTCATAAGATGTGTTGGATAATAATGAAACCGCTACATTGAAATCACCAACAAGATAAACCAATCCAAAAAAGCTTGTTATGCCCAAAGCCAAAACAATTGGCACGCTAATTAGAATTAGAATTAATAAAATTACAAATATTGAAAAAGCAAATTCTGGTCCGCCCATTTTTTATTGCTTCCTAGTTTTGTTTAAATTTATGTTTGAAATAAATAATAACATTTTTAAAAAATATGTAAAAGCTGTGATAATTGAGCATAAAAAAATAGATACTCTTACGGGAAAAGTAGGAAATCGAAATGAGGCATGACCCTCGAACTCATTTCTCACATACGCATTAAGGGTTGGCTCAAAGGAAGCGTAGGCTATTAAGCCAAAAAAAAGTATGCCAAGCACTAAAGATAAAATTTCCAAAATGCAGGAGATATTGTGAGGTGCTTTTTGAATTAGATATTCTGATCTTATCATACCTCCAATTGAACTAGTGTATGCAATTTGAAAGAAGGCAATGATTACTATTGAGTTTGCAATTACCTCAGTGACCCCAATGACTGGTCTGTTAATCAACGATCGCATCACAACATCAAATAAAATTAACAAACCTAATAAAATTAGAGCAAAAGACGCAGTATATTTAAGAGATTTTATAAACCTATTATTTATATTATTAATTTTTTCGAGAATCATTTTTTTTTTAATCCAGGGCTAAATTTTATTTAGCCCTGGATTGCTTCTTTTCAAATTAATTAATTTGATATCTGTAAGGCCATTTGTGACCCAACTTTTCAACTTCAGCCATATAGAATTTTAGAATTTCACTTCCTCTATAGCCTCTTTTGTTAAGTTCTTGAGCCATTTTATTTGGAAAGTCTTTTAAAGCAGTGGCCCATTCTATTTTTGCCTGATCAGATACAACCGATACATTTACTCCAAGCTTTTTTAGCTTGTCTAAACCCATTACATCATTATTTGCACAAACCTCAGCAGTGACCATCGCCCATTCTTCTCCAAGCTCTACAATAATCTTCTGAACATCTTTTGGTAGTTTATTGTAAGTATTTTTATTAATTGAAACAGAATTAAAATATTGAGCACCAAAATCTGTTTTAGTATAATAGGGAGCTACCTCATTTAACTTAAAGGCATACCACCAAGGAGATGCAGACAAATAGCCTTCATACACACCCGTTTGAATAGACTGGTAAGCTTCGTTTAAGTTAGAGGCAACAGGAGTTGCACCTTTAATCCAATCAAGATTAATACCTGCACCAGCTATTTTGCGACCTTTTAAGTCTGAAAATTTAGACCACTGAAAGTTAGTTCCAACACCGTAATTTGCAAGACAAGCGCCACCAAGATATTTTTGGTTAAAGTCTTTTTCAAAGTAAGAGGTTAATTCCGGAAATTTTTTATAGGTTTTCAATGCAGCTTTTGTAACAATTCTTGCATCCGGAGAATTGAAAGGTAACATTAAAGTAAAGTTGTTAACAAAACCATTGGATGGTTCAAATATATGGGAAACAAAACCAATATCTAACAATCCATCTCTAGTAGCTTCAAGAACCTCAGTAACCTTAGCAACTTGTCCAGCGTGCAATTCTTGAATTTTTACAGTGTGCTTTGTTCTTGATTCAATTCTTTTTTTCAATTCAGGAGCAAACCAGTCGTGTGCAGTTTTTGTGTAGGCCAATAACCCTACGGGGTGTCCCGATCCTAATCTTAACTTTATCTCCTCTGCGCCAGCATTGGTCGATAAGCTAAGGTATGCTATAGAAAATAGTAAACCTATTATTTTTTTCATTTTGAGTATTTCCTTTGTTAATGTTTTAAAAAAAACCACTTCTGACAAAACTATAAAGTTAAAAATATTATTGCTTTGATAAAAAACAGTTGCATCAAGAAATAACACGGATAAAAAATTTAACACTACCGATAATTATTGCTAAAATTTGGTAGGGTTTTTTAATATTTATTTTTGACACGGTCAAATGATATTCAGGTTTATTAAAATTGAAGAGCTAAAGCATCTTCATACAAAATAAAGGATATAAATGAAAAAAATAATTACGTTAATTGCTGCTATTTTTCTTGTTAGCAATATTGCAGTAGCCAAAACAACAATGAAATATTCTGGTTCTTTGCCAGTTGGTCACCATTTAACAGCTGCGCAAAATTTATTCGCTGAAAAAGTTGCAAGCAAAACAAACGGTGAAATTGAAATCAAAGTATTTCCAGCTCAACAACTATATTCAACCCAGGCCGTGCCATCCGCTGTGGTAACAGGCGCGTTAGAAATTGGTTATAATTTATTTGGTGTTTGGACTAAAGATACTATTTCAGAAATTAATGATGTTCCATTTTTAATTCAAAATGTGGAACAAGCAGGTAAAGCCTGGGATAACAATGAAAGACTGTTTAATTATTACACCGAAGTAATGAAAAAAAGAAAAATGAAACCACTGGGTGTTGTTTTTTACGGATCATTATTTGATTTAACAAGTACGTCAAAAATTGTAGATCCATCTGATTTTAAAGGTAAGAAAATCAGAACATATAGTGCACTTGCATCAGAAAGCATAAGAGCACTAGGAGGATCTCCAGTAACAATGACTCCAGGTGAAATGTATCTAGGCTTGCAAAACGGAACTATTGATGCAGCTATTACAGGGCTAACGTCAATTCATAAAAGAAAATTATGGGAGACTGGTAAATATGCAACGATTGCAGGTGCTGGTTTTGGTGTGTTTGCTGTGAATATGAATTTAGATCAATTCAATAAGCTTTCAAAAAAAAATCAGAAAGCATTACTTGAGGCATCTAACGAAGTAATGAAATGGTCTGTATCTAAAGCAGCTGAGGCAGATATAAAAAGCATGGAGTTTTTGAAATCAAAAATAGATGTAACAGTTTTAAACTCTTCCCAAAAAAAAGTTTGGGTTGAGAAATTAGAACCCGTAAAACAAGGCTGGTTGAAAAAAGCTAACAGTCAAGAGAAAAAGCTTTTTGACTGGGTAGCTTCATTAAAATAATAATATAAAAACGAGACACTTAAATGTTAAATTTCTTTTCCACGCAAGTGTCTCGTTTATCTTTATTTTTTCAAAATATCGCTATAATCGCTTTTATTATTTTAACCACATCTGTAATTTATGAAGTTATAGCCAGGTCTGTATTTAACAAACCTACCATATGGTCTCTTGAAATAGTAACGTACATGATCTCTTGTATTGCTTTTTTTGGATCTGCTTATGTTTTGCGCATAAATAAGCATTTAGAAATCAATATTCTAACTCAGCTATTTTCAAACAAATACAGAAGATTAATGAAAATTTTTTCAGACACCGTTGGGCTGCTATTTTGTTTAATTGTTTTTTTTTATGGATGTAAATTAATCGAACTATCTTACATTCTAGGAGTCGTTTCTGTTAGTGAGCTTCGAGTACCTCTTTGGATACCACAACTAACAATACCTTTTGGTTTTTTTGCTCTTTCTTTAGAATTTTTTTTAAGAATTCTAAAAACAATAAAAAAAATTAATTAATGCTATTATTTATTTTATTCATTAGCATTATCCTGGTAATTGCGACTGGAATCCCTGTCGGAATTGGACTTGGAGTTGTAGGTTTCTTATTCTATTTGTTTTTTGAAGGTTCAAGTGCTTTTATTAGCTTGCCACAAACAATATTTGAATCAAACAATTCTTTTCTTTTGACCGCAATCCCAATGTTTATATTAATGAGTGAAATTCTTCGAAAAGCAAATGTAACTGAGTTGTTATTTGAAACAGTTACAAAATGGGTTGGTCATTTACCTGGTGGTCTAGCAGTCTCTACGGTAATTACATGCGCTATTGGAGCAAGTATAACAGGTAGTTCAGTTGCAAATGCTGCGAGTATGGCAATCGTTGCCGGACCGCCAATGATTAGTAGAGGGTATGACAGTAAATTCACATATGGCCTTATAGCGGCATCGGGTACATTGGGTATATTGATACCACCATCAATACCGATGTTGTTATTTGCTTCAATAACTGAAGTTTCTATAGGTAAATTGTTTATATCTGGTTTGATTCCAGGATTAATTTTAGTTCTAATGCTATGTATTTATGTAATTTTAAAAGATGGGTTTAATAGCAAAAAAATAAAGCTGGAGAAAGCATCATTTCAAGTTCGTTACCAACTCACAAAAAAAGCACTCCCAGCTCTATGTTTGCCAATAGTAGTTGTTGGGGGAATTTACGCAGGATTTTTTACTCCGACTGAAGCTGCTGGTATGGGGGTTTTGTTTTCTTTTTTTCTTGGTTTTTTTTGGTACAGAACATTAAAAATTACAGATATTTTAGATATTTTCAAAGAAAGTCTTCATTCAACTTGTATGATTTTATTATTAATTGCAGGATCAATGGTTCTTGGTCACGCGATTACAACAATGCAAATTAGCGATCAATTAGTTAAAATTATTTCAAATTACGATGTTGGTCAATTTCTCTTCATAATTTTAATAATGCTATTGTTATTTATTTTAGGATGCATATTGGAAGTTGTATCGGTCATCTACATAGTTGTGCCAATTTTATTTCCTGTTGTGGAGGCTCTTGGAATTGAGCCGATATGGTTTGCTATAATATTTATTGTAAATATGGAAATAGCTTTAATCACTCCACCTTTAGGAATGAATCTTTACGTTATAAGTGGTGTTGCGAAAAGACCAATAACAGAGATAATAACTGGCAGTATACCTTTTGTTTTAATTTTTTTATTTTTTTTATTTTTATTAATTCTATTTCCGTCTATAAGCACAATATTGGTTAGCTAATATGAGAGATTATTTTAAAGATATACCCAAGCTAGCAACAGAATTGGAAGAACAAAAGTCTTTTGAAAATGTTATTAAGCTAATTACAAAATTTTCATCTGAAAAATTAGGAAATAGATCCAGAGCATTTGAATCTGGAAATTTAAAAAGTGATGAAAAAAATCAATTTGCCTGTGGTTCTTTTATTTTGCTTGATGACAATAATCAAATCTTAATAGGACCTCAAAATTACGCACCAGAACAGAGCTACATGGTTCTGGGTACAAATATAGGTCACCCAGGTTGGGTAATTAAAAATAAAAAAAGATTAATTCTTCAAAATACAGATACGGACAAATCTTTTGTAAAAATTTTAAAAACATTTCGTGCTGGTTCAGCAATATATGCGCCCATTATTACAAGTGATAAATTTATCGGTCAAATAATATGTGCTAGTCAGGCAAGAAATGTAATGGAAGAAATAGACCTTAGCACTCTATGTGTTCTTTCAAATTTAGCATCCTTATATTGGATTAAATTAAATGGCTTATCTGAAATAAATAAAATATTTGAAAACCAAACTGCAAAGTAAAAATTTCTTTTAAAAAAAACTTTAATCAAACCCATCACCAAAAGATACTCCACAATTCAAGACAATAAAGCCCTGTGAATCGAATGGTAGTTTTAATTGGGCTTAACAAAACCTAGACATAAGCTTCAGGGAAATATTTGCTTAATTTAAAAATGTGTCGTTTAAAACGTGTTCGCGACTAGCCTTTTTCACTATCTAAGTGAGACATCATAAGTTCAGCATATCGTGTTCCAGCCGCTATACCTTCAGGAAAAGCCTCGTCTAACCATTTTATTTCTTGAGGGTTCAAATTGATTTCAAGAGCTTTAAAAGAGTTATATTTTTTTCGATAATAATAATTTAAAACTCTATTAAAAAAGAGAGAACGAATAATGAAAATATTATGCATATTATATGATGATCCAAAAGGCGGAATGCCTACAAGTTATCCATTAAAGGCACTTCCTAAACTGGAAAAATATCCAGATGGAATGACACTACCAACACCAAAAGCAATTGATTTTAATCCTGGTGAATTGCTAGGTTGTGTTTCAGGAGAATTAGGTTTAAGAAAATTTTTAGAAGACCAGGGACATACACTAGTTGTTACCTCGGATAAAGATGCTGAAGGTTGTGTTGCAGATAAAGAATTAGTTGACGCTGATATAGTTATATCACAACCGTTCTTTCCATATTATCTAACAAGAAAAAAAATGGAATCAGCACCAAATTTAAAAATAGCAATTACAGCAGGTATTGGTTCTGA
>Ga0075110_1001386_pt1 | contig 10319 bp, 12 predicted proteins | sample AntAceMetag02UK8_FD_69799 | JGI IMG/M metagenome (GOLD analysis project Ga0075110, IMG submission 69799) | Saline lake microbial communities from Ace Lake, Antarctica - Antarctic Ace Lake Metagenome 02UK8 | ecosystem: Environmental > Aquatic > Non-marine Saline and Alkaline > Saline | place... | reverse complement strand
ATAGGTATACTCACAAACGTGTACCACCTGATGCTCAAAATCACCCACCGAAACGTTTCGGAACCTGCTCCAACAGACTCGTCTCAGGCTCCCACGTGTGTTCACCCCCAACCCATAACACGATATAACCCCGGACGCCCTTTGACGACGCACGACGTCACCAAAAAATATTTGTCCTTAAGTTAGACAGATATGGCAGCAGCAGAAGAAGCAGGAGAAGAAGTAGCAGAAGAAGTAGCAGAAGAAGCAGGAGAAGAAGCAGCAGAAGAAGCAGCAGATGTAATAGTAGGAGATGAAATACTGTTTCAGGACTATATAGATGAAATCCTTGCTTTTTTGACTGACGAAACGGTAACTGCCAGGGAAAAAGCAGTGTATCGGAACGATGTGGTGAGACTACAAAGAGGACATTTTCTAAGGTCAAGAACTGGAAATACAGTAAGATATGTAAGGCACGCTGATGGTACGCCAGCCACAACTGACCATTTAAAAAACGAAATAATTGGTAAGGGTATGCATCGTAAGCAGTCTCCAATAATGAAACAGCGCGGAGAGCGTATTCGGAAACTGATGAGAGCAACTGGTATGACATTACCCCAGGCATCTCATTGGTTAAAAAAGAACGGATATTAGAATGGCTCTACCATAACCCAGATGGTTCGTTTGAAAATCATATCTCTATCAAAATCATTCAAGGGTGGTGAGCATGTTGTTAACGCATGTCTTGCATGGGACACGTTTGTGTCCCGTACGATAGGTATACTCACAAACGTGTCCCACCTGATGCTCAAAATCACCTTAAATCACCATAAATACCCTCAAAACACAAAAAATACATTTACATGATTTTCACTCGGCCACAATCTGTGGTGAATGAAAATACAAGTCGTTGATTGTCTACCCGAGCAACATCTGCAGTTCTCCAGCCGTTAACTTTGCCCCCCCGAGTTTGACGAGTTCACCACCCTTCTTGGAGACCTTCTTGCCTTTGCCAAAACCATATCGCGTTGCTACTTGCCCGATTCCGGTATCATTACCGACGTAATCCTTGATATACGGAAGATTACGCACCGCGCGCGTTGTTGCTCTGCCCATTGGGCTCGTCACCCACTGGTACCCGCGACGACCGGTGTTCCAGAGGTCTGTCCAGAATGACCCGCCGAGAACTCTGTTCATTGTGTTATCCTCCACAGCATATTGTATTGGAGAAGAAAGTAGTTTCTCGGGACTTACTCGGGGAGCAAAATCTGAAAAAAACCCATTGTTGTCTATGATAAAATTGTCGTAGACTGCGTACAGTTCTACAGTACAGTCCTCAGCCGCGGCGCTGCCATTCACAGTAAGCGATACCCCGATATTGAGGGTCTTGTCGGAGTTGGCCACGGACCCCTCGGTAAGCCCCATATCGGATGGACGGAAGTAAAATACCGAACCTGCTCCGTGGTTGGACGACGATGGCACATTGAGAGACCCGGCGAATGTCGCGAACCGCTTGTTGTAGCCGTTTCGGCTGGCGAGGGAGTACAGCTGGTACTGGTTCATATGCTGGAAAATGGCCTGGCGGTTGTCCATATCAATGGAAACCTGCTCAATCGGGCAGAATCGCACAGCACCAAATTGAGTACGAGGTCGCCGGACGAGGAGAGCAAACATAGAGGGGATCCCGTTGATTGTCGTTGTGTTGAGCGATATCTGGCCGCCCGCGACTGGCACCACGTAACTCTGCCGGGCAATCTGCGTGGTGCGCGGGGAGTTGTACACGAGAGACGGCGGAATCTTCTCAACCACGCTGGGGGTCCACGTGCGGACCAGAAGCGAATGCCTGGCGGATTGAACCGTAGCCGCGACACCTGCGAGTGTCTGGCTAATATTCAGGACAGAATTGCCGACATTCTGGAGATTTAGCGTAAGAATGAACGAATTGATGTTCTTGAAAGGCTGGGCATTTCGGGGCTTGTCCCACTGAAAACTGTCCGCGGCAATCATTTCCTCCAGAGTCACTGTGACCAGGATTTCGGTGTCGGTGGCAGTATTCGCAAAATCCACGAGATACTGTGCGCCAAAACCCCGGGTCTTAATACTGTCTATCGCGTTTCCACCGGAGCGGAGGGGGTCAATCAGCAGCGTCGCGTCAAAATCCTCGTAGTCGTCCGTCTCGCTGGCTTGCGAGATGAGGGCCAAATCCATCGGGTCCATATTGGCTGTCCGAGCATCTATCGTCGCCGCAATCTGCGTCGTGGTCTGAAATCCGTTGATGTCAACTGTCGCCGTCTGGATGGCCCGATTGAGGGGAAACGATGCCACCCCCATTTTGTCCTGAATCTGACCGAGGCGAGCACCGATATTTCCAGCGGCCAGACCCGTCACCAAAAAGGTGATCTCAGACCTGAGCTTCGGTGTGGATTCCACTAGACCATCGGGGAATCGTGTATTCCACTCAACATTGCCCACTGTGGCGGTGCCGCCGCTGTTGGGCGCGATCTCGCGGTATGTGTCAGCGTTGTTGCCGACTCGGCTTCCGATTGCCATATTCTCAGGTGTCACCCAATCCATGGATTTGGGGGCTAAAAGTACCGACTTCATCTTTGATACGTCCATAGTTTGAGGGTGTCTAGTAGACACCGAGAAACTATTTTTCATTCGTTTCATTCGGGGGATAGTGGCACACCGCCTTTTCTCTGGAACAACAACTTAATCTCCGCCATTGAAGACTGGGTCAGCAGCATTTCGTGGAACACGTTGCCATAATCAACCCAGTAAAAGGAGACGCTGAACTCCCTCAGATTTGTCCCCGTCAGCATATTGTGCCAGCGGTGGTCCGCATCTCCCGCTGAATACAAAATGGATTGAATGGATTGATTATTGGATTGTGTATATTTGTAATCCACCAGAAATGAGCCTATTTCGTCCGTGATTCCGCCCGTGACGGACGGCGGCTGCAGCAGTTCATAATCCACCGGTAGACTTCGCGTCCGCAGCGCGATCCGCATCACGGGACTCAGAAGCTCAAGCGTGGCTTCGGTTTGCTCTGTGACTTCACCCACAATGTCCATCCGAAACCACCCAGCCTCAGAGTCCGCTACGATGTCAAATGTATTCAGGGCAAACTGAAACGGCTGAGTGACTACGACCTCATACGAGGCGCGAAACGTATCCGAGGTTGTTAGGATGAATCGGCGACTCTCATAGTCATATGAAAACTGTGGGCGGTTTGCCTCGGCGATACCGAGAGATGCTGCCAGATTCTCAAATGCGAGATTGATTCCTGCCGCGAAATCCACATATGAATAGAGATACGTGCCACTGTCCGCGGTGCCGGCCTCGTATAGTTCGTGAGATGCTGTCAGCGTTGACCAATCCACCACGTACTGTGATATTGCACCCCCACCCATTCGCATTCCGATTTTCCACTGCGCCACCGATGTGTCAAACAGCGGAAGCCTGGCCCCGTGAAAATAGAATCGCTCCACACTACAGACCACATCTTTCGTGTTTTTGAGAATCGGCGACAGACGTTTGATGTCTATTGTTGCCGGGGCATTGAAACTGGGATTTCCGTTCACCTGACCATTGACATACAGATACTCATACCCCGACATATTTTACCTACTATCCACTTGGAAGATTTCACGGTTAGACCCAAAGCGTGGTGACTGTATCGTCAAATCCTTTCTTCAGAGTTTTCGCAGCGTGGCGAAGCAGTTGGTCATATTGGTCATTTGTCAGGTTATCATACAGACATCGGTTTAAACTGTGCCGTCCGCAGGTTGCCACCCCGGGTTTTGTGGACTGATGTTTATGGTGGCTGTAGTCCACATCGTATCCACTATCAAGCAAATGACGAATCAGGGTGTTTTCTCTCTCATCATATAATCCAGGTCTGTCAGATGCGAATGCCTTCTGTTTGTCCGGTTTCAGTCCATACGGGTCGTAGAAATACACGGCGCGTGCTTCTGGGTGTCGGTTACACGCAACATAGTGTCCCGCAACTGTCCCCCCTCGCTGAAGATTCGGGTAGAACAATATCACGCTGTCGGATTTTCCAAACACGCGATTCAGCGAATCCGCCTTGATCACGTCGTCGTATTCTACGACCGCAGGACTTTTACCCGTGGTCTTTGGGTGTCCTTGCCACAAAAATATCAGTTCGCGAGGCGACAACGCGCGATAACTTTCTGCCAGTTTGGGTATTGTCGGCATCTACTAATACCCGTTGGCTTTTAGCCAGTGCGATGCTTAGGGCAGAGTCATTTCTCTTCTACCCAAGATATATTCTTGGTGTGATTGATTCCTGGTGATCCATTGGATCCAGAATCCAAGAAGCGCCGTCGGCTGAGTTTGTCGGTAGGACAATGTCCTGACCAGACCGAAATGTACCCGCCTCATAATCTACATCCCCAATAGAAAATGTACAGCCTCCAACACAATATAGGCCCCGTTAGGAATATCTGTTTTTATCTATATTCAATAGATAATGACATATACCAGGACGCTTAAAAATCACGAGGCAATCGCCCCGCAAGTTCGCAAGACTGAAGACGCGGTATCCGCTTTAGCACGGACAATTTACGGAAACTTCAAACTCAGTGGCCGAGAACTGCGCGAACTGGCCAAGATTCAAACGTCACTCCGAGAGCTCAAATCGTTATTGGACGATGACTTTACCAAACTCGCAAACGCGGGTCCGACAGCGGGTCCGAAAAATGTCTATTATAACCAGCGTGGATATGATACCCCCGAAGATTCCGACGAAGACTCCAACGAGGATTCCGATTTAGAATCTAACCATGTCACGATTTCCCACACCGTGTCCGTGGACAATGTGCGTGAAATGCTTGACGTCTAGCGTGCCGTGTACAACCCATTCTCTTTGACGTATCGGCTGGCATCGGGAAGAGATAATCCTGTCTCGCGCATTATGCCCGCGACGATTTTCCCGCGCTTGGACATTCCACCGCACCGAGATTTTACGGGGCGTCTAACCTGCTGTGGCTCTGATTCTTGCCGACGGGCGCCCCCGGACACAGTTGTTTCGCCCCCACAGTGCGGACAGGTTCCGCATCCACCTTTCAGCCGCTTCTCGTGCGCCGCCTTTCTCGCTGCCGAAGCCTCTGCCAGACTTTGTAGTTTCGCGGTCGTCTTGCTCGGTCCAGAGTTGACGCGCTTCTTACCACGCAACAAGTGCTTTACCCCGGCCTTGGCGATTCCCTTGACAACATTGCCACCGGGAATGAGAGAAAAGGCCGTGTCAATTACCGCCTCTTTTGCCGCCTTTCCAGCATCATACGCCCTGTGATGTTGAAGCGCATCTATGCCTTCCTTCGCAAATGCTCCCACCCCCGGAATAGCGCCCACCACGGATTTCCCGATATTGGCCAGGGTGTCCCAGAATGACCCACCGATGATGCGGTGTTTCTTGAAGGCTTGGGTCACGAACTTTGACGCCGCGCGTTTGTTCATACCGGTTTGTGCCTGCACATATACCACAGCCCTTGCACGCTCTGCTTTTGATAGTTTTCGGGGCTTTCCAAGTCCCACAATGTTGAAATCTCTGTCTAAATGAACCATATGTGCGCGTCTATTATACGTGACGATAAAAACTCACATCTTAAAAAGTCCCCCCACCAATACGGCAGCGTATCGCCGACCGTTCAGGGTCGGGGCTTTCGTCCTGAAGTCATACGCGATCTTCGCGATGGTGTCCGCTCCCTTGTATATCTCGTAGCGGTCGTTGAAAATCTGAACCGAGCATACCTCGCCCGCCTTTCCGGATTGTGTGCTGTATGTAAAATCGTCACCCTTGGGGTTTACTGTCCGACGACCCGACCCGTCGTAGTCATATTCGGGGTAGGTAAATGTCTGCTCCGTGCGGAAATCGGTGGAGGTGGTGGCCTTGAATACCGTATCCGTCCGGTAAAGATCGTCGTTCTGCCGGCAGGCCATTCCGGGAACGCTTGAGACGTGTAGGAGGTCGCCATTACGGATGCTGCCGTTCTCGTCACAGCACCATATCATTCCCTCACCTCCCTGGGCTACATATCCAACTTTATCACCCAGAGTTTTCTGGGGCTGGTCATCGCGATACCGCTGCTCCCAATCATCTTCACTTTCTACCTTGGCGGATTGTCCTGTGACAAAATCGTATTCGGAGAGAACTCCGTAGACTGCCGACTTGTTCGCGTGGTCCGTCAGTTCTGCGTGGAAATGCGCTTCTGTAACTGTCGGTTGCGCAATGTACGACCCGGTTGACGATACCAACAGTCCGTGGTGAGATTTGCCAAACGATAGTGGAACCCGCACTGGGTGTTGAAGAGTGGCGTAATATACCTTATGTGCTGCGATGCGCCCGAAGGTTATCGCCGGAGTGTTGACCGTCGGTTCGGTGCTCCCAATCATATAAAGCCACGTCTTACCGTCTCTCTTCCCGATTTGGAGTTTCAGGTAGTTTGCGAGTCCACCATCCAGGGCGTCAGCTGTGTTCACCGGATTTGGTCCCAGGGCAACTGTTCCGGTCTGAATGTAGTTATCTGGGGTAGGCATCAGGAGATTACCGTTCTGGATCAAATCTCCGTCGTTGGCAATTCCGAAACAAGACATTGACCCGTCCACAGTAAGCGTGTCTGAAAATAAAGCTGGTTCGGAACAAGACAGTGGCCCGGCGTTGACAACTCCGGAACAAGACAGTGGCCCGTTTATCCCAACACTGTTTGAAAATCCAGCCGATCCGACACAAGACATTGACCCGTAGATGGTAACTCCGGAACAAACCAGTGGCCCGTTTAGCCCAACCCTGTCGTTAAATAAAGCCGGTACGGATACGACCATTTCGTCACTGATTGTCACAGACGAATCTTCCCAATTAGTCGCCGTTTGATTGCCGGATTTGGCACCGGCCCAGATGCGACAGGACTTGGTGCTACCGTTAAACCCCATTGCCACAGCGCTTGGGGAAACCCCTTGAAACAACACCGCGTCTGTGGGAACTGTCCCCAGTTCAATACAGGTCTTATACCCAGACGATAGACTGGTGCCATCAATCTGTAGATCAATGAGGTTGACGTCTCCGAACGAGAAATCCAGTCCCCCTGAAATATTCAGTGCGCCCCCCACAGTGAGGTCACCGACCGTGGTTATATTGTTTACATTCACGTCCAAATCCGTAGCATTCACAAGAGATGAAATGGCCATATACGATACGTCTATTTCTTCAACCGATAATAATCACATCACCTCTAAATCATAGTGTGTGAACGATGTCCAATCGCTTTCGCACCATAGATTCCAGTTCTTCGTAGGAGTTGTATGTCTGTACACAGGCTTTCGGCACCGACTCCAGGAATTCTTCGCGCTTCACCCGCAGTTCGTCCTTGGTTTCCGGAAATCTCTCCAGGATTTGGGCGAAGAAATCCCTGTCTGGACAGGCAATGCTGACGGCGTCTTGGCGAAACCGCTGGGCCCACGCCCAGCACGAGGTCACGAAAAGCACTTTGAGAGATTTATTCTGTTTGAGTTGTTTCCTCATGTATGCCAGAACCTTGTCCGCGCATTCGCTGTAATAGATTGTTTCCTGGAGGAAGTTTCCCGCACTCTGGGCCATATCCAGGCGCCGAAGTTCCTCCGGTGCGCAGACCGTGGGCAGAAATTCGTCCACGTCAATCACTAGATATTTCTTCTGGGTTCCCAGTTTGTGAAAAAGAAGGGATTTCCCACCCTTACTCGGAAGGCATAAAACGTGTTTCTGGATTTTTGATGCCAACCTGACTCGGTGATTGTAACACCCGCGAGCCACGTACATTGCGACTGGTAAAAGCGCACTTGCGCCCTGAATCGCTCCTGGAATACTGGCTTCCATTCTCGTTTCTATTAAACGAAAAAAAAATGTTTCATGGGGCGACGGAGAAACGGATTTGTGGCTCGTCCGCGTGACATCAGGGCATTGCTGGATTTGGAATTCCGATTATATATCCGATACTATCCAACTGATTCCGTAGCATCTCCGCGGACCGGGCGCTTATCACAGAATCACCGAGCAAATCCTCCACGTGAAACCATGCCTGGACGCGGAAGTTCTCCACCTGATCCCGCAGTTTCTTCGAGAGTCTTGCGTGTCGCAGCACACCGCGAAACCCCTTGAGCATCGCGATAGAACCCCCGAAGTCGCCCGCAAGCAGACGGAGGAACCCATCACCCAATCTCCGCAGTTCCTTACGAGCGCTTACAGCCGATATCCGATCGGCGATTGGTATATACTTGTCTTGCTCCGCAAGCTCCTCCGCAACCTCCGCGACCCGGTTCTGTTTCTCCAGTACGCGTCTTGCGACGCGTTTTTCCTGGCGCATACTTTCGCGTCCTGTGTATGTGCCCGCCATCTCTCCTGCCCGTTGCTTTGCCAGTTCAAGCAGAATGTTCTGGATTTCTGCCATCGGTATATGTTCCTATCTATAAGTAGATGATTTTGTCCCCCGCTGTGCGAAAGCGATTCAACGATTTGAATCAGGCCATTTTTGGTCGCGTGGATATTCCGAAGACACCGCTGATAATGAACGGCTCCTACCCTTACTCGCCCTGGGCTGGTGACATTGATCTGTATGTCCCCCTGACAAAAAGCCAAGTCGCGCTTGTCTGTGACGTCGTGAGATTGCTGGCCGAGGATACTCACGACGTGAAACTCCACAGGGTCCGAATAGGGGACAAGGTTCTGTTCAAGGATTTCTGCAGAAATCTAGAGAACCCCGCGGAAGTCCAGCATACGATATTCAAGGCCCCACGAGGCAAACGGTGGATAAAGGTCAATCTCCTCGTTTTCACAGGCGAGGATATTGAAGACGTTTCCATTCTCTACAATATGGACAGTGACCACCCCCTATCCCCAAACACCATCCGGCGTTCTATTCGGGCCGATATCAAGAAATACGCAGAAGTCCCCGATTTCTACAAAATGCTTCGGCGCGAACGTCTGCTGGAACGACCAGGGTCAACAAGACGAAAATACCTGGAACGTATTCTCATCAACCCCGAAAGTGGTATGCTGTACCTGGCGCGGGTCCGAGCAGAGTCGCTGGAGATTTCACGGGGCCTGGGGTTTTCCCGCAAACAAATATCCACGGCCCTAGGAAATCTGCGCGAACTCATACGGGTCAAGCTCGGGTTGTCCAGCGTCAAGGTCACGATGGATACACTCTCCAAACTCAGCGAATCGCTGAGAATACTCCTGAACGAAAAACTACAGCACAGATAGATGTTCACCACAGAAAAAACACCCGGAAGCGTCGCTATCGCAATGATTCGTAATCCCATCACAGGGCAGAAATACCACCGCCCCATTCTCCGATACTTGCGAGACGCAACCGATGGCATTTCGCGACCATCTGCGATTCCCCCCACTGGATTCTCATACGAGCCAGTCCCACCATCACTGACCGGAGCACGAGAACGCGACGTGTATTTCTTGTCTGGGCGCAGTGGATCTGGGAAATCCTACTTGTCCGCAGGTCTTCTGGCCTTTTATCGCGGGTGTGGTAAGCGCATATTTGTCATCACGGATATTCCTGACCCCAAGTTTGGTCCCACAGCAACCTATCTGGATATCAACACTCTTGTGGGTATCTCCGCAACATACGAGGAACAGAAGCGAAAATACGACGAGGCCAAAATCAAGTTCAAGCACCGGAAGAAGCATCTGGAGAACGAAGACGATGTCATAGCCCTGGAGATTGCCCTCAACAAAATGAAGCCGGAAGGCCAGGCAAAGCGTAAAATGGAACTCAGGTTCTCCCAGGACCAACTGGACAAGTTGTTCAGTGACGCTGTGGTGTTATTTGATGACTATGAAAACAACACAGACGCCAAACTCATCGGATACCTCCGTGATCACCTACTGACCAAGGGCAGGCACTCAAAGACGTCTCTGATAATCTGTAACCACCTCACAAACTTTGGCCCTGGGTCACGGCTGATTATGGCCGAGACTACCAATTTTGTGCTGTTTAAAAAAAACACCGCAAAATCAAGGTCGTATTTTCTCAAAGAGTATCTTGAGTTTACCACCGAGCAAATCAAGATTGCGCAAAATGCGATGAAGACATCGCGGTGGCTGGCCATTGACCGCGACCTAGACATTTCACTCTCGCAGGATGCCGCGTGGCGAGACTGATTCAATCCGAGTGATGACGGGTATTTTGTATTCGTGAGTTTCAAACAAACGCCTTCCAAAAGTCTTTTTTGAAGTATGTAAAGACGTTCCAATCAATACGGAATGACGAATACGTACATGCATCAATGACCTTCTGGAATGCATCTGTTTGAATACAATCTGCTAT
>Ga0075110_1001375_pt1 | contig 10354 bp, 4 predicted proteins | sample AntAceMetag02UK8_FD_69799 | JGI IMG/M metagenome (GOLD analysis project Ga0075110, IMG submission 69799) | Saline lake microbial communities from Ace Lake, Antarctica - Antarctic Ace Lake Metagenome 02UK8 | ecosystem: Environmental > Aquatic > Non-marine Saline and Alkaline > Saline | place... | reverse complement strand
CACCCCAAAAGCCTTTAAGGCAGCTGTGTTGGTATGTTTTGTATTTAACACTCCCGCTTTTTTGGACAGTTTAGGCTACCCCGCCTTGCAAGAGGCCACCGCATTTTTGCCGCTGAGCAGCCAAGGATTGGCCTGGGTTTTACCCGTACTATTAAGTGTTGTGGGCGTAAAGATTTTTGACGTATTTTTAATTAAAAAATAATGCATCGCTTCATTTTATCGCCTTACGTTGCCCAGCGCCTCTGCCGCTGTAAGGTTTTTGCAAGCCTGCCGCTGCTGTTGTTGCTCATTGTTTTTTCGGCTAGTTGGGTCCAAGCCCAAACGCTCATTAAAGGACAGGTTTTAGACGCGCTGGACCAGTCTCCACTAGAGGGGGTGTCAGTATATTTTGACGGTACTTCTTTAGGCACCATTACCAATGCAACAGGATTTTTTGAACTGCCGCTCTCACAAAAAATAAATGCGGCATTAGTAGTCAGTTATTTGGGCTATGAAACCCGTTCCATTGCAGATTTGCAAAACTTATCCAAGGGATTTACGGCCAAAATATTTTTAGAAGAAGCCGTAGTGTCTTTAGATGAGGTGGTGTTGGAACCAGACACCTGGTCTAGAGAGCGTAAATACCGCTTATTTAAACGTACCTTTTTAGGAGAAGACACAGCAGCCCAGCGCACCAAAATTCTGAACCCAGAGGTGTTGCGATTTTATTACAACAAGCAAACCGCTACGCTCTACGCCTATGCGTCTGCTCCATTGAACATACAAAACAAATACTTGGGCTATCTAGTGCGCTATGCCCTCATAGATTTTGAACTCTCCTTTTTCAAAGACACTGTTCAAAACGAATGGCCTCAGGAATACATTTCCTATTATGCGGGCACCTCTTTTTTCTCACCATTAGCCCTGCAGACCAAGAGCAAATACGCCAAAAATAGGGCCAAAGCCTATGACGGATCTACCCTTTTCTTTATGCGCGCCCTCCTGTTAGGCCAGCTCAAAGAAAACGGTTTTAGGTTTTTTTACGGCCAAAAAGAAGTGCCTTGGGAAGTGGTGTTTGGCTTGAATCCGGAAGAAGACTTTTTAAAAGTAACCCAAGAAATACCCAGAATCACCATTTTACACAAAAAGAAGGAATCTGTTTTAGAAGCGGTGAATGGTCCATTTTATTTAGATGGCCTAGGAAATTTTGCGCCAGCCAACAGACTTTCTTTTGGCGGTTATATGGGGGGTAAACGCGTGGCGGCTATGCTACCTTTAGATTACGGAATGGAGTAGACAAATTTAATTATCTTTACCCAGCTGGTTTAAAACACCTGCAACACCTGTCTTTAAATAACACCTTATATTTCCATGAAATACCAAGCGATCCCTAATACCCTTTTTATAAAAAACCGCCAAAAGTTCACTGCCCAAATGATCCTAGGGAGCTTGGCTGTATTTAATTCCAATGACATTTATCCGGTGTCTGCAGACAGCACTTTAACTTTTGCACAGCATTCAGACATACTATATCTAAGTGGGGCAGATCAGGAAGAAACCATTTTATTGCTCTTTCCAGATGCAATGAATCCAGCCCACAGAGAAATTCTCTTTGTGCGGGAAACCAATGAGCATATTGCGGTTTGGGAAGGGGCCAAATACACCAAAGAGAAAGCCACTGCTATTTCAGGAATCCAGACCATCATGTGGTTGTCAGACTTTGACAAGGTCTTTTTTGACCTCATGACCGAGGCCCACACCATCTATTTTAATACCAATGAGCACTACCGTCAGGCGGTAGAAACCCAGACCAGGGAAGACCGTTTTATAGCCAAATGCAAGGCTCAGTTTCCGGCCCACCAATGGCAGAAAAGCCAGCCCATTTTACAAGAGATCAGAGGGGTAAAAGAAGCGGAGGAAATTGCCCAGATGCAGACTGCTTGTAACATTACAGGCAAAGGCATCCGCCGGCTTTTAGGTTTTATAAAGCCAGGCGTTTGGGAATATGAAATAGAAGCAGAATTATTACATGAATTCGTGTGCAACCGCTCCAAGGGCTTTGCCTACACCCCTATTATTGCCTCTGGCGCCAATGCCAACGTGCTGCATTATATAGAGAACAACCAGCAGTGTAAGGATGGAGACCTGATCCTTATGGACGTGGCCGCTGAATACGCCAATTACCGTTCAGACCTTACCAGGACTTTTCCCGTGAGCGGCCGTTTTACCGAGCGTCAAGCAGCCGTTTACAATGCGGTATTGCGCGTTAAAAATGCCGCTACAAAAATGCTGGTTCCAGGAACGTTATGGGCAGAATACCACCGTGAAGTAGGGGAGATTATGACCACTGAGTTGTTGGCCTTGGGTCTTTTAGACCCGGCCGATGTCAAAAACCAAGACCCCAATAAACCCGCCTATAAAAAGTACTTTATGCACGGCACCAGCCACCATATTGGTCTAGACACCCATGACTACGGCGCGCTTAAAACTCCTATGAAAGCCGGGATGGTCTTTACTGTAGAGCCAGGTATTTATATTCCAGAAGAAGGTATGGGTATTCGGCTAGAAGACAATGTAGTGATTCAAGAACAAGGGGAACCGCTTAACCTCATGGCCCACATTCCCATTACTGTAGCAGAAATAGAGGCCCTCATGAATGGGGAAATATAGCCACTGGTGTTATATCACTTCTTTAAATGTAAGCAAAAAGTACTTATCTTAGGAGATGAAAAACAACACCAACCCCATGAAAAAAGTACTTTTTGTTGCCCTTTTGGCCGCTGGTTTTAGCGGTATAGCCCAAGATATTATGCCTACGACTGCTGCGGCAGTGCAGGCCAGTTTGCAGCAGCAGGCTGCCATGCAGGCCAGTTCGCTGGTTAAAAACCTGCCCTTTACTCAAATTGGCCCTACGGTCATGAGTGGCAGGGTGGTAGACGTGGCCGTGAACCCAGATAAGCCCGCTGAGTTTTATGTGGGCTACGCCTCTGGAGGCCTTTGGTATACCAATAATAACGGCACATCTTTTAGCCCTTTAATGGACAACGCGCCCACCCAAAATGTGGGGGATATTGCCGTAGATTGGTCTTCTGGCACCATTTGGGTAGGGACCGGAGAAAACAATTCTTCCCGATCTTCCTACGCCGGAATAGGACTTTTAAAATCTACGGATCAGGGAGCTACTTGGCAGCATATGGGCCTAGAAGACAGCCACCATATTGGCCGTATCTTGATCAATCCCAGCAATCCAGAAGAAGTGGTGGTAGGGGTTCTGGGACACCTGTACACCCCTAATGAAAACAGGGGGCTCTATAAAACTACAGACGGTGGTAACAGCTGGACCAAAACACTACATATCTCAGACAGTGCCGGAATTATAGAAGTGGCGGCTGCGCCAGAAGATTTTAATACCCTCTATGCCGCCAGCTGGGAAAAAGACCGCAAGGCCTGGCATTTTGAAGGCTCAGGAACAGGTTCTGCCCTTTATAAAAGTACGGACGCAGGAAGTTCATGGACGCTTATTTCTACGCCAGACAGTGGTTTTCCCACAGGCGCAGGGGTAGGGCGTATTGGCCTGGCAGTCTTTGACGCCAATACCGTTTATGCGGTGCACGACAGCCAGTTTAGAACTGAGGCAGAAAAAGATCCCAATGCCAGAAAATCTGAGGCGCTCACCAAAGAAGATTTTAAAGCCATGGACACCAAAGCTTTTATGAAGCTTTCCGACGGCAAATTGAACCAATATTTAAAATCCAATGGATTTCAAGAAAAATACCGCGCCCAAAACGTAAAGCAGTTGGTGGAGGCAGGTACGGTGAAACCAGCAGATTTGGCCACTTATTTAGAAGACGCTAACGCGCTTTTATTCAATACACCCGTGACCGGTGCTGAGGTGTATCTCAGCAGCAACGGTGGTGCCAGTTGGACCAAACAAAACGAGCAGCCTATTGAAGGCTTGTTTTACAGCTATGGTTACTATTTTGCCCAAATCTCGGTGTCTGCGCAGGATTCTGACTATATAGTGCTTTCTGGGGTGCCCTTATTGGCATCGGCCAACGGCGGGAAAAGCTTTAAAAGTATTGGGGGAGACAATGTGCATTCAGACCACCACCATGTATGGATAAACCCAAGGGACCCACAGCATATGATCAATGGAAACGACGGCGGGATTAATATTACTTATGACGGCGGCGCCCATTGGATGAAGAACAATACCCCTACTGTAGGGCAGTTTTACTATATTAACACAGACAACGAAAGCCCCTACAACGTCTATGGCGGCCTGCAGGACAACGGGGTTTGGAAGGCTGCGCACAACGCGCCACTCAATACCCGCTGGCATGCCAATGGTCAAAACCCCTGGGAATCTATTATGGGCGGAGACGGTATGCAGGTACAAATAGACGCCAGAAATTCAAACATTGTTTACACCGGTTTTCAGTTTGGAAATTATTACAGATTGGACCTCAGTAGCGGGGAGCAAACCTATATTCAGCCCAAACACGAATTGGGAGACGCCCCCTTTCGCTTCAATTGGCAGACCCCAATTTTACTGTCTTCTCACAACCAAGACGTACTCTATTTAGGCTCCAACCGCCTGCACCGCTCTATGGACCAGGGAAGCACTTGGGAGACCATTTCTGGAGAGCTCACCAGGGGGGGTAAAAGGGGGAATGTGGCGTTTGGGACGCTCACGACTATTGGGGCGTCGGCCTTTGATTTTGACCTTTTATACACCGGTTCGGACGACGGTCTTATTCACACAACTAAAGACGGTGGTGCTTATTGGAGTCTGATTTCTGGCAGCCTACCCCAAGATTTATGGGTGAGCAGTTTAGAGGCTTCTGCACATAAAAAGGACCGGGTTATTGCGGCTTTAAATGGATATAGAAACGACCATTTTGCCCCTTATATTTTCTTATCAGAAAATAGGGGCGATGCCTGGAAAAACATCGGCGCAAACTTACCGCTTGGCGCCGTAAATTCCGTAACCGAAGACCCCAACAATGAAAACATACTCTATGCTGGAACAGACAACGGCCTCTATGTAACCTTAGATTTAGTTGCTACATGGCATGCTTTTTCTACAAATTTACCCGCCGTAGCCGTTCATGATGTAGCGGTACAGGCCAGGGACAAACACCTTTTGGTGGGCACCCATGGTCGCTCTATTTTTAAGGCAGACATTGCGGTTTTAGGTCCATTGGCCAACAAAATGGCCACAGGGAATACCCCAGAGGTGCAACTTTTTGAACTGGACAAGCAGCGCGTGTCTTCTAGGTGGGGCATGGCCAGAGGCTTTTCGGATCCCTATACCCCAGAAATAAGTATGGACTTTTTTGCCCCCCAGGCCGGAGCAGTGACTGTCTCTGTTCAAGACGCCAATGGTGTTGAGGTAAACGCCATGGAAGTAACAGCAGACGCTGGTTTTAACAGCGCGCCCTTTCATATGAATTTTTCTAAGTCAGGAAAGATTGCATTTTTAAAGAAAAACAAAACAAGCCTTTCTGCCGCCGCAGACGGTAACACTTACTTGCCTAAAGGAAGTTATAAGGTGGTTTTAAGTGCTGGAAAAGTGAAAAGCAGCCAAGAATTAATCTTGCAATAGAGGGTTACAGTTTATCTACGCCATGAATCACTAATTCTAGCTTAATGGTTCTAAATTGAGGTCCTACTTGGTCTGCCTGCTCTGAAAAATGAACAAAAGTATTGTCTGTTTCATTAAACAAGGTGGTGTTGTTTTCCAGGTAGTCTCTTACACCATAGGTTCTCATAAAACCTAGCTGGCTATTTAAGGTGATTCCTGTAGACTCATCCATATTGAGGCCTGATAATTCTCCCTGAAAATAAAAAGGGAAATTTTTGAATGGGCCAAATTCATTTTTGTATGAAATGGCTTTGGCAATTCCTGATTTATCAGTACCTCCTGTGATATTGAAAGTGACTTTCCTACCGGGTGTTAAATATTCATTTAAATTAGTCTTAGTGGTCTCCAGAAAGAAGTCAATTAGGGTTACAGCAGCAGGCGCTTCATTAAAGTTATATTTTCCTGGAGGATAATCTGAACTAGTCATAGCAGTTATGAGTTGCGTTCCTTTTGATAAAAAACTAGCATATAAATTTAACTCATCTTCTCCGTTTTGGTCTTTTTCTTTTTTTAGCGTAGCTGTAGCAGATAATTCTACCCCGTTGAGTTGTCCGTTAGATTTTAGCTTTTCTACAATTGCGGAGAGGGTGTTTTTTATTTCAGCTTCTTTGTTGGCAATTTCTTTAGAAATGGCCAATGAAATTTCTTCTTCATAGGCAGCCATCGCTTTTTTATCCGTACTGTATTTAATCTCCCCTTTGGGAGAAGAGAAAACAGCATCACTAATGCTAAAAGTATTGTCTGCTTCTAATTGAAAATGAACTGAAGATAGTTTCACACCATCTAGGGATTTTAAAGGGGTGAATAAAGGGATTTCTGTTGTTGGAAAAGGAACGATATTTAGTGTAATTGATTTGTCATTTAAGCTCAATTCAGGTTTTAATGCTGACTTGGTTTTGGCAAGACTATCAACAACTACTGTTCTAGTAGCTTCTGAAAGGCTTTTAATATTGTCAAAGGTTACTCTTTTGTCGTAGGACACCGTACTTTCGTCAAGCCGGATTTTCACAAAATTCTCTCTTATTTTTGTGGTTTCTATATTGACTATTCTTAGGTAGTTTGGCTCTAATCTAGAGGTGTTAAATACTTTATAATAGTTGTCATTCCCCGTGGTAATAAGGTATTTTTTACCCCTACTTGGTTGGTAAATGCCATTTAGTGTAACTGCACCATCATGAATTTCCCTGTCTAAATAAATATTTTCTTTTAACCTGTCATAAGTGTATAGCCTTCCTTGGGTGTCTCCAGCATATATATAATGATCAAGAGGATCCTCTAAAACAGCTGTGAGTGGTGTTGCAGAGAGTCTTTTAGATAGAATAGTCTTATTTAAGGATTGATTTAACAGCCTTAACTCGCCATTCTCTAAGCCCAAAAGGATTTCAAAGTCTTTATCATTCACGCTTAGACTAAAAATATTTTCTGTTAGAATCACACCCTCAATTTCTTCTTGTTTAATTGGGTCGTAAAAAAACACTTCATTTTTATAGGTCGCAACAAATAGGTTCTTGTTTTCATTCCATGCCATTAAACTAATAGGCTTAGAAGTGATGAGCTTCACAATTTCAACATCCTTCTTTATAGCGTTAGCCTTGTAGAGTTTTCCGTTTTTTGTAAGAATAAAATACGAAGAGCCGTCTCCGTTATTGATGATTTGCGCAATAGGATCTTCTTTGAGCTTTAACTTGATTTTGTCTTTTAACAACACTTCGAAACTGTAGTTGTCATATATAAACACATTTCCATCTGCTATGTAAATTGTTTCTGTTCCTAAGGGAGAAACCTGAGCATTTACTGGCGTTTTTGAGTCCTCCACCAGGCTCTTGTGATAATAAACCCCTTCCTCTGTAGAAAAAAACATTTGGTAGCTGTAATTAGCAGCGCCGTTAATTTTTGAATTCAGTTTATTTTTTTGATAATCTTCTTGGCCAATGGCCTTTATTGAAATGGCTGTTAAAAAAAATAGCACATAATATTTTAATTTCATAAGCCTATTGTTTAGTGATTCTCTAAGAGAAATTAATTAGTGCGCTAAGTTACACTAATCATATTCAACTAACTTTTAATTATTTAGTTTTAAATAAAAATTATTTTTTTGATGCATTAATATCTTAATTAATAGCAAAGCCATATTTTGCCCATTGTTAATAACTTCTCAATCCCAATCGCAATAAAAGATCAGAATATGCAACAACAGCCTTTTGAAATAGCACCCTCTAGCCACTTAAAAAAGTGCCATTAAATTTCATATTTCTAGTTAATAAAGCTATTTTTACAAACGATCACCTTACATGCCCCACTCAACGAAAATTGATTTGTTAGGTAATTTATTTATGAGTTTAAAAAGCCTAATTGTAAGCAGCACCCTTTTGGGCGCATTGTTGTTTTCTTCTGGAATTCAAGCACAGACAGCTGTATCTGCACATGCTGCAGTGACTATAGAGGCCTGTGGTAGCTTTCCATCAGTTTCAACTTCTATTCCTTACTCTCTAACTATATCTGAAACAACCAGTGATGGCTTTGCTATTGCTTCTGGTTCAAAGACATTTAAAATAGCCCTTCCAGAAAATTTCACTTTTTCAGGTACGGTTAGTTTTAGCGAGACGGGAGACGATATTTCTTCTATTTCAGCTAACATAGACTCAGATGCACGTTATATTCTAGTCACCTACACAACAACAGCTACAAATACTTTAGATGTTATAACATTGAGTGGGCTTTCTGTGGTGGCTGCATCTGCTGCGCAATCTGGAAATGTCACTTATTCAGCAGGTACTGCGGTAATTAATGGTTTGACTAGTGGGGCCTCATTCTTTCCTATAGCTTCAGCGTCAGCACCTATAAATGTTACCGGTGGAAGTTTAAGCGCCATAGCTGCTTATTGTTTGGATGAGGTTGCCTCTGTACTCACAATTGCGGGAGGTAGTTCCTCATCAACAACGTCAAACACCCTAACTTACCAATGGGAAAGTGGCCCAAACAACAGCACTTTTTCTAGTCTAGACACACATACTGGCCCCACTTATCAGCCTTTAACCAATGTAGTGGGCGCCACTTTTTACAGAAGAAAAATTACTGAAACAAGTAACGGACTGAGCTGTGTGGCTTACAGTAGTGTTGTTTCTATTACGGTAAAAACCTTGGATGCTGGAGAAATTAGTGGAAACGAGGAGGTTTGTTACAATGGGGTTCCAGGGTCTATTACTTCTGTGAGAGGTGCTTCCGTGGAAGGAGAAGTAGTGACTTATGATTGGGAGCAATCTATAGATAACGGCGTTAGCTGGACTACCGCGCCAAGCACGAATAGTACCACCTATGTTTTTGGAAGCAATACGCTTACTCAAACCACTCAATTTAGAAGAATTGCTTTTTCTACCTCCTGTACGGTAACCAAAAGCACCAATATTATTGCTAAAACAGCCTTTGGGCCACTAGATGGTGGAACAATCACCCCCACAATTCAATTACTTTATAAGGGAACTACCCCTGCTAGTTTAACGGTGTCTTCTACCACCAACAGCGGAAATGTTTCCGGAACCCTAAGCTATCAATGGCAACAAAGCACTGATTCTGTTGATTTTACCAATATTGACAGCTCTACCGGAGACACCTATTTACCTTCGGCTACCCAAACAGGCACCACTTATTTTAAGCGTTTGACCAAGCTTACCAATGGATCTGTAATTTGTGAAGAAGAAAGCACTGTTGGAAGTGTTACTGTTTACGACCTAAATCCTGGTTCCATTATTGGAGATCAATCCTTGTGCAATGACCATTTGGCCTCAGACATTACTTCAATTGGTAGTGTAGACGGCAATGTTAGCCCACCAGATGCTGGTAATCCAGTGACTTATACTTGGGAGAGTTCGTTAGACAATGTAGCATGGAGCACAATGGGCGGGGAAACATCTACAACACTAGATTTTACTAATGCGCTTACGCAAACCACCTATTATAAAAGAATTGCGTCTATTGACGCTGGTACAGTAACCAGATCTACGAATGTAATTGCCAAGACATTATTGTTGGCTGTAGTGGGAGGAACCATGGATACAGTGAGCACTACTTTGTGTTTGGGGGAGGCATTACCTAATTTAACTGTCTCGGGTAGCACCGCTACAGGCGGGCCTACTTATCAGTGGGAATATAGCACAGATAATAGCAATTATAGTCTTTTAGACGGCGTTACAGGGGCTGCACATACCCCCACTCAAACTGCTACAGGAACCCATTATTTCAGAAGAATTACAACAGTCACTTCATCAGGAGTTGCTTGTTCTGCGACCAGTTCAGTAACCACAATTATTATTAAAGGGCTGAGTCCAGGTTCTATTGGTAGCGAGCAGAATATCTGTTATAATGACACTCCTAATGAATTGACCAGCACTTCTGCTGCCAATGCAGCTGGAGACCCAATTACTTATACTTGGCAAACGGCTGCGGCTAACTCTGGTCCTTGGAGTACTGCTTCAGGAACCTCCAGTTCTACAACGTATCAGCCAGCGGCTTTAACCCAAACTACTTTTTACAGAAGGCTTGCCAACAGTACAAGTTGCAGCATATCTGCGACCACTAATATTATCAAAATTAATGTAGTTCCCGCCGTTGTGGGCGGTACTATGGCTACGGTAAGTGAAACCATTTGTGTGGGGAGTACGCCAACCGAATTAGTTGCCAATGGCGCTACAAGTGCAGGTGTTTTAACCTATCAATGGGAAACGTCTTCGG
>Ga0075110_1001360_pt1 | contig 10429 bp, 10 predicted proteins | sample AntAceMetag02UK8_FD_69799 | JGI IMG/M metagenome (GOLD analysis project Ga0075110, IMG submission 69799) | Saline lake microbial communities from Ace Lake, Antarctica - Antarctic Ace Lake Metagenome 02UK8 | ecosystem: Environmental > Aquatic > Non-marine Saline and Alkaline > Saline | place... | reverse complement strand
TAATTTGAAACTGAATAAATAATAATTTTTTTTTTTGATTATTCTCAATAAATTTTAGAAGGCTTAGAAATTTTTTTAGCATTTTTTATTTTTCATTATAAAAATCACCAAATTCAACAATTAAAGTTGATTTCGAATTTGTTGGACTTAACGCATTCTTATATGCAGGAAATATTTGTTTTGGTTCTTTAAGTTCAACAACATCTATATTTTTAAGAATTTTTCTAAAAGCTGAAGAAAAATTACCAACATGTTGTTTTTGAGGATTTAAAGGCCTACTAGAACCAACCGAAGTTCTAATAATAACCTTTGGTTTGTACTCGCCATTAGATAAATCTTCGATTTTATCTAGATGATTTACTAATTGATTCATCGCTAAAATTAGAAAATTCCATCTAGGATATAATGTTATCGGTAAAAACCCATTCAGAGAAAGACCGATACTTACTCCCATTTGCATTTCTTCCGCAACTGGAAATTCGTATAATTTTTTTCTATTAATATTTTTTAATGTGTTAGTCATCGCTGTGCCTGGATATTCTACAGCTTGACCAATAAAAATTGTTTTTTTATTTTTAGCCAAATATTGCATACTTTTTTTTAATTCTTCAAAATAATACATTAAAATTGAACTCTTTTACCCGCTCCTGCATGTGGGTATTTATTTTTATATTTATAGAGAATAATTTTACTTTTATATTTTTCATAAATAGATAATTTTTTTATTCCCCATGTTTTTCTTGTTGGGGTACATACAGATATATCGTTATCTTCTATTATAAACTTAATAGGAAGCTTCATGTGGTATGAATATTTTATACATTCATAAGCCATTCCTGTTTCTGCTGTCATATCACCAATAAAACAAAAAACATTATTATTTTGTTTCTTTTTTTTTATTGAAATAGCAGTTCCTAAAGCTATCGGTAATGTACCAGCAACAATTGCTGAAGAAAATATTTTATATTTTTTAAAAAATAATGATATCGACTGACCTTTTAAAATGGACTTAGTTAAAATTTCTTCTGGAACACCTTTTAGTAAACATTGATAATGACTTCTCCATGAGCAAAATACCCAGTCATTTTTTTTAATCCCCTTGAATACGTTTATAATCTCATCTTCATTTCCATAATATAAATGTATAGGGGCCCTTATCTTTTTTGAATTAAATAAATCAGCTATTTTATTTTCATATTCAATTAGCTCTTTTTTCCCATAATTGAATTTAATCATATTTTTTTATAGAATTCATTAACAATTGGCTCTATACCCTCTGATAAACTAATACTCTTGTAATTATTTATTTTAGACTTTAATTTATTTATATTAAGCACTTTAGATTTTGCTCCTACAAATTTATTTGTATCAAACTTAATATCAGATATGTCAATATCTAAGATATCACAAATTATTGAAGCAAAATGCTTAATTGAATGTCCTTCACCAGCACCTACGTTAAAAATTTCATTCTTGCAAGCTAAGTCTAAACCAATTAAATATTGAATAAAATCTTGTGTATGGATAAGTTCCCTTATTTGAGATCCATCGCCCCATAGAATAGCAGGAGTATTGTATTTTTTAAGTTTTATGATTTTTTTTATTAAGTCAAAAATAAAGTGAGGTATCTTATTTTCATCAATTTTATAGTTTTGACCATAAAGTGTAGATGGAACTAAAGTTAAATAATTTGAATTGAATTGGTTGTGAATTGCCTGAACACCAATTTGCAGCATTCTTTTGGTCATACCATATACAAATAAAGACTCAATTGGCTTACCTTCAAAATAATCATCTTCCTTTAAATTACTACCTTCTTGATAACTGCAACTAGTACCAAAACTTATAAATTTAGCTTCAGGATTATATAATTTCCAATAATTTAATACATTTGTATTAATTAATTGATTGAAAAGCCACTCATTACCTTGATTATGAATAGAAAAATCACCCGCTTGTGTCCATGCTGCTAAATGATATATTCTATCGAATTTATTATTTTTCAAAATATTTAAACTATTTGAATCTCTTAAATCAATTTCAGAGGAACTGAAACCAATTACTTCATTATTATGACTCTCGAGATAAGATTTAAGATGAGATCCTAAAAATCCATTTGAGCCAGTCATTAAAATTTTCATTATAATATTTCAACTTTAGGAATTGGGATTAACACTTTACCTTTTTTATCTCGAAAGGATTTCATTTTTTTTAAAATCTCATCTTTAAAATTCCAAGCAAGCAATAAATATATATCCGGTGCTTTCATTTTAAATTGGTCATAGACAGGAATGTCTGTACCAGGATAAAAAGTATTAAATTTATGAGGGTTAATCTCAACTGCACAAGTTAAATGTTTAGAATTTAAACCAAGATAATTAATCATTGTCGAACCCTTAACGGGCGCACCTAGACCATGAATAATATATTTTTTATCGATTAAATAGTTAATTTTATTTAGTAGTTTTATTTTTAATTTTTTAATTTTATTAGAAAAAAGTAAATATTTATTAATATTCAAGTAACCATTAGTTTTCTCAACTTTTAATTCCTTTTTTAATTTTTGTGATTTATCAAAGTTACCAGAATGAGAGATATAAGCAATACAACTACCACCATGTATTGGGCTAAAGTAAAAATCAAAAATTTCTAAATCATGTTGATTTAGTAAGTTTTGAAAAGTATTGAGGGTGTAGTAAAGTAAATGCTCGTGGTATATTTGATCATAAGCGAGAGACTTAATCATTTTGGGCAAATATATAAATTGCGCAACTAAAACTCCCTTATTAGGATTGAGTAATTTTTTTATTCCTTTAAAGACACTATGCAATTCCTCTAAATGAAAAAAAATACCGGATCCATGGATAATGTCAGCTAAGCCATTTTTTTTTATTATTTTTTCTGCAATTTTATTATTAAAAAAACTATTAATTGTATGTATTCCCTTTTTTTTAGATATTTTTGCTTGAGCTTTACCAGATTCCACATTTAATACCTCTATCTTTTTGTTCTTATAAAAATCAAGAAAAGTTCCATCATTACCACCAATATCAACTACGAATTTTTTTTTGTTAACATTGAATTTTTTACAGATTTTTTCAGATACAGATACAAAATGATTATTGAGTGTACGAGTGGTTCCAGACATATAACTGTGATTAATAAACATTTTTTCTTTTGGAATAGTATAATCGAGTTGGACTAAAGAGCAGTTATTACAAAAAACTAATCTTAATGGAAATTTTTTAGACTTAATATTGTCTTTAATTTTTATAAAATCATTACCCCATGGCTGCTTACCTAAATCAATTATAAGCGTTAGGTTACTGCTATTACAAATTCTACAACAAAATTTCATCTGATAAATCTTTAATTGAGATTATCCTACATTTGCCAAGATAACGATCATAATCTGTAATTTCTTTTAAATCTAACTCTCTGTATCCAGTGACTTCACTTTCTAAAACATAATATCTACTTGAACCAAATGTTTTGAAATCTTTTATAATATAATTTTTATTATTATCATCTTTAAGAATTTTATTTAAAACTGAGTCTGAATTAAAGTCTCCATTTTTAATTACATGTTTATTCGTTTCAAATGATACTGATTTTGAGCTTATTGGTGGACAAATAAAAAAATTGCTTTTGCAATCTTTTATACTATCGACATATTCAACTTTAAAATTATTATTTGAGTCCAACATTGGGTTAATAGTTCCCTGCATGTAGGGGTTTTTATATGTTGCAAAGGATGTTATTTTATTTTTGATTAAATAATTTTTTAAGTTTATCTGAAACATACGACTTGGGAGTATGTCAGTTGCCAAAACATACAATGATAATAAAAAATTGCTTAGGATAACAAAATAAGTAAATAATAAAATGGTTTGAGATGTAAATAAATTTATTTCATAAAAAAGATAATTTAAATTATATCCTATTCCAAATAAAAATCCAATCAAACATGGGAAATAAGATTTACCAACTCGAATGCCTTTAGTAATTTCTATAACTATTAAGGGTGTTAAAGAAATTATATTGTTTATAAGAATAGTATTTAGTGAGTGAGATGAGAATAAAATACAAATAATAAATGATGATAGATAAATAACTAATACAATGGGAATAAGTCTAAAAAACATTTTATAAATCCAAGAGTAATTTCCTCCCCTAAAGTTTTTTGAGTCATTAATTTTAAAAAAATCTTTGGGATATGCTTGAAAATGATTTGCCCAGTAACCAATATTCAGATAAATCAAATATCTTTTAATTCCATCCCTAAAATCTGGATAGAGTAAGTATATTATCACTAATACAGACCCGAGAAAGCTTACTAAACTATAAATTAGTAACGAAAAATTCTTAAAGATTACAAAGCAAAGAGAATTAAATAAAATTAAATAAGTAAAAATTAAAATATAATTAATTATTTGTTTTATTGTCATTTTTTTTAAATCACTATTTTTAGCTGAGTTAAAATTCAAAATTTTACGCATAATAATAGTTGATAAAAATTTTAAAATGATAAATATCAATGATCCAATGATTAGGTATGAAAAGAATACAGAAATATTTTCAAAATTAATTTTGTCTAAATTTTTATTAAAAAAATCATAAACATAAAAAAATACAATGAATGGTGGATATTTCCGAGAGGCACTCGAAGAAGAAAAACAAATTACTAAAGTTACGCCAACTAATAATGATATTATTAGGTCTAAATAAGTGAGATCATAATTAAGTTTTGTTATAAGAAATATGGACAGCAAACACCAAGTAGTTGAAAATAAAATATGCCCTAAATAGATAGCGATTTGATAAGACCAAAAAGAAGTTAAATAAAATAAAAATGCAAAAATAGCAATTTCATAATTAAATATTTCAATAAAAATAATAAAAATTAAAAAAGAGTTAAAAGAGTTACTTATCAAAGATAATGCGATATTAACTGCTTCAGAAGTTTTTAATTTGAAAAATTTAGCAATAATTACCAAAAAAATTACCCAGAACTCCCTTAGTTGAGCTCTGGCATTTTCAATCAAATGTAGTTTTGAAGGATAGCTTAACAAACTGTGTTTAGTTGCAGCAATTAGCATTTTCTCATTATCAGTAGCGCCCTTATCGCCAAAAAAAGTTATATTTTTAGTAATATAAAAAATTACTGCATTACCAGCAAAAGAAATTAATAATATGTCTAAATAAAAAGGGAATAACATTAAGAAATTTATTGAATTTTTTTATATATTAATTGAAATACGTAAATACTATAACTTCCCATTTTTAGCTCTATTTCTCCAAAAGTTTAATAAATTTAACATACTTTTATCAAATGGTATGGAAGGCTCAAATCCAGTCGCTTTTTTGAATTTTGAAGTATCCGGAATTTGTAAAGTTACATCGTTTGGTCTTAATAAATTTTTATCAATTTTTGTTGTAATCTTCTTATTGCTTAATCTAATTAATTGATTTAAGAATTCACCAACTTCTATTATCTTGTTACCACCAATGTTATAGTTTTCACCAAATTTTCCATACTTTAAAGCTAACCAATATGCTTTCATAGCATCATCAACGTCAATTATTGTTCTAGTAGATTTTAAATTACCATGAAGTAAGTAATTCGATAGCCCGTGCTCTATTTTTGCAATTTGTATTGCAAAAGAAGTAGCAAACAGATCGGTTCTTCTGGGATTTAAATAAGAAAACATTCTTGTAGTAATAATATTTAAACCATAGCTTTTACTATAGACATTTCCCAATAAATCCTGTGATAACTTTGAAATTGCATATGGGCTAGCAGGTCTATATTGATTTGTCTCTTTGATGGGAACTTCCTCTTTAGTGACTTGTCCATAAACTTCTGATGTACTGCATATTTGAATAATTGGCTTTAAATTAAGTATCTTTACTGACTCCAATAAGTTCAAGGTTGATTGAATATTATTACTTAGTATTGCACTTGGGTAATTAAAGGAAGTTTTTACATTAGCCTGAGATGCTAGATGAAAAATTAAGTCTGGTTTTACGATTTTTAAAGTTTTTAAAGTAGAGGACAAATCATTTAAGTCACATTCAACCAAGTCTATATCGTTAATTATATTTTCGAGATTATTATTATTAGACGTGCTATGCCATCTAGAAATTCCATATATTTTAGCTTTAAGATTTAATTTTAAAATATGCTCAGCAAGATAAGATCCACCCGAACCAGAAATACCAGTAATTAATATTCTTTTAATATCTTTATCTTTGAAATTTGCGCTATTCATATTATGAATGACTATAGTAAACTATTTGGGATCCTGTGTACTCAAATTTTATTGGTAAGATTAAATATCTTTTAAAAATTTCTGCGAGCTTTTTCTTTGCTTTCTTATTACATATAAAAAGAACAAAACCCCCTCCTCCTGCACCAATAATCTTCCCACCATAAGCGCCACTCTCTATTCCTTGTTTATAAATTTTATCAATTAAATTATTTGAGCTTTTTATGTTCAAGTTTTTTTTTAATGTCCATTGATAGTGCATCATTTTACCAAATTTTTTAATATCAAAATTTGATGATACAACCATATCTCTAGCTTGAACTGCCAGTTGATTCATTTCTTTTAAAATTTCTGTACTTTTTGGAATATTATCAATTTGACTTTTTGCAATCTTTTCTGAATTTCTTGTAATACCAGTAAATAATAAAAATACACTATCTTCAATAGCTTTAGTTGCATTGCTATTAATACTGATTGGATTAACATCAAATTTATTCTTATGGAAATTTATTATATTAAAACCTCCAAAGGAACAAGAAATTTGATCCTGAGAACCAACATTTTCTTTTAAAATATCTTGTTCTATTTTTAGTGCTGAATTTGCTAACTCTCTTTTAGTTGAGTGATTACCGATTAAGGTATTAAGTGCGTTAACCATACTAACTGTAAAAGCTGAACTTGAACCCACACCAGACATTGCAGGGATGTCGCCAATATAAGAGAGATCAATACCTTTTTTATAGCTAAATAATTTTAAACATTCTCTGATTACAGGATGTTTAATTTGGTTAACTAAGTTTACTTCTTCTTTTTTAAAATATCTCAGTCTATAGTTAAAATTAAAAAATGGTGGTAAATTCCTTAATGTGACATAACAGTATTTATCAATTGTAGTAGAAATTACTAATGATTCATTAACTTTATACCAAGAAGGATGATCGGTACCACCACCAAAAAAACTCAATCTATATGGTGTTCTAGAGATAATCACCACGATACATTATATTAAAATCTCCTCAAAAGAAGCTAATATTACATTTTCAATAATTATTCTTTTCAATAATTATTTTCACAAGTCTAAGAGTCTCTAACTTATCAGTATTATATTTTGATTGATAAGAATTTATGACAGATTCAATTTTTATATTATAAAATAATCTCATTTTAGATTTAATCGCGTCTATTAAGTTGTTAAATAGTTGAGGTTTCCGCTTGATCCGTAAATCATAATTTTTACTTACAAAAAATGCTGACAATTGTTTCCTGAGGTTTTCTTTATTTAATATTGAATCGTCACTTAACGCAGAATTGAAAAAAGCATTTAGAACAAATTTTATAGATTTTTCATAATCTATTTCTTTATTTTGGTTAATATGATTTTCTGACCATTTTTGAGTATGGCCAAGTCTAATCAACATTAAGTCGTTGATTTTACAAATTCTTCCTGAAGCAATAAATAATAATGTAATTAGATACTCATCTGAGTAATCTCTAATTGGACACAAATTATTTTTTAGAGGGATAAAAGATAAAAGATTTATAAATACATTTGTTCTCATGATTGAGAAATGCGGAACGGTGTAATCATCAATGAGACTTAAGATTCTATTATCAACATTAGGCTGATCATATTTTTTTTGTTTATAATTAGATAAATTTTGAATTAGATTTTTATTAGTTTTAGTAGAATAGATTAAGCTTTCACCACAACAACCAATATAAGAACGATTTTTATTTAATTTTTTAAGAGCTTTAAATACTGAAGAAATAACTAAAAAATCATCATCACCAGTATAAATACAGAATTCAGTATTAATTTTAGTAGCAATTTTTTTTATTGCCTGCCAAGTGTAACCTAAACGACCATACAAAGACACATCAAGTTCAAAACTTTTAACTATTTCCTTGATTAAATTAAAATTTTTCTTGGAAGAACTATCCGTAATAATTATTTTTCCTGTGAAATCATTTTTTTTATAATAATCAAGGACCTTGAAAATAAATTCTGGCCTATTTTTAGTAGGAATAATTATTGTTAAGTTAATTGCTTTTTTCAAACTTTATTTTTAAAATTCATTGAAAGAATTATATCTCTCATTTATCGATGAATTTTTTTGATTACTTAAATACCAATCAATAGTTTTATGAATACCTTCATCAAGCGTCGTATTAAGTTCTATTCCTAAAGATTTTGCTTTTGTCACGTCCATTACTCTTTTGGCATCACCTGTAGGTTTTGAAATATCCCATTGAACTTCAATTTTTTTATCAAAATAAGTTATTATTGAATTTACTATTTCTTTAATTGTAAAACCTGTTCCTGAACCTAAATTTATTGGCATATAAATTCCTTTTGATATTACATTTAACATTGCATCGGCTACGTCTTCGGAAAAAGCAAAGTCTCTTATCGCAGAACCATCACCCCAAACATTAAGAGGATTTTCACCCGACACCACTCTATTAATCAATGAAGGTATTACCATTGCGGTTTGTGGATCAAAGTTGTCAAAGGGACCATAAATATTTGTAGGCCTAACAATTGAAATATTATTCCAGCCATATTCTATTCCAAAGGCGCTTACTTGAAGTTCACAAAGTCTTTTCGACCAGCCAGCGTAAGTATCATTCTCCGACGGAAATGTTTTCCAGACATCTTTTTCTACAAAAACATCTGATGGGGCATATACACCAACAGAACTTGTAAATAAAAAATTTTCAACTTTTGATCGTCTTGCTGCCTCAAGCATATTAAAACTAAACATAACTGTTGGTGTCATGAAACTTGCTGGTTTAGTTTTTGTCAGAAAGGGGGAACCCTTAACACCAGCTAGATGGAAGACAATATTTTGACTTTCACATAATTCTTCACATTTATCTAAATACCTTAAATCTATTTTTTTAAATATTGCGCCGCTAGGCACCCTTATTTCATTATCTAGTGAAGCAACTGTTACTTTAGCGCCATATGATATTAATTTTTTTACAAGAGGAATACCGATTAACCCTGTACCTCCGGTCACTACTACTTTTTTACCTAAATAAAAATTTTTCATCTAGAGTTAGCTTTCCACCATTCAATAGTGGCTTTAATTCCCTTATCAATATTAACTTTAGGATACCAACCTAATTCTTTTTTTGCCTTGGAACTATCTACTAATATATTGATATTTAAATTTGGTTTAGTTAAATCGTGTTTAATTTTTAAATTTTTGTTTGAAGCTAATATAATTTTTTTAACTATATCTAAAACAGAGTATGCTTTTTCGTAGCTACAATTATACAATTTGAAAAATTCTTTTTGCTTTAAAAGTGATAATTCAACAAATCTTACTAAGTCAGAAATATAAAGTAAGTCTCTTTTTTCCATACCTTCTCCCCATACATTAATTTCATTACTTGAGGTCATCACCTTGGTTATTGTAGCTCCAAAAAAATGACTCTTATTTAAATCAAATTTATCAAAGGGTCCATAGATATTTGAATGTCTTATAACAGTATGTTTAGTTATTTTTAAATTAGCAAAAAATTCACACATTTTTTCAATGTAAAGTTTTGTATGAGCAATACCAAAGTAATTTTTTAATATTTTACTTTCTTTATACTGATGTTCTTTTAAATTTTTTTTTGTAGAAGGATACATTGTAGTACAACTAAAAAAGATAAAATGATCTATTTTATTTTTATGACAAGCTCTTAAGATTATAGAATTCATTAAAGCATTATCGGTGACATGGATATGTGGCTGATTAACAATATCTTTTGATCCAGAAGTAGTAGCTGCTGCCTGAATGACTATATCTACATTTTTGGTAATTTTAGATACTAACTGTTCATCTCTTAAATCTACTTTTATCCATTTAACATTTGGGATTTTATCGATTTTAGATTTAAAGTAAGTGGCGATAATATTATATTTTTTTTTTTTGGAAAAATTAATAAGTAGATTTTTACCTATAAAACCGGATGCGCCACAAATTAATAGGGTTTTCATTTTCTTGACTAACTATAATGGATAGTAAATTAAATTGGGACTGCGAATTTATCGCAGCCCCAAAAAAAAATAAATATTATTACATCATTCCTGGCATGCCGCCCATGCCGCCCATATCAGGCATTCCGCCGCCACTAGACTTATCATCAGGCTTGTCTGTAATCAT
>Ga0075110_1001354_pt1 | contig 10467 bp, 10 predicted proteins | sample AntAceMetag02UK8_FD_69799 | JGI IMG/M metagenome (GOLD analysis project Ga0075110, IMG submission 69799) | Saline lake microbial communities from Ace Lake, Antarctica - Antarctic Ace Lake Metagenome 02UK8 | ecosystem: Environmental > Aquatic > Non-marine Saline and Alkaline > Saline | place... | reverse complement strand
TAGAAAGGGAAATGGACTCACTATCTAACATTGCTAATATTGACAATATAGTCAAAGAGTCCCAATTTTCAAAATCTCTTAAAATATCCGAGTCTTTAACATTATCAACTTCAAGTATATCTGATAATTTTTCATAAAATTTCTGCATATCTCTTCCTTAAATTATTTAACTTTAATACTCTATTAATTCACAAAACTTAAAATTACCCAAATTTAAAATCATAGATCCCCAAGTTAAGCCTACACCAAAACCTGCTAAACAAACTTTTATTCCACTATTTGTCAATTCTTTTTTTAGATTATAAGCTAAAGCAACTGGTATAGTAACCCCACTACTATTACCAAATTTTCCTACGATGTTGTTGGGCATTTTTTCATATGGAACACCTATTTTATCAGCAATTTTTTCAAGCATAAACTTGTTAGGCTGATGGAATGCAAAATAGTCAACATTTTGAAGGGAAGTCTTTGAAAATTTTAATAGATCATTTATCATATTAGGAACTTTTGATTGAACAAAATTAAATACTGCAGCACCATCCATTTTTAAATGATCTTTTGATCTCCTATTTCCATCACCTACATTTTCGAGTTGTGAAGTTAGTTGATCTGATGGCATACGAAATCCTCCTGCTGGGATAGTAAGAGCTTCTCGGTCTTTTCCATCCATTTTTATATTAGCATAAACTTTTTCATTAACTTTGTTTTCAATAATAGTTATGGAAAGCGCATCTCCAATTAAAGGAAAGCTATTTCTATCATATATAGAAACTTTTTGACTCAAAACATCACCATTAATAAGAACTACTTTGTTAATTGATGGTTGCTGAAGCAGCATAAAAGCTTGCATTAGACCAACTATATAACCTGCACATCCTTGAGTAATATCCATGCACAATAGGTCTGTTTTAAGTCCCAGTTCACCTTGAATAACACTACTAGTTCCTGGAATAAAATAATCAGGAGATTGAGTTACAACTATCAAAGAGTCAAAACTATCCTTTAAAAGACCTCCAGTTTTAAACAAATAACCTAAACCAAATACTGCTAAGTCCGAAACACATGTTTTGCCATCAACAATTCTGTGTTTATTGTATCCCATTACTTTTTTTAACTTTAAAGATCTAGAGTCAGGAAAATTATACATTTTCATATCATCCATAAAATCACGTTCATTCTTGGGCACAACAACCAATAATCCAGTAATACTGATATCTTTGTAAAATAAATTCATTGTTAATTATTGGTATATTTAGAAACTAAGCCCACTATTGAATTAATACTTATAAAATTATCTATAGTAATATCTGTACCATTTATAGAAATATTAAATTTTTTATCTAAATTAGAAACTAGAAGAACCACATCAAAAGAATCTAGTAATCCGTCTAATATAAAATTATCAGATTTTAAAAATTCTCCTTCAGGCCTCACTGATAGGAGTGACTCAAGTATTTTTTTTTTCATTATTATTTTAGATCAATTTTAATCGATAATTATATATTACTCTTTATTAATTACATTCATAGTCTTAAATATTAATTCAGCTCTTACCCAATCATCTTTTGTATCAATATCTTGAACTCTATAGTGAGGGATTTTGATAGGTCTAGCTATCTTTGAAAATGGTGAAATACCACTATCAATATATTCACTTTTCATCCAATAAAATTGGCCAGCATCATGATAAGCTTTTTCTAAGTCTTGAGATCTTGTCGTTAGATGTTTGGGCTCAAACATTGTTACACTGCCGTCTTCAGTTAATTTAATAGCCCGTTGTATTGGAAAATTGAATTCCACTATAGGGTAAACAACTTGGCAATCTTTATGTTGTAAAATTTTTTCATAGGCATTTGTTAAATCCTTAGAAGTTGTAAAAGGTGCTGTAGCATAAAGAGCACAAACTAAATCAACTTTTCCAATGTTTTCTTCTACCCAGAAAAAAGCATGATTAATAACATCAATACTTGTGCTATGATCATCAGATAAATTTTTAGGTCGAAAAAAAGGAACAGATGCACCATAATTCATTGCAATTTTTGCAATCTCACTGTCATCTGTTGAAACTATAACATGATCAAATATTTTAGACTCAAGCGCAGACATTATAGAATAAGAGATTATTGGTTGTCCGCAAAATAATTTAATATTTTTTCTTGGAATTCTCTTACTCCCACCTCTCGCTGGAATTATGCAAATATTCATTATAATAATTTTTTTTTCAAATCTGTTATTTGTGTATTTAAACTTTTTGACATATTGTTTTGACTTACCCAATATTAATCAAAAAAATAATTTTCATAAAAAAATGTTTTATAGGTTTTTCTTCAACTACTCTAATTTGTAAATCTCACAAATATACGAACATTGGTTTAAAGTAGTGTATCCAAAAATAGTATATATGTTTTATTATTTTTTAAAAGTTTTATTTGATTTACTATTTTTTTGTTATCTAGAGAGTTGCTTTTCTTACTTACTATCTAAGTCCCTTTATTGCAGAATTTTTGCTAACTAGATAACTCAGCGATAGGTTTACTAATCATGGCAACTAATTAATCTAGTATATGTTTTATAGTTATAGAAATTAATAAAATAATTTAATATAAGGGACTATTCCTTATGAAAAAAGCTTTAATTACTGGAGTGACAGGTCAAGATGGATCTTATTTAGTAGAATTTTTACTCAACAAAAAATATGAAGTTCATGGTATTAAAAGAAGAACATCTTTGATTAATACTTACAGAATTGATAATTTATATCAAGATCCCCACGAAAAAAATAAAAATTTTAATAATTATATTTTAAAAAATACGATTGAAAATTATAACTTAAAATCAAAGTTATAATAAAAATAAAAATTTCTAGTTAAAATAACCACCTGCTGTTATCCATAATATTTAGATTAGTTGTTGTTTTATAAATTAAATAGATGTAATTTTTGTTAAAAAAATAAAGTGAAAAATATTATTATCACGGGTGGAGCTGGTTACGTAGGCTCACACTGCGTCATATCTTTGGTAAAAAATGGTTTTAGACCAATAATTCTTGATAATTTTTCAAATAGCCATCAAAACGTAATTAAAAAATTAGAAATTATTACTAATAAAAAAATTACCTTTCATAACGTTGATGTAAGAGACAAGAAAAAATTAAGAGCAATTTTTAAAAAATATTTATGTTATGCAGTTATTCATTGTGCAGGTTTTAAGTCAGTAGGAGAGAGTGTTGAGCAACCAACTTCTTATTTTGATAATAATATTGGGTCTACTCTATCTTTATTAGAGTGTATGCAACAATATAATATATTTAAACTTATATTTAGTTCTTCAGCTGCTGTTTATAATGATGCTCAATCCTTACCAATAAAAGAAACCAGCAAAATTGGAAATACAAAAAACCCATACGGCACATCTAAATATATTATTGAACGAATTTTAATGGATCTTGCAAAATCTGATAAAAGGTGGAGCATAAGAATTGCAAGATACTTTAATCCAATAAGCAATCACTCATCAGGTCTTATAAAAGAAAATTCTAAAGGTATTCCAAATAATTTAGTACCTTATATTATCAGGGTAGCTCAAAAAAAATTACCATTATTAAAAGTATTTGGTAAAAATTATAAAACTAAAGATGGAACTGGAGTAAGAGATTATATCCATGTAATGGATTTAGCAGATGGCCACGTTGCAATGATGAAAAATAATAGGCTTAAAAAAGGTTTAAAAATTTATAATTTTGGGACCGGCAAAGGTTCTAGTGTTTTAGAAGTTGTTGATGCATTTGAAAAACAAACTGGAATATCTGTTCCATTTAAATTCTCAAATAGACGAAAAGGAGATGCCCAAGCATCTTTTTGTAGCTCTAAAAAAACACTAAAAGAGTTGAATTGGAAAAATAAATATGATCTTGCTCAAGCTATGATGGATATTAACAAAATAATTTAATATAAAGGATTATCTTTATGAAAAAAGCTTTAATAACAGGAATAACAGGTCAAGATGGGTCTTATCTTGCAGAATTTTTACTGAATAAAGATTATGAAGTGCATGGTATTAAAAGAAGAACTTCTTTAATTAATACTCAAAGAATTGATCATTTGTATCAAGATCCTCATGAAAAAAACCAAAAATTTATTTTACATCATGGCGATCTTACAGACTCAATGTCATTAATAAGAATTATCCAGGAAGTACAACCTGATGAAATATATAATTTAGCTGCACAAAGTCATGTGGCAGTTTCATTTGAAGAGCCAGAATATACTGCTAATTCTGATGCAATTGGTGCTCTTAGAATTTTAGAAGCAATTCGTATTTTAAAATTAGAAAAAAAAACCAAATATTACCAAGCTTCAACTTCTGAGTTATATGGAGCAGTTAGAGAAACACCACAAACTGAAAAAACACCTTTTTATCCTAGAAGTCCTTATGGTGTCGCTAAACTTTATGCTTATTGGATAACAGTAAATTATAGAGAAGCTTATGACATTTATGCTTGTAATGGGATTCTATTTAATCATGAAAGTCCTGTTCGAGGAGAAACATTTGTTACAAGAAAGATTACTAGAGCTTTAGCTAGAATAAAATTAGGATTACAAAAAAATTTATATCTTGGGAACTTAGATGCTAAGAGAGATTGGGGTCATGCAAAAGATTTTGTAGAAGCGCAATGGTTAATGCTTCAACAAGAAAAACCAGATGATTTTGTAATTTCAACTGGCACACAATATTCTGTACGAGACTTTATTAATTTAGCTTCAAAAAATCTAGATATGAAAATTAATTGGATAGGAAAAGATTTAGAGGAAGTTGGATCATTAAATGGAAAAGAAATTATAAAAGTAGATCCAAGATATTTTAGACCAACAGAAGTTGAATCTTTATTGGGCGATTCAAGTAAAGCAAAAGAAAAATTAAATTGGTCTCCAAAAATATCATTTAAACAGTTAGTAAAAGAGATGGTAGATGAGGATTTAAAATTAGCAAAAAATGATAAAATTATTAATCATTAAAACTAATCAAATAATATAAAAAAACTTATTTTAAAATGTCTAAACAGAGAATATTTATAGCAGGTCATAAAGGTATGGTTGGATCTGCTATACTTCGACATCTAAGAGATTTTGAAATAGAAATTATAACCAAGGATAGAAAACAACTTGATCTATTGAAGCAAGAAGAAGTAAGAATTTTTTTTAGAGATAAAAAAATTGATCAAGTATATTTGGCTTCAGCAAAAGTGGGAGGCATTCATGCTAATAGTGTTTATCCAGCTGAGTTCATTTACGAAAATTTAATGATACAATCTAATATTATTCATTATGCTTTTCTCAGCGGTATAAAAAAATTATTATTTCTAGGCTCAAGCTGTATTTATCCTAAAAATATTAGCGAGCCTATTAAGGAAGAAGATTTATTAGTTGGTAAACTAGAGCCAACTAATGAACCTTATGCTATTGCTAAAATAGCTGGAATTAAAATGTGTGAAAGTTATAATCGTCAATATGGCAAAAGTCATGACATTGATTATAGAAGTATAATGCCAACTAATCTTTATGGTCCTGGGGATAATTATCATAATAAAAATAGTCATGTTATTCCAGGTTTGATTGATCGATTTCACCAAGCTAAAATTAGTAATTTAACCAATGTCACAATTTGGGGAACAGGTAATCCTAAACGAGAATTTTTATATGTAGACGATATGGCGCGAGCATCAATTTTTTTGATGAATATAGATAAAAAGGCTTATGATCAGTGTACCTCTCCAATGGGTAGCCATATTAATGTTGGTAGTGGTAAAGATCTTACCATAAAGGAATTAGCAGAAATAATTAGAGATGTTGTTGGTTATAAAGGAGAGATAAGTTTCGACTCAACTAAGCCAGATGGAAATCCAAGAAAATTATTAGATAGTGAAAGAATAAAAAATCTTGGATTTAATGCTAAGGTAAGTTTAAAGGAAGGTTTAATAAAAACCTATCAAGATTACATAAAAGTTTAATGGAAAAATTTAGAAAATTTTTATATTTACTTACACCTCAAGAGCGTAAGCGTGCAAGTTTATTACTCATAATGATTACAATAATGGCGTTACTAGATATGATAGGTGTAGCATCAATATTACCTTTTATGGCAGTGCTTACTAACCCTAGTCTTATTGAAACTAATTTACTTTTAAACAAATTGTTTGAAGCTTCAAGTTTTTTTGGAGTTGAAAGTATTAAACAGTTTCTTTTTTTTTTAGGTGTCATTGTGTTTATAATATTATTAATCTCACTCGCTTTTAAAGCTCTGACAACATATGCGCAAATACGATTTGTTCAAATGCGAGAATATAGTATTGGCAAAAGGTTAGTAGAAGGATATTTGCATCAACCTTATAGTTGGTTTTTGAATCGTCATAGTGCTGATCTTGGAAAAACTATTTTATCAGAAGTAAGTCATGTAATAGGGTTAGGTGTAAATCCATTGATGGAATTGATTGCTAAAAGTATGGTTACAATAGCACTAATAACCTTGCTAGTTTTAACAGATTCAAAACTTGCATTAATTGTAGGTTTTTCAATTGGTGGAACTTATGGGGTGATTTTCTTTTTTACTCGAAGTTATCTCAATCAAATTGGTAACATACGTCTAAAGAATAATAATTTACGTTTTAAGGCAGTAAGTGAGGCTTTTGGAGCTGTAAAAGAGATAAAGGTAGGAGCCTTGGAAAAAATTTATGTTAAGCGTTATTCCGATTCAGCCGTAACTTATGCTCAAAACCAAGCTTCAGCATCAGTTATTGGTTTGCTGCCTAGATTTATTTTAGAAGCTATAGCATTTGGAGGTATTTTGTTAGTAATACTCTATCTAATTGCAAAAACTGGTACTTTTAATGACGCTTTACCCATCTTAAGTTTATATGTTTATGCTGGTTATCGATTGATGCCAGCTCTACAACAAATTTATGCTTCCTCTTCTCAACTTACTTTTGTTGGTGCATCAATTGATAAGTTGTATAGTGACATTAAAAGTCTTAATTCACATAAATCAATTCAGAAAGAAGGGGCTTTATTTCTCAATAAAAAAATTACTTTAAAAAATATTTATTATAGCTATCCCAATACATCTCGCGTGGCATTAAAAAACCTAAACATAAGTGTACTTGCAAATACGACTGTTGGATTGGTGGGGGCAACTGGAAGTGGTAAAACAACAACAGTTGATATAATTCTTGGACTGCTAATTGCCCAAAAGGGAACTTTAGAAGTTGATGATAAAATAATATCAAAACAAAAAATTAGAGCTTGGCAAAAGTCAATTGGTTATGTACCACAGAGCATATATCTTTCTGATGATACTATAGCTGCTAATATTGCTTTTGGGATTGATCCTAAAGATATGAATTTAAAAGCTATTAAAAGAGCCTCAAAAATTGCAAATTTACATAAGTTTGTTATAAATGAATTACCTAAAAAATATCAAACAATAATTGGCGAAAGAGGTGTTAGATTATCAGGGGGACAGCGTCAAAGAATTGGAATTGCAAGAGCCTTATATCACAATCCAAAAATACTAATTTTAGATGAAGCAACGAGTGCTTTAGACAATCAAACAGAGAAAGCAGTGATGGATGCGGTTAATAATCTTACCAAAAGTATAACTATCATTTTAATTGCCCATCGTTTGAGTACAGTAAAAAAATGTGATAAGATTTTTATATTAGAAAATGGTAAAATAAAAAATCAAGGAACGTTTAAGGAATTAATTAAAATTAATAAAGATTTTCGTCTAAATGCTCAAAATTAATAAATTAAAATGTTAACTAATTCATCTATTTTAATTACAGGTGGAACAGGATCTTTTGGTTACAGTTTTGTTCCGTCTACATTAAAGAAATATAATCCTAAGCGTTTAGTGATTTTTTCACGGGATGAAATGAAACAATGGGAGATGGCAAAACACTTTAAAGATGACTCAAGAGTGCGTTTTTTTATTGGAGATGTTCGTGATAAAGATCGACTTTACCGAGCTTTGCATAATATAGATTTTGTCGTTCATGCTGCAGCAACTAAAATAGTTCCTACTGCTGAATACAATCCATTTGAATGTATTAAAACTAATGTTAATGGTGCTATGAACTTAATTGATGCATGTATTGATCAGAATGTTAAACGAGTAGTAGCACTATCAACTGATAAAGCAAGTAGTCCAATAAATTTGTATGGAGCAACTAAATTAGCATCTGATAAATTATTTACAGCAAGCAGCCATTCATATGCAAGTGGGCATAAAACATGCTTTTCCGTCGTTAGATATGGTAACGTAATGGGTTCACGTGGATCTATAATTCCATTCTTTATTTCACTAAAAGATAAAGGAATATTACCTATTACTGATGAACGAATGACCCGTTTTATGATCTCTCTTGATCAAGGAGTTGAATTGGTATGGCATGCGTTTGATGATATGTACGGTGGCGAAATTTATGTTAAAAAGATTCCTTCTATAAAGGTTACAGATATTGCTAGAGTAATTGCGCCTGAAGCAAAGCATGAGATCATAGGTATTCGTCCAGGCGAAAAAATGCATGAACAAATGATTGGTAAAGATGATAGTTATTCAACGTATGAATATTCCAGTTACTATAAAATTCTACCTCAGATTAATAACTGGGGAAAGGATAGTTTGCGAATAAAAGATGGAATAAAAGTGCCTGAAGATTTCATTTATAGCAGCGATAATAATCAAGATTGGATGACACAAGCTGACCTCAAAGCTTGGATTGACAAAAATTATCTTAATATGGGTAAGATTTAAATTATGATACCCTATAGTCGTCAAGATATTACGGACGATGATATCTCTGAAGTAAAAAAAATTTTACACTCAGATTTTTTAACTCAAGGCCCAACAGTACCTAAGTTTGAACAGTTAGTTGCGAATTATTGTGGTGCCAAACATGGAGTTGCAGTAAATAGTGCAACTAGCGCATTACACATTGCATGTCTTGCACTAGGACTTGGTTCAGGCGATTTGTTGTGGACTTCTCCAAATACTTTTGTAGCTTCTGCTAATTGTGGGCTTTACTGTGGGGCTGACATAGATTTTGTTGATATTGACTCGAAGACATACAATATGAGTGTCGATGCTTTATCAGAAAAATTAATTAAAGCAGAAAAATTAGGCAGGTTACCAAAAGTTTTAATACCAGTACATTTTGCAGGGCAACCTTGTGATATGCCTGCTATTTATGATTTGTCAATTCGCTATGGTTTTAAAATAATAGAGGATGCTTCTCATGCAATAGGCTCAAGTTATAATAAAATTAAAGTTGGCTCATGTAATCATAGTGACATTACAGTTTTTAGTTTTCATCCAGTAAAAATTATAACCACTGCAGAAGGAGGCATGGCATTAACTAACAACAAGGATATTGCTGATAAAATATCCAGGCTACGTACCCATGGTATTACAACTGATAAAAAATTGATGCAAAAACGTCCAGAGAAAGAAATCTGGAACTATCAGCAAATTGAATTAGGGTTTAATTATAGAATGAACGACATCCAAGCTGCGCTTGGGATAAATCAAATGAAGCGACTAGATGATTATGTTAAATCACGTCATAAAATTGCAAAAATTTATGATAAAGAGCTTGACAAAATATCTATTAAAAAACCTTTTCAATCGCCAACCAATTATTCAAGTTTCCATTTATATCCTATAAGAATTAAAGAAAATTTTAAGGGTCTTACACAAAAAAAAATTTATAATATTTTACAGAAAAACAACATAGCAGTTAATCTTCACTATATTCCGGTTCACCGTCATCCATATTATGAAAACTTAGGATTTAAAAAAAATGATTTTCCTGAGTCTGAAAAGTTTCATAAAGAAGTTGTTTCTTTACCAATTTTTCCAAAACTTTCAAGTGAGCAGCAAAAGATTGTAATTGAACATTTGATCTCTGCGATACAAAACATGTAAAATTAAAGATATCATAAAATATTTACAAACAATTGTTATTATTTTAATATATAATTTTTCCATGATTAAGAAAATTAAAAAATTTATTATCTCAACAATTAATTTAATTTTTATGGATCATAATGAAAAAAATTTTATAAATCACAATAAATCTTTATTTAACAATCTTCAGAGCAAAGATAATAAAATATTGATTGAGAATAATAATATGTGCCCCAATTATATTGCAGTTAGTTATTTTTCAAACGTTTTATCTAAAATTCATGATGCTGAACTTGTGGGGTATCAACCAAGGATAAAATTTGGTTTATATAATAAACTTAAATTTTATTTACTCGACTTTAAGGTAAAGAAAATTTACAAATCTTTTGGAGTTAACAAATTTTTAAATCATAATATACTTGGCTATCGTAGTTTAGCTAATCGTCTTACAAACAAATTAATGTCCGATATAAACTCTAAGACAGATTTAATAAATTTAATTGTTGA
>Ga0075110_1001352_pt1 | contig 10475 bp, 12 predicted proteins | sample AntAceMetag02UK8_FD_69799 | JGI IMG/M metagenome (GOLD analysis project Ga0075110, IMG submission 69799) | Saline lake microbial communities from Ace Lake, Antarctica - Antarctic Ace Lake Metagenome 02UK8 | ecosystem: Environmental > Aquatic > Non-marine Saline and Alkaline > Saline | place... | reverse complement strand
TGCCGCACCACCTTTAACTGCACCGATGCCTGCCCTCGTGGCATTGAAGTAACAAAAGCGATTCAAGAAGTAAAGCGCGCTTTAATCTTCCGACGAGGCTGACCTAGTTCATGGCTGCAGATTCCCAGTCCCTTTGTGGGACAAAAACACTCTTCGTTGACAATTCGTAAAGTTGCGCGAGCGACTGAACTCCGAGAAAGTCGCCCCAAGCGTCAATCCTTGTCGCTAACATCGAGAAGTCTTCCGACAGATTAATAATTGAATTCTCATTACGCTCACCCATCAAACCAGTACGAATAGACCGGTTTGATTTCACTCGCTTATCTAGACGTCGACTGCGAAGTACTGGGTCTCGAGAAATTCGTGGATTCCGGCGAAACCACCTTCACGGCCCAGCCCTGATTCCTTCATGCCGCCAAATGGTGCGGCAGGGTCGGAGGCAATCCCGCGGTTGATAGCGACCATGCCCGACTCCATCCGGCGGGCGATCTTGATTCCTTCTCCGTTGTCTTTGGCGAAGACGTAGGACATCAGGCCGTACTCGGTGTCGTTAGCCATCCGAACAGCTTCGTCTGTGCTTGAAACCGAAACGACAGGAGCAACCGGACCAAATATTTCATTGCGGGTGAGAACCGAGCCGTGTTCAATTCCACGAACAATTCGTGGTGCGACGAATGCTCCGGTCTTGGGAGCGGTACCCGCCTGGGTAATTTGCGCGCCCTCGTTCTCCGCTTCCCCAAGCAGCTCCAGGATCTTGTCGCGCTCCTTATCACTGACCATGGCGCCGAGCTCATTGCTGGGATCAATGCCCGGACCAATTTTGAGTCCGCGCAGTGCTGCTTCAAACTTGTCCGCAAATTCACCACTAATGGATTCGTGAACATAGAACCTGTTAGCGGCGGTGCAAGCCGAACCACCATTTCGCATTTTTGCGATCATTGCGCCTTCAACTGCGCTATCAACATTGGAGCCTTCAAGGACAAGGAATGGCGCGTTTCCGCCAAGTTCCATTGAACTTGGGAGCACTCGATCCGCCGTTTGTTTGAGCAGCATTTTGCCAACATAGGTAGAGCCGGTGAAGGACAAAGTGGCGACTCGCGGGTCGGCCAAGATCGCACTGGACACTTCACCAGATTGTGAGGTTGTCACGATATTAACAACACCAGCCGGGGCACCTGCGCGCTCAAGAATTTCACCAATCCACAACGCGGTCAATGGTGTTTCTGATGGTGGTTTCAACACAGCGGTGCAACCGGCAGCCAACGCTGGACCCAGTTTGCGGGTGATCATGGCGGCGGGGAAATTCCATGGGGTAATCATGTAGGCAACACCCATCGGGCGGTAATCGGTGATGATTGTTTTGTCGCGGTTGGGCGCGTAACGGAATCCGCCCTCAACCCGGGGTGCTTCTTCGGAGAACCAGCGGAAGAACTCAGCCGCGTAGAGTGCCTCGCCCATGGCGTCGCGCCAGGCTTTACCGTTCTCCAGGGCAATGAGTCGGGCACAGTCATCAATTTCTGCGACCATAATGTCAAATGCCTTGCGCAGAATTTCGGCGCGCACTCGGGCCGGGGTGATTGACCACTTTTGGAATGCCTCATGGGCTGCATCAACCGCTTGAATACCCTCAGCAACGCCGGCATCCCCGATTGTTGCCAAGGTGGCGTAGGAAGCCGGGTTGATCACGTTGAGCCCAGCGGCCGTCGCGATCCACTCTCCTCCAATGAGCAGGCGGGTTGGTGTGCTGGCGGGTAAAGCTTCCGAGAGAGCGTTAGCGGACACGTGATGCCTTTCATTTCGTTGGGTGCGGACTAAATCTAGTCCTATGACCCTGATCAAGGTCAAAGTGTGACTCGATCCACAGACGGCGGTGCTTGGGCGACTAAATAACGGGTTGGGGCTAGCATTGAATGGTTATGCGACCACGATCTCCCCAGCGGCGAAGTATGTTCACTTCCATCGGACTCGCGGCTACCTTGGCACTGACCTTCGGAGCGGTCCCGGCGCTGGCAGCACCAAGTACCAACCCAGTGGGTGGCGAGCAACTCACGGGTAAGGGCAAGATCGTGACCTTGAGCGAAGGATCGGATCCATTGCCTGATGTTTGGGCAAAGACTTGGGTGGTTGCCGACGCCGACACTGGTGAAATCCTCGCTGCGAAAGGTCCACATGTTTTGCGGGCACCGGCGAGTACGTTAAAGATCTTGACCGCACTGACGTTGATTCCCCAGTTAGATCCAGCGACCTTAATTAAGGCGAAGAAACGGGCGGTCAATACCTACGGAACCAGAGTCGGTTTAGTCCGTGGTCGCGATTACACGGCTAATGACCTCTTTTATGCCCTGCTGTTACCCAGTGCTAACGACGCAGCGATGGCACTGGCCCAAGGTGCTGGGACCGTCAAAACTACTTTGGCACAAATGAATCAAGTGGCTGATTCACTTGGTGCTTTAGACACTGTTGCAAAGAACCCAAGCGGGCTTGACGCACCTGGGCAGGTATCAAGTGCCTATGACCTAGCCACCATTGGCCGCTCTGCATTGGCCTTGCCTTACTTCCGCGAAGTTGTCGCCACTAAGAAGTACGAATTCTCCAATAAGAAAAAATCTAAAACCATTTATACGCAAAACCGAATGCTACTCGGTAACTTTAAAGGCACAATCGGCTTGAAAACTGGCTACACCACAAATGCCGGGCGCACCTTTGTCGGTGCAGCTGAACGCAAAGGCACGACCTACATCGTTTCGCTGATGGGAATCAAGGAAGCAAGCTCAAGTGCCGCTGAGAAACTTTTGGACTGGGCCTTTGCCAATGGCGACACGGTAACCCCGATCGGGGTGTTGGGGCAGAACACTCTCCCTGCGGCCGGTCTAACTTCCACTGCGCAATCAAATGCCGAATCGCCAGCCGATCCGGTAGTTGCGTATCAACCAACAAGTACAGCTACAGCTGGCTCCAGCCTTGATGGATTGGCCATTGGCTGGATGCTGTTATTCGCGGCGATAATTGCTTTCGTTCTCTACGGAATTCGGTCTGCCTTCACCCAACGAAAGAACCGCGGGCGACTCACCGGTAAGGGAAAAATTACCCTCGAGAATTAGTCGGAAAACCAACTCGCTGGTAAACCAGATCAAGAGTTGGTGCCGCGGCTTCGCGAGCTTTGTGGGCTCCCTTATTCATCAGTGACTCAAGTTCACCTGGGTCGGTCAATAGTTCATTGACTCTAGTGCGAATCGGTTCAACAACTCCCAGAACAATTTCCGCAGTTTCCTTTTTCAAATCCCCGTAACCTCGGCCAGAATATTCTGATTCGAGTTCATCAATTGATTTTCCGGTAATAGCTTTCTGCAGGGCGAGTAAGTTAGAAACACCGGGTTTGGCTTGCTCATCGAAGCGCACTTCGGCATCCGAGTCTGTGACAGCACTTTTAATCTTTTTTTCAGCCGCATTACTTTCATCAAGTAGGAATACGCAACCGCTAGGACTTGACTTGCTCATCTTGGCGGTGGGTTCCTGTAAGTCAACTATTCGACTGGTCTCCTTGACCACCATGACTTCGGGTACTGCAAATGTCTCACCAAATTTTGAATTGAACCTCTGGGCTAAATCGCGAGTGAGTTCAAGGTGCTGACGTTGATCCTCACCGACGGGAACGCCATTTGCTTGGTAGAGCAGAATGTCAGCTGCCTGCAAGATCGGGTAGGTGAACAATCCAACCGTTGACCGGTCATTACCCGCCTTCGAGCTTTTATCCTTGAATTGGGTCATCCGGCTTGCTTCACCAAAACCCGTCTGGCATTGCAGGACCCACGAAAGTTGGCTGTGGGCCGCCACCTGACTCTGCGCGAATACTGTGCATTTGTCGGGGTCCAGTCCGATTGCGAGCAACTGGGCGAAAGACACAAGCGTTCGTTTGCGCAATAGTTGCGGATCATGGTCGACGGTGATCGCGTGTTGATCTACCACGCAAAAATACGAATCGTGACTTTCCTGGAGTTTCACCCACTCCTGTAGAGCTCCCAAAAGGTTACCAATATGAAAGGAATCCGCTGTCGGCTGGATACCAGAAAAAATTCTCAGTTTTTGATCGCTATTCAACACCGTCGTATTGTTCCTCACTACTTTTTTCGTGGGTCACCACCCGCACCCTGGCCACCCGACGACCGTCAAGTTCGGTAACTACAAACTCGTGATTGGCCAAATCAACCTTGTCACCAATTTGAGGTAGCTGCCCTAGTTGAGAAATAATGAAACCAGCGATTGTTTCAAATGGGCCCTCGGGCAGTTCTATTGACGTTTGATCCTCAAAGTCATCCCGATTGAGAAGCCCGTCGACGGTTATTTCGCCCATGACGCTTGGCTCGAGTGCTGGGGCCTCGACGTCGTACTCATCCTTGATGTCACCGATCAGCTCCTCAACAAGATCCTCCATGGTGACCAAGCCAGCGGTGCCACCATATTCATCTTGGACCATGGCTAAGTGGGCGCGCAGGCGTCGCATTTCATTGAGAGTGCTGAGAACTGCTTTGCTCGCCGGGAAGGTTATGACTTCGCGCGCGAGCTTGCCCACGTGAATACTTGTGTCTTTAAGGTCGGGGTCGAGAAGATCACGAATATGCACGAATCCGACGACTTCATCAGCGCTGCCCCGAATCACCGGATAGCGCGAATGAGGTTGGTCAGAAATTAAGCGGATTGCCTTGGACACCAGTAATGATGCATCCAGGAAGGAAACTTCGGTGCGTGGCATCATAACTTCGCGTAATTCGCGTTCGCCTGCTGCAAAAATGTCATCAATCATTTCGCGCTCTTCAACGCTGAGGTCTTCGTGCGCCGCTACGAGGTCGCGAAGTTCTTCACCACTCATCTGCTCTTTTGCAGCCTTGGGATCAATCCCGAACAGGCGAACAATGACATTCGTTGAAGCACCCAATGCGGCAATAAAAGGTCTCGTGATCTTGGCGGTGAGTTCAATAGGTCCCGCCACAAATAATGCAACCTGCTCAACCCGCTGCAGCGCAATTCTCTTTGGCACCAATTCGCCCAGGACGAGGGAGATATAGGCGATCACGACCGTGGTTAGCACGAATGCAACCGTGCTGGCGGCTGTGTCGCTCAGTCCCAAATCTGCTAGTGGGACCGCAAGCTCGGGTGCAATGGTGGCTGCACCAAAACCAGCCGAGATAAACCCGGCGAGGGTCACCCCGACCTGACCTGCCGCCAAGAAGCGACCCGGATCGGCGGTTAGGCCAGCAAGAGTGCGACCCCTTTTGGAATTCTCGGCCAAGCGCGCGACCTGACTTTCCCGCACCGACACCAAAGCAAGCTCTGCCGCTGCGAAAAATCCACCGATTAAGACAAAAACTAAGATCACACCAAAGTTGACCAAGGTATCGCTCACGCGCCTAACAATAGGAGTTCACGCTGTTTAGGTGCTGACGGCGGGTTTGACCTCGAGCGAGACGGCGCCGGCTCCTGAGAGTTTCACGGTGAATCTGTCTCCTAGTTGAAGTATCTGCATCGGAATTACTGAGCCCAGAAAAACCAGGTCTCCGGGGCGGAGCCCACGCCCCAAGTCTGCAGCCGCGTCGGCTACTTGGCGAATACCGGCAAGGATTGAGCCGGTCATCGCCTGTGGGTCTTTGATCTTTTCACAGAGAGTGTCATTGTGGGAAACGTGCAAAGCCAAATCCCTGAGATCTGCTGGTCAGGTGAGGTCTCCCGGTGGTGATGCTATCCATCTCTGTCAATAAATGTTTTCTGACATAGCCATGACCAGGTCTTCCGGTGAGAAATCACATCGGCTGTTTCAATTCCGGGGACGAGGCTTTCAATGGAGACGATGATTCGCATTTCCGATGCACCCTGCGGAAGATCTCGCCCGATCCGTGCAACTATTTCTGCTTCGATCACGGGGGTGACGTATCCCGCAATTTCTAGTGACACATTTAGGGGGGTGATGCCCTTGGGAAATCAGCGCACCGACCAGCAGGCCTGAAATATTGAGAGCTGCAAGCCCACCGGGTGAACCGAAACCTATTTTCCAGCCTAATTGTTGTTGCGGTGAATCCATCTCAATATAGATCCGCAGGCCTTCTATTCCCGCTAGGAGTCTCGGATCGCCAAGGTTGGTCGAATCAATGGTCATGGTGAACTTCGTAACCGGCAGCATCAAGTGATCCGGCTCCGCTCCAACCCCAAGCCAGCACCACATCTTGATCGATGGTGTTCTTGAATCCATGCCACTGTCACCTGGGAGTAAACACAGCATCATCTTTGCGCAATGGCGATTCTGCGTCGTTGGCATACATCACTCCATTGCGCGAAATCACAATCCAGAATTCTTCGGCGTGGAAGTGTTTGTGTCGATCGTGCATGGCACTGGTGGCAGCACGATCCAACCGAGTCGGAATTTTTCAGATCCTGCGCCTGCTTGGTCGACCAGAAAATGCACTTTCATGTCGATCCATCCGTCTCCACGCTTGAGACCAGAGACAACCGGCACTTGGTCAAGGTTAGTTACAAATCGTTCTAGTTCAGAGATCATGACTCATCTCCATTTATTCGACGGCAAGCGTGGCGTGCAACTACGAAATCGTGATGCCCAAGCCCAAATCCTCGAATTGCATTCATCATTTAGTTTACAGCTGCGGCCAGTGGTGCCGGTGACGCGAGTCTGCGAGCCTGTTAAGCACGAGCGCCATATCTTTTTGTTGCAATGCAACGTCATCGAGTGGTTTCACTGGCATATTCCCTTCAAGGATGAACGGTCTTCACTATGACAGTACCGGCGAAGCCGCGACACTTTTCAAGATTGCATCTACCACCACGCTCCGTTCAACACCCCCGCGCTCAGCCATGGCAACCGCTTCACCAAAGGCGATGACCTCCACCATGAGCAGCAGATTAATAGCGAGTTTTGTTCGATCTGCCAATCCACTTGAGCTGATATACGACAGGGTTGAGCCGATTGCAACGAGTACCTCCCGAACTTGATCGTAGGCTGATTGGTCGCCTGCGACTATCACTGAGGCATTGCCCTGTTTTACCATTAATGGGCTGCCAGACGGTGGCGCATCGAGCATCGAGCATCGAGCATCGAGCATGGTGCGGTCCTATTCCTTAAAGGCCGGAGAGACTTCACGGCTAACTTCAGGCACAGTGGTGCCCATGTCTAAATAGACGGCTTTAGGTGACAGTCCGTGAATGATTCCCTCTGGTCGGAAAGCAACAGCTTTCACCGCTGATCCATCAGTGACAATGGACAAAACTAAATCTGCATTTTCGGCAGCCTGGCTGGGCTTCGCGGCGACGCTCATTCCCAGTGCTTCAAGTTCGTCAGTTTTCCCAGGGGAATGTACTCCAACCTTGGACCTCGTGCTCTGCCTCAGGCAGCCTGGGGAAAATAACCTGCCCCATGTCTCGTAATCCTACGAATCCTACCTCAGCCATTTTTGTCCCTTCCTCGAGAAATTACACGTCACCTTGTCCGTGGATGTGATATCCGACTTCACGCGCAGGTACACGTCCTTGAATGTCCACTCCTGTTGGCTGCCAGCCACATGCATTAGCGCCAGGTATCCAGACGGTGCTGCTTTCCCCCGGCACAAAGAATTCAACGAAAACCATAGAGTCGTCCGTGTTGTTTGCAAATGAGTGCACCTCGTTTTCGAAGTTATACAGTAAATCACCCGGCTGTAAATCGAGTTCCTGAGCTTCAAGGATCGCAGTGCCACCACCTGAAATTAGGTATTGAAAGTGTTCTGCTCCTTCGTGGTGATGCGCGGCCCCAGAGGCCCCAGGAGGATAAATAATCATTTCACCTTTTACTGCGCGTGTACCCCACAATTTAGGGCTAGCCAAGTAGATGCGCTGGCGTGAGTCATGTTCAGAGTTCAACACCGGTTCACGACTCCAATCAAGAACCACCACGGACTGAACGAGGTTTTCGTCATAATCGCGAGCGTTCGGGACATGTGCATAGAAGAGTTGTGCGGGAGATTCACACACTAGGTCCAAACGTGCACCACCACTAGCCATGACAATGTGGTCACGAGTAATCAGAGAGTCTTCCAGTTTTGCGCTGCCGCCTATAAGTTGAATCCACAGCAAAGAACCCGCCGAGGACTCGATACTCCAGGCTTCGCCCACGTTGAGATTTCGCACTTCGGCGGTTACCCGGCCGTCGGTGGCGTCACCGGGGCCTAAAAGCTGGGTCAATGGGCTACCAGTGTTTTGATCTGGGCGTACAAGTAATGGCATTACGGGACCCTTCGATGGCAGGTATCACGAGTATAGGTACGTGAAGGCAATTCATGCAATCGATTGCGTAAATCTACCGAGAATTGGGTTTACCGCATTGCTCCCTGCAGACGGGCATCAATTGCGCTCAGGAAATCTTGGGTGGTCAGCCATTTTTGCTCGGGTCCGACCAATATGGCCAAGTCCTTGGTCATGTCACCGGCCTCAACGGTTTCAATACAGACTCGCTCGAGCGTGCGAGCAAATTCACTGACTTCTGGCGTGCTGTCCAAAACACCTCGGTGCTCGAGTCCACGCGTCCATGCAAAAATTGATGCAATCGGGTTGGTGGACGTTGGCTTTCCTTGTTGGTGTTGACGGTAGTGGCGTGTCACCGTGCCGTGTGCCGCTTCCGCCTCAACCGTTTTGCCATCAGGTGTCATCAACACACTGGTCATCAGGCCAAGTGAGCCGAAACCTTGGGCGATCGTGTCAGACTGAACATCACCGTCGTAGTTTTTGCAAGCCCAGACGTAGCCGCCTTCCCACTTCATTGCTGCAGCCACCATGTCGTCGATCAAACGATGTTCATAGGAAATTCCCGCTGCTTCAAACTCGTCTTTGAATTCATTCTCAAATATGTCTGCAAAGATGTCCTTGAACTGGCCGTCATAGGCCTTTAGGATCGTGTTCTTGGTGGACAGGTAGACGGGGTAGCCGCGGTTGAGCCCGTAGCGCATGGAAGCACGTGCGAAGTCTCGGATTGACTCGTCTAAGTTGTACATCCCCATGGCAACGCCACCTGCGGGGAAGTCGAAGATGTTGAATTCCATTGGCTCAGAGCCGTCAGTTGGGGTAAAGGTCATTGTGAGCGTTCCTGCGGTGGGGACCTTGAAATCTGTTGCCTTGTATTGATCACCGAATGCGTGGCGACCAATAATTATCGGCTTGGTCCAACCGGGAACAAGGCGTGGAATATTGGAAATGATGATTGGCTCACGGAAAATAACACCCCCGAGAATATTACGAATCGTTCCATTTGGTGACTTCCACATTTTTTTCAGCCCAAATTCTTCAACGCGAGCTTCATCCGGGGTAATAGTCGCGCACTTCACACCGACGCCATATTTTTGAATTGCGTGTGCTGAATCGATTGTGACCTGGTCGTCGGTTGCATCTCGGTTTTCCATGCTCAAGTCGTAATACTTCAGGTCAACATCAAGGTACTTCTCAATTAGTTCAGCCTTAATGAAGTGCCAAATGATTCGAGTCATTTCGTCACCGTCAAGCTCAACGACCGGATTAATAACCTTAATTTTTTGCGACATGCGAATTACTCCTTGAATGTGGGCTTAGTGGGAAACGTGTGAGATGTTTACAGAGCGGAGACGTCGGCTTGCTTCGCCTTTACGGCTTCATAGGCTTCAACGAGAAGGGCTTTTTCTGAGTCGGTGAGTGGGGTCTCCACGATTTTCCTAATTCCCTCTTTGCCAATTTCAGCTTCAACTCCGAGGTAGGCACCGGCGAGACCGTATTCGCCATCAACCCAGGCGCATACTGGCATGACTTTGCCGGCGTTTTCATGGACTGCACGCGCCATGCGGGCTGCTGCCGCCGAAGGGGCGTAATAAGCCGAACCTGTTTTCAATAATGCCACGATTTCAGCTCCACCGTTACGAGTGCGCACGACAAGTTCGTCAATCTGCTCCGGTGAGAGCAGGTCACTCAGCGGCTTGCCATCAACGCTGCAGGCAGATGCTACGGGAACCATAGTGTCACCGTGTGAACCGAGAGTCAGTGTTGTCACTGAACCAACCGGGACATTGAGTTCTTCTGCAACAAAGTGTGAGAAGCGGGCGGTGTCCAGCATCCCCGCTTGGCCAATCACTCGGTTGTAGGGGAACTTGGTGACGAGTTGTGCGAGGGCGGTCATCTCGTCGAGTGGATTAGCAACGTTGATCACAACGCAATCTGGTGCATGCTTGACAATATTTTCACACACTCCACGCATGATTTTTGCGTTGGTTTCAAGAAGGTCCATGCGACTCATACCTGGCTTGCGTGGTAGGCCAGCGGTCATGATCACGATCTCTGAACCGGCGATGGCTTCGTAGCCGCTGCCATCCATCCCCGTAGTCTGGCCAATGAGTTTGGTTTCAAATCCTTCAATCCAACGGGACTGGTTCATGTCAAGTGCGAGGCCTTCGGCTTTCCCGTCGACTACGTCGGTAAGC
>Ga0075110_1001343_pt1 | contig 10545 bp, 11 predicted proteins | sample AntAceMetag02UK8_FD_69799 | JGI IMG/M metagenome (GOLD analysis project Ga0075110, IMG submission 69799) | Saline lake microbial communities from Ace Lake, Antarctica - Antarctic Ace Lake Metagenome 02UK8 | ecosystem: Environmental > Aquatic > Non-marine Saline and Alkaline > Saline | place... | reverse complement strand
AGCGAGGGTGACGGTTTTTACAAGGTGTATATAAACCATCGGGGCCAAGAGAAAAAAGAGCCCCAGTACGAAGACCTGGTAAAATACTTGAATAAAAAAATGGGGAAGTCCGCGAACACACCTATTGGAATGTACGTCTATGATGAAGAAGAAAAGATATGGGTTACAAAGGATGAAGTAGTTATCAAAAATTTCTTCTATTCTTCTATGCGCCCCAAGCCTCGAAACAACATTGTGGAAGAAGCGTATAGAACACTTAGCCACTTTAGGGCCATGCCAGTTTCTTTTTTTGATAAGTCAAAAAGGATCGTGAACCTGCAAAATGGTGTTCTTGATATAAAAACAAGGCATCTAATACCCCATTCGCCGGACTTTGGTTTTAGAAATGTGCTGTCATATAACTACGAACAAGGGGCCGAGTGCCCTAATTTTAAGGCATTTCTTCTGGGCATAATGTGTGACGATGAGGACTTGGTAAAGATCATCCAAGAATTTATGGGGTACATTGTATCGGGCGACGACTGTTGGTTACATAAGGCGTTGATCTTTATAGGCGAGGGTAGCAACGGGAAGTCCACACTTAACCAGGTCTTACTTAGTATGGTGGGGGAAAATAACTGCTCGAAGGTTCCGCTGTCTAGATTTAGTGACCCGCAGTTTTTGTTCCAGCTTGAGGGTGCACTTGTAAACCTGGCAGATGAGAACAGCCCCGACGCTTTACTTAATTCTGACACGTTCAAAGAAGCTGTATCGGGCGGGTATATCAACGTAAAGAAGCTCTATTCTCAACCGTACCCTATGAAAAACAGGGCCAAGTTTATCTTTAACTGCAACTCGATGCCTATTTCAAAAGACAAAACCATGGGGCTATATCGAAGGATGCTTTTTGTGCCGTTTGATAAGGTGTTTACGGAAGAAACGGCTGACGTATTTATCGTAGATAAGCTTTTGGAAGAGCTTCCAGGGATTTTAAACTTCGCGCTTGAGGGTTACGACAGGCTTATTAAGAACAAGAAGTTTACGGTGTCAGTTCAGTCAGAGGACATACTAGATAACTTTAAAGACGCTCAGAACGAAGTTCAGCAATGGCTTGACGAAAGTGTACAAATAATACCAGATAAGGATAGCTTTGTTGCTAGCTCAGTGCTATACAAGCACTATCAAGATTGGTGCGAGGAAAACAGAAAAAAATATGTCACCAATTTTGCTGAGTTCGGTTTTAAACTTCGGAAGTTTGCGGCAGCGAATGGTGCTAAGTCTCTTAGGAGAAGGATTGATGAAACTAAAAACCCAATTCGAGGTTACTCCGGGATTAAGCTACTAAAAAAAGAGGAGCGTTTTTGACGTTTAAATTGATGAAGCATCAAGAAGATGCGATTGCATTGGGCAATTTGGAGCGAGACATATTTCTAGCATGGGAAATGGGGACGGGTAAAAGCTGCGCCACCATTCAGATACTTCGCCATAGGTACGCGCATAGCGGGCGGTTACTTAAGACCTTGATTTTAGCACCTAAAGTGGTCCTAGATAACTGGAAAAAAGAGTTTGCCCTTTATAGTAAAGTGGATCAGGGATATATCCACGTTTTAACAGGTTCGCTCGCCAAAAGAACTGAGCATGTTAAAAAGTACCAAGACTACTCTTCCATATTTATTACTAACTACGAGGCGTTTGATAACAAGGAATTCGTAGCCACGATTAAAGCATGGGACCCCGAGGTACTGGTATGTGACGAAAGCCATATGGTAAAAAGCCATAAATCAAAGCGGGCAAAAGCAGTGGCGTATATTTCCGACGGATGCCTTCACAGGTATTTGCTAACGGGAACCCCGATTCTAAATTCGGTAATGGACTTATTCCAACAGTACCGAATCCTTGACGGGTATCGTGGAAACGAGTCCACCTTTGGCCACAATTTCTTTGCTTTCAGGAACCGTTTTTTCTATGACAAAAACCAAGCGTGGGTAGGCAAGTACAACCATTATCCCGAGTGGGCCCCGCGCCCCGGATCACTGGAAAATCTAATGGAGCTGATTGCGAAAAAGACCATGCGGGTAGAAAAAGCCCAGTGCATGGATTTGCCACCGTATACGGTACAAAATTTAAACGTAGAGATGAGCCCCGAGCAAGGGCGCTTGTATAGGGAGATGAAGAAAGACTTCGTCACGTATTTAAATGACAAGGCGATCATTGCCAATTTAGCAATAGTTAAAGCCCTTCGGCTTCAACAGATAGTGTCCGGGTTTGTAAAGACCGATGACGGGCAAACTACCAGGCTTAGTAAAGTACCACGCCTTGAGGTTTTAAAAGAACAGCTCGAGATGATTACACCAAAGCACAAGGTAATTGTGTGGGCCTGCTTTAAGGAAAACTACGCGATGATTCGCGAGCTGTGTAAAGATGCGGGCATTGAAGCCGTAGAGCTGCACGGCGGGGTCTTGGAAAAAGATAGAAAGATAGCCATAGATAGGTTTACAAATGATGACACAGTTAGAGTTTTAATCGGGAACCAGGGGGCCGCAGGGGTGGGGATCAATTTGGTTGCGGCCTCCTATTCTATTTATTATTCTCGCACCTTTAAGTTGGGGGATGACCTCCAAAGTGAGGCACGGAACTACCGTCGGGGGTCTGAGATCCATGAAAATATAACACGAATTAACTTAGTTAGCCCTGGGACTATTGACAACCTGATATCAGATGCGCTACACTTGAAACTAGATTTAAGCGATAAGTTTCTAAACTATATCAAAGAGAAAGGAAGACATTATGGACTCTAATTGGGCTGAATCAGCACTTGGTTCTGAGAGTAAAATAACAGTAGAAGAACTAGACAAACTAGTTGCCGAGTACGTAGAAAAAAGAAAGCAGTACGAGGAAAAAAAGAAAGCTTCGAGCGAGGCACACGGGATCATGGAGCTTGCGAAAGGTAGTGTGCAAGAAGCCTTGAAAAACCTAGGTAAGAAGTCTTACAAGTTAGAAGGTGTTGGCACCTTTACCAGGGTAATGAAGGAAGTGGTAGCCACTCCCAAAGACCTGGACGCAAAAAGAAGCATATTTAAATGGATAGAAGATAAGTATGGCGCGGATGTTTTAGACAGCATGCGATCCATAAACCACCAAACCCTTAACGCATTCTACAATCAAGAAGTAGAGAAAGAAAAAGAGAACCCAGCATTTAGCATACCGGGAATAGATTCACCGACAGTGGTAGAAAACGTAAGTTTTTTAGCATACCGGGAATAGATTCACCGACAGTGGTAGAAAACGTAAGTTTTAGAAAAGGATAGTAAGTGACAGACAAAGAACGATTCGAGGCATACGCAGAATTAGTGGCACATCTAAAGAGCATCGAAAAGAAACAGTGGTTAGACGTAGTGCAAGTGTTAATGAAAGATAATATATCAATGTACCAACAAAATAAGGAGCTATTAAATGGCAAACAAGGAAGTAGTGAAGAAAGAATCGAACAACCTAGCCCCGGTGATGACAAGCAATGAGTGGGGAAGTCCGCAGAAGTTTACATCAAACGATATCGTAGTACCAAAAATACTACCCATTCAGTTTATGTCGGATAAACTTAAGAACAAAGAAGCCGAGTACGGCGAGCTTCGAGACACACTAAATAACGACTTGTTCGGTGACGTAAATACACCCATGGAGTTTATCCCGTTTTTCGTACAGAAGAAATGGGTCGAGTACCAAGTTGTTACTAACAAAGCAGGAGCCCGGAAGCGCGAATTTAGTCGCGTAATAGAAATAGACCACACAAACGACGGACTTCCATACGTTGACGAAGGTGCTGGTATTGAGCGTGACAGATGCGTGGAAGTGTACGTACTAATTCCGAAGCACATCGAAGAGGGCAGCAGCTTTCCCTACGTTTTGTCGTTCAGAAGAACTTCTTTGAAGGCAGGTAACAAGATCATCACGCAGATACTTCGTAATGAAAGAATGGGAATGGCCCCGGCTGCCGCATCCATGTTTCTATCTTGTAAGTCTACTCAAAACGATGACGGGGAATTTATCGTAATGGACGTAAAGACGGGACGCAAAACTACCAGTGATGAAGTCAAAGACTGCTTCTCATGGTACAAACTTGTGTCCAGCGGAGCCACGAAACTAGATGAGTCAGACCTAAATGGCGCAGCCCCTACTAAAGAAGCGACGGACGTTGATTCAAGCGAATACTAAACACTAAAGCAGCATTGGGGAAAGCAGCTATGAATGAAAATATTAGGACTCGATTATGAAACATCCTGGACGAATCCAGTTAACGCAAAACTTGCAAGGCCCACCGAGATCGGTGCGGTCTTGTACTGTACACAGACAAGGAAGCCGTTAAAGATTATGAATGAGCTAATCCATGAGTTAGACCATCCGCAATCCCCTCCTGAGCTAGTAGCTTTGACAGGAATAACGGACGAAATGAAGGAGACCTACGGCGTCCCCTCCATTAAGGCAATGGGTATGCTTAATGATATGATGGCTAAGTGTGACTATGTGGTAGCACATAATGGAAACGAATTTGACCGTGTTATATACATGGAAGAGTGTGCCAGGTTTTCCATAGCCCCCTCTTTAAAACAATGGATTGATACCAAGCTTGATGTTCCATACCCGGAGTATATAAAAACCAGGAAGCTCTCGCACCTGGCAGCCGAACTCGGTTTTGCAAACCCGTTCCAACACAGAGCCCTGTTCGACGTTTTGACAATGATTAAAGTAATGGAGCAATTCGACTTTAATGAAATAATAGAGTTAGCTAAACAACCCAACATGACAGTGATTGCCAATGTTTCTTTCAAGGACAAAGACCTTGCGAAAAAAAGAGGCTACCACTGGGACGGAGAAAACAAACAATGGAAAAAACAAATGAAAGAACCACAAGCGGAACTAGAAAGGGACCAAGCCCCGTTTCCGGTGACGCTGTTTCAACCGACGACATACTAAAAAAACACAGCGACGCCTTGCTTGAGATACACACGTATATATCGGGAGTGGAGTTTAACAGACATCGAAAAACCCCCGACCCGTTAATGGCAAACGTGGTTGCGTTTTTGGCACAGGCCCAGGGGGACTTAAACAGATACTTGAAACAAAGGATTAAAGATGAAGAGTACGGTAAAGAATAAAGAGGTAACCTTTTTTATTAGGAGTTTGCCAAACGAAGTGGCAGCTAAGATTAGAAAGTACGCCGAAAGAAATAGGATGACTTTAGCCGGGGTGGTTATAAGGATGTCTGAAAAGCTTGAAGACGATGGTTTCTTTTCTAAGTGAACGTCATAGAAGTAACCAGTGGTCAGTACCAGTCTGTAATCGACAGTTTTGTTGGTAAGCAGTTGGGGATAGATACTGAAACTACTGGTAAATCCTTCTCGGATGTCCCCTTTGTTCTCACAATAGCTGAAGGGGATAACGTCTATTACTTCGACGTTAAAGACGTGAGCGAATCCGTCGTTCGAGCAGGGTTATTTTTTTCGCATAATATAAAGTTCGACATAATGATGCTCGAGAAAATAGGGGTGAAGCTAGATGGAGACATCCATTGCACCATGATTACCGAGCGCCTTCTGCGAAATGATATGATGGCATACTCACTCGATGCCACTGCAAAAAGGTATGGCTACGAGAAAGACGACAGCGCCCTGGCTTTTATAAAACAAAACAAGCTGTACGAAGAGCGTAAAATAATGGGTGTCACCATGGACAAGGTCCCGCAATACTCGAAGCTACCAAAGGAACTTCTTCTGAAGTATGCGACCACGGACGCGCACCTCCACTTAAAGATAGGACAAGCGCAACTTGCAAAGCTTAACGAACCTGCATAATAATGAAATGGCACTGCTTCAAGTATGTGCAAGCATGGAGCTGCGGGGTGTTCTTTTAAATAAGGCATACGTGCAAGGTGCGTATCGCCACGAAATGGACTTAGTTACTAAAGCGAGGATTGATTTTGAGACGGACACGCGAAGACCATATAAAGACTCATCTAAGTTATTTGCTGAAATATTCACCGAAAGAGGCGAGCACTTTCCTAGAACGGATAAAGGAAACCCTTCCTTCACAGGAGATTTCCTTGATCTTTGCAACACTAGAACGGGAAAGGTTATTAGAAAAATTAGACACCATGAAAAACGAGCTACCACATACTTCCTAAACTTTATGTACTACATGGATCAAAACGATATGATCCACCCTTCGATGAACCAAGCCGGAACCACGACTGGCAGGTTCAGCTACTCCCAACCCAACCTACAAAATTGCCCCAAAGAAGACGAAGAGGCAGACGCGCTGTCTTTAACTAACGTCCGCAGGTGCTTCATACCACCGCTCGGGTACAAAATATTAGCAGTGGATTATGCGCAGCAAGAGTATCGACTAATGCTCGACTATGCGGGCGAGAAAGGGATGATCCATAAAGTAATGGGCGGGGCCGATGTCCACCAAGCTACAGCCGACCTACTCCTCATCTCCCGTAAAAGAGCGAAGACATTAAATTTTATGGTTTTATACGGAGGTGGTATTAAAAAACTAGCCGCCGCCCTCGACGTAAACATAATGACAGCTAGGGAAATACGAGACGCCTACTTCTACAAACTACCAAAGGTTGCGTACTTCATAAAGCAAGTGGCAAAAAGGGGGGAAGAACGTGGCTTTATATATAACAAGTTTGGTCGAAGGTTTTGGTGCTCCGACTATAGCTTTAGTTATAAACTTCCAAACCATTTAATCCAAGGTACTGGGGCCGATGTAATTAAACACGCCATGGTTAAAATCCACTGCCTTCTAAAAGATTATCAAACAAAGATGGCTCTACAGGTACACGATGAATTGATCTTCTATCTAAAAGACGGCGAGGAAGAAGTAGTACCAAAGATCAGGGAGATTATGGGGTCAGTGTATGACCCGTTTAACGGCATGAAACTTATCACCGACGCCAAGATATCGGACAGGTCTTGGGCGCACTGGGACCTGGAACCATGGACAGGTTAGAAAGCCGTTTTGAAAAACGCTGTATTGAGCAACTCAAAGCACTTCCTAAAAGCTGGTGGCCTGATAAGGCTCCGTCAGGTGCCATCGTCGGACTTCCTGACAGAACCGGGTGCATAAATGGCCGATTTATCTCCCTTGAATTTAAGCGTAACAGAACTGCCGCAACCGCTGAACTACAAAAGTACAATGCGATTAAGATAAGACACGCCGGGGGCCGATCCTTCTTCGTATACCCCGAGAACTGGGAAGAGATATTTAACAAACTAAAGGAGCTATCCAAATGATGTACTCAGAAAACGAACGAGAGGTAACATTAAAGCAACTAAACGCTTTTAGTTTAAACCCAATTGCTGCATGGGGGATGATCGAAAGCTATATTGAGTTTGTACACCCACTGCCAATAAAGCTAACCTACGAATACAAAACCGAAGACGACATCATGGACCTTAAGGCAAAGTCTAAAAAGCTAGTAGAGCTTGAGATCCGCGCAGTCGGGAACCTGTCGAATAAATTTAAGGGTAACCCGCTTAAGCTAGACCAAACATTCACAAGCCTTTTTTGCAGATCATACTATGAGTACCTGCGCCCGCTTCCAATAAGCTTCCAAGTCATGGACGCAATCGAGATACATATAAGAACACCGGGTGTGTCAGAAGCAGACGCCAAGAACCCTTTACGAAACCACTGGCAGTTCCAAAAGAAACCTTAGTGCATACTTTGGGTAGTAACGGCTGCCACAAAACAAACATAGGTTATGTGGTGAAGGCGCTTTAACCAGCCTTTGCCGAACACAGACCAGTTAGGATTAGACGCGTAGGCGGAGAATCTATGGTCTTGGTACAGGAACAAAAACTCCATCGGATCTATGTCAGTCAAAGATCCGATGGTAACCGGACCTATTATCCCGTCGATGGATGTCTTGCCTATTCGTTGCAGGAATGTTGCAGCCCTGGTAACTCCCTGGTTAACCGCGCAGTCAAAAACTATCAGCCGCATAAAACCCGGCAGGTCCTCGCAAGAACACGCGTCCCAGTAGTATTCTTTGTATAGGGCTTTCGCCCTTTGAAGGGACATGTTGTCTATGTCTTCTTTTGGGAATGCTCTTTTGGAGATGCCATACTTGGTGGCTTTTCCAGGGTCTCGGGGGTCGTCTACCATTCCCCCTTCATGCGTTAATACTATCTGTACTGCTTGCTCAAAATCCATGTTTACTCCTACAGGCGTTAAGTTCCGCAGATAGATCTTCCAGGTCTTTTTGTGTCATGCACACCCACGGATCTTGTCCCGGGATTACCTCAAAGAATTCAAATTTCTTCGGTAGAAACTCTCTCTTTGGCTCGTTTGTTGAACACCCCAGCCATCCGCTCGCCGTCGCGATCACGATAAGCAGCGCCCAGTTCCTTAAGGTCTGCTTTGATTTTTGAGTTGAGCCTGTGTTTCTCATAGTGAGCCACCATTTGTTTTATGAGCCCTATAATTTCAGGCAGGCTCATAAAAAATGCTATTACCGACCTCACTTTTTTGGAAGCTTAATCGACGTTAAGTAGTCCACAAACCATACCAGAAATTGGTAAGTCTTTGTTTGTTTGAACTTCTCTAATTTCTCATTATCAGATTTACTTGGAGTAGACTCCACATACGTATGAAGCAGCGTCATGATGGGCTTAAATATGGCTCGAAATACCCCTAAAATGACCAGTATTCCTGCTAGATTCGGATTGGCTGCGATAAAATCCAGTACAACATCCACTTGTTCCCCCTAGTTTAATGTTTCTAACTTGTCTATGCGACGATGAGCACGGATGCTCGCGTCTTTGGCGTCTTTTATACCCAACCTAGTATCGGATACAAAAACACCGCACTTAAAGATAAAGACCACTAAAGATCCCACTGTAGCAAGATTAGTCACAACCAAGATTCCGACCACCATATAAACGCTAGACGGCAGTTCGGTCATTTATAACACCTTCGTTATTTTGACTTGGGTGTAGACTTCAGCAACTCCGAAGTTAGACGCAATACCAAACCCAGTTGTGGCTTTAGTGGTTTGACACCGATGTTGTATCTCATAAGTAGTCGCAACAGAAATTGAGAATCGTCCCGTAATTGGTGCGTTTGTTTGAACCACTGCAGCACCGGAATTCGCACTACTTTGACCAATGATAATATCGGCTGCAGTTCCTGATGTTTGTCTAAGCTTCGCTTTAACCCTACCGACTTGGTAAGAAGGAACCATCGCATCTATATCATAGGTTCCAGGCTGAAGTGTGAATTGACTGGATGCTAGGGATACAAAACTAGCGTCACCTTCAATGGTGTTTAGTGTTCTAGTCTGCCATGCCCCACTTGTGAAAGTACCGCCCTCAGTATTCGCAGCTTTAACGTCTTTGATGTATGCAACTTTTGGTGCGTATGGTTGAGTTCCAGAACCTATCTTGTAAATTGATAAGTAAGTACCGTCGTTGTTCGATGCTATAGTTCGACTTAAAGAATTTCTAACATCAATAGTATCACCATATTTTAAATTAACTAAAGTAGTAGAAATGCTTTTATATATAGTATTGGCTTCAGGCCCTGCACTAACCTTAGCAGAGCCATTTAGGTAGATATTGACACCATTGGTAGATGCCGCTGTTTGTTGTGAATAAAAATCAACAAAATAGTCACCAGGCACCTTAACTGTATAAACACCAGTGGTACTGTTAAATGAGCCAACCGAATCCTTCTCGACTGTAGTCCAAGATGGTATGATTGTATTTGCAGCGATTGCCCCGCCATTTTTAATAGCTCGCATAACTACCTGAGCATTCAACCCGATAGCCGCTGGATGTGAAACGCCTGAGGTTAAACCCTGCATAGGAATAGATGCCGTGAAACTAAATATATTTCCAGAACCTAATAATTGGTTGCCCAGACGTTTAGTTAATCCAGCTTCAGACGCCGCCTGTCTACCAAATGTCATGTATGTTGTTGACGGCTCAGCTAAAACTGTACCAGTTACAGCACCGACAAAGTTTGCCGCCCCGATACCGACAACTTGTATGGTTGGAATCTTACTTGTATCGGCAGAAACTATACCGAGCGGGTAAGACATCCGACCTTCAACTGCCGTAGCTGTTCCACTTGCGAACTTACCGCGGAATTCATAGTTGTCGCCATTTTGCCTATATTGAACTTCAATTCCTGTAACAGTTCCAAAACCCGTGAATACCGGGGTGTAGGAAACCCAATCAGATAGTGATTTAACATACTCACTAGCGGCTAGATCTAATGTGAAGTCATCTGCCATGAAGTCCCAAGCCGAAGCATTGGTTGTTGCTATGTGGGCTACGACCCTAAGGCTTAGGCAAGTTGTTGGAATTTGAAACTGGCATTTGAAAAAGCCAGAACCGTCTAAGTATCCAGGGTTGGGATTTAAAAGAATGCTATTTGTAGCATCGAAAATTTGTATGATTATGTCTGAAGGATCGGCTGGGTTTGCGGGGGCTCCGTAACCAAAATTTGCAGTGGCTAAATAACTAAAGCTTAAAGACACTGGTGTGCCAGCTCTGT
>Ga0075110_1001342_pt1 | contig 10549 bp, 9 predicted proteins | sample AntAceMetag02UK8_FD_69799 | JGI IMG/M metagenome (GOLD analysis project Ga0075110, IMG submission 69799) | Saline lake microbial communities from Ace Lake, Antarctica - Antarctic Ace Lake Metagenome 02UK8 | ecosystem: Environmental > Aquatic > Non-marine Saline and Alkaline > Saline | place... | reverse complement strand
CCTATGATTGTGGGGAGAAAGTTGTTCATACTAAATTAGATGATCTTACTGAAATTTCTTATGAGCAATTAAAAAAACAAGTATCACTACTTGCACTGGCGGCAGTGATATTAAGAAAGTCAAGGCTACCAAATGTGGCTGAACACAATATGTTTTTTAAAGAATTTGCGGGTGTATTTAATCAATATAAATTGCCAGAAGATGATGCTGTAAAGATATTTGAAGCGGTAATAAGTGTTGGTAATTGTCAAAATTGTAAAGATGATATGAATGTAAGATTAGCACAGCTTAAGAGTGTTTATAAAAGAGAGAAAGGATTAAAAACAGTTGGCTTACCATCAATTGTAAAAAAATATGATTGGTCTGAAAATGAACACGAGGATATCAAAAAAATACTCTATTCAATAACAGGTAGAGATGTGTTGCCAGATTTTACTAATACATTTGTGGATCGTATTGCTTATATGATGAAGTCGGGTCTGTATTACGATTTAGAAGATAAAGAGATGTATACTGGCGAAGCTATCGATGTGAAGTATGCCAGAGATTTTAATAATGGAAAATATACTCCGTTAAAATTTTGGAAGCAGCATCCAGACAGAAAGGTATGTGTGGATTTTGCATATCAACCGGCTGACCCTAATAGATTTATTACTGTAGGTGGTAAATTAAAAATTAATGTATTCGAAAAAAATGAGCTGGTACCAGACCCAACTGCTGATACTGATAAATTTTGGGATTTAGTATCTCATGTAATACCGCATGATAAAGAACGCGAACATTTTTTAAACTGGTATGCATATCAAATACAATTTCCAGGTAAAAAAATCAGACACGCATTGATCTTGCAAAGTGATGAATTTCAACTTGGTAAAGGTAGTTTGTTTGATGTCCATAGAGATATACTTGGACACGGTAACACTCGTAAGATTGAGCTAGAAGAAGCACTTGATAAAGGTAAAGGATTTTTGATTAATGCAATAACTGTATTAATTGATGAAGCAAAATCTAGTGGTAGTTGGAGCGAGAAAGCAAAACTTATTAATACATTAAAAACAATTATTAGTGAGGGCAGCATAGGTGTTAGGCAATTGTATAAAGATTATGCAGAGCAAGACACTTGCACCAATTATTGGATAAACACAAACTACAGAGACGCGTTTCCACTACCATTTAATGAAGTTAGGTATTGGGTATATTTCTCACCTGGCAAAAGGAATGATAGTTTATTGGACCGTTACCACTTGCATAGAGAACAATATAATCTTGCAGCAGGTGTTTATGCAGATTTATTAGACAGAGACTTAAGCAAGTTCAAACCTTTAGGTGTTGCACCACACACAATCTACAGAGATCAGATGCATAAGTTAGCAGATAGACCTCTAAATGATTTTGTGCAGGAGCAGTTTCAGCAAGGTGTGTTTCCGTTTGATAGAGATATGGTTACTACAGTTGAGTTGTTTGATTATTTAAAAGTTGAGAAACGATTGCGAGTAACTAGAGAACGTGAAATTGCAAATGCTATTGAGCTGATAGGTGGACGAAAAAAACCAGGTTGCCCAGTTGAGGGAGTTGGAAAATCTGTAACTATTTGGACAATCAGAGACTACGACAAGTACAAAAATCACACAGCAAAAGAGTTAGGCCGTGTGTATGTACCGTTCTATAGCGATGCAAGAAATAAGAAATGAGAATGAATGGAGGTAAGAGAAGATGGGTAGAAGTACCAAAACAAAAACAAATATTAGGACACATATGGTACCAACAAATGCTGACCAGGTATTAAAGCGTATAATGACTGATATGAGTACACACTTAAGAAGATCAAAAGAAACTTATGCAATTAATAATGAGTTGCCAAAATTTCCTATGGTTGACTACGAAGAAATGAGAAGAATTGTACAATCAAATTTCCAATATCTGGGAGTACAAATTCGTAAGTGGAAACGAGATAATACCTAATACGAACGAAGCGATGCAAATTGTAAAGCTGTTAAATCTTTCAAGATGCAATTCAGAATGAAATATTTTTTGACACTTTGCAATTTAGCTTCGTATGGTTCGAAATAAAAAAGTTTTCAGCTGCTCCAAGAGGCGGTATTATTACGGTCAATAACTTTCTAAAGTTACTTTTAATTACTCTAAATTGTTAGCCGATGTTAGCTTAAATAATTGCGAATAATGAGTCATACCAATAAATAATTCAAGTTAAGTCGATGCTAACCTCAAAGTAAATCCAAGGTAACCACGTCGCTCAATTCACCGTACATTTACACTTAACCGTACCTTAAAAACGTAACTTTGTAAGTCACGTTTAGTCACGCGTAAATAACCTCTAAAAACTTAATTAAGTATTGCAAAGACTCAATTTAATTAAACGTTACTATCTACATTAACCGTAACCATAAACAGGACTTACCAGGACATAACTGTAACTCTAATTGTTACACTTTTTCCTACTAATGTTACCTGATGATACCTAGCAATAGTTCCGCTGCGTTCCCCTAAATGTTAACTAATGTATACTTGCAAAGTAACCTAATGTCCGCGGTCCAGTTCCTTGTTTCTTGAATCTTTATGCGTGTTATTAGTTACCTGCTGCAGGGTGACCATAAGAGGTAAACCTGGTTAACTTTCGACGGAATTTTTTGGTAAAATTTTTGTAGAATTTTTTTAGAATATTATTAACCAATATATTGTTTGGTAGCGTTAGCGTGATAGCAAGTCTTGCAAATACTTCCAGTTTGCTCCTCGAATTCACTAAATACTATCTTGAAGTTTTTCTTTGCAATAACAGTTCTATCTCCACCACAAAATATGCAACGATCATATTCTATATTGCTAAAAGATTCAGAGTGATGTTGTTCGCTATACCAGGCCATATATTAGCTAGAATATATGCATTGCGAGTCCATACATAGCCCTATTTTTAAAATTTTTAAAATTTTCAACAGCAGACTCCAAAACGTTTTCATAGACTCTAAACGTCTCTAACTAACTCTATAGGTAAAACTATTACCTCCCCTAAAACAAAAAAGGGTGGTGGGGGTGTTAGATTGATTCCAAATTGCAAAGTGCATTGGGACCACTACTTGGTGGACCTGCGCGAGTCCGTAGGACGAGCGCTGCATAGAAAAATAGACTCTTGATCTGGTAGCACTATGGTAGCACTTATTGTAGACGCGAGACTCGTTATAGGATAATCTGGGAATAGAAAGTATAAACAATAACCTAGTGTTTACGATTGTTTCTACTGGAATGATGGTGCCCCCGCACGGAGTCGAACTGCGGACCTATTGATTACAAATCAATTGCTCTACCAGCTGAGCTACAAGGGCTTTTATTTTGTAGTCAGTTTTTAGTGTAATTATTCTTAATAATCAATCTTAAATAAGAAAACTTATAAACAAAAGTTGTAATTTTATGATGAAAGATTGTTAAATAAATTTGTCTAAGTATTTGAAATGATACTAAAGTTCACAAATATTCATAAATGATTTTAATTATATGTCTTATTTTAAATATATTTTGTTTTTCTATATAATTTTTGTATATTAACTCTTGTCATTTGTTTGTATAATCCAGAATGGCTTAAACCATAAGTTTCTACATTATTTTTTATCAAGCTTGCTGTTACTTCATCTCTAAAAAAATTTATTTCTTTTGCAGTTTTTAGTTTAAAAGATTCAAAATTAATTGGTTTATTATTTAATTTTTTATTTTCTTCAAAACTTTTAATATCATAATTAAATATTTCAGTATTACTTTTTAATGATGGGTCAAATATCTTTCCTTTTTTATGATATTCATATATTTCTAAATCTAGTAAAAATTTCTCAAGGTTTTTACTATAAAGATTGTTATCATTTAAAAGTTCAAGAGTTGATTCTTTTGCAATTTTGCACATTTCTTTTATATAATCGTAAATAGCTACTATTCTATATTTTGCTAACAAATTAGCTCCATACTCGCCATCAATTATATTTTTAATATTTTTTTCAACTGACAAAAATTTTAACAATTCATCTCTATCATTCCACAATTCTTCCTCACCAGCACTAGTAAATTGGTCGAGTAGTTTTTTAAAGTTTTTACTTTTTTTACTTTTTTCAAAAATTTTAATTATCCAAGTGTATCTATCTATGTTTGCTCCATCTAATATCTTCAAAAACCCTGAAAAATATTTATGATTGTAAAAAATATTTACTACAAGGTTAAATCTCCTCGCTTCTAAGTAGTCATAATATGTTAAGTTTTTTCCCCCAACTACAACCTCTTCAATCTCAGATACTGCTATATTGTCATTTTCTTTAAAATTATAAACTCCATAAGATTTAGTTAAAACACGAAACTTTGTTTTAAACCCAAAATTTTTTCTACTTTCAATGCTATCCATTTCTGAACCTCTAAAAAGAATTAGTTGTCTCGACATTATTTCATCATACTTAGCGTTGATTAATTTTTTTGCAGAATCTAAATGTTTCTCTAATGAGTCACCTGGAAGTGCAAGAATAATTTCAGCATATGTTGCTGTGCCTCTTTTGGTTGCTTCTTTAGCTACGTCTAGAATAGTATCACTTTTAATATTTGATCTTCTGATATTTTTAAGAACCTCTACATCCATTGATTGAACGGAAGCACTAAGCCCATACACGACACTATCAGGTAAAATTTTTGCAACCTCAAGGATTCTTATTTTATGATTTTTTCCAGTTGTTGCAATTATACCTTTGGGCCAATTGTATTTTTCATAAACTTCTTTAAATTTTTCTGCTACTGCAACATCTTCTTTATACATTCCAAAATTTGAATCAGAGATATATACTTCTTTTCTCATCTTTCCCAATTTATCTCCTGAAACTTTTTTTGCTATATATTCTATCTCATCTATAACTCTTGTTTTATTAAATTTATTTACAACATTATAGTAACTCGTACCTTCAGCACAAAAAGTGCAAGTGAAAGGACAACCACGATTAGTTGTTAGAACTGGCATTAAATTTTCATCAAAAAACTCATCTAACATTCCACTTAAATATGGAGATGGATAGCTTGATTGGTCTTTAAGTCTTTGGGCTGGTGGAGATATGAATACATCACCATTAGGTCTGATATAATGAGCGCCAATTACATCTTTTTCAGATTTTATTTCTTCAACATCTAAATCATATTCGACAAATAAATTTATTAAATTTGAGAATGCTATCTCACCTTCTTTATAAACATAAAAATCAATTACCCTATTTTTTTTTAAAAATTCTATCTGTAATTCTTTATCGTCAGGATATTGAAGGCCACCAAAAACAACAATAATTTTTGGATTTATATTTTTAATTTTTTCAGCAAGTCTTAAGGATAATGTGTTGTTCCAGGAAAAGTGACTAAAACCAATCACATCAGGTAAATCCAAATTGTTAATTGCTGAAATAAGTTTGTCAGGATATTTAAAAAGTTTGAAACTATTTTCAGCATCTGAATTATACTTAGCATACGATGCCAAGTAGGCAATATTTGTTGGCATTGTGTCTGCAGCAATTACTTGTTGATCATAAGTAAGGTCACATAGCCATACGTTTAAGTAACGTTTCATTAAATCATATCTATATTAAAAAGTGAAAAAATAACAGCTAAATAACTTTGATCTAGAAGATTTATTAATTCTTATGTAAGGTATGTCTTTATGTGATCGGTATGAGAAAAAAGTTTTTTTAAGGTTAAATATGTTAGGGTTTACTAGATGTTAAATGCAGTGAGTATGAACACTATTGATTACAAATCAATTGCTCGTGCAGACTTCTACGTTGGCCTGTAATACTAATTAGCCATCACTTGTCCAGTAAACATATTTCGGTAGCACTATGGTAGCAACATAGGAGAGAAAATGGCTACAATTTATAAGAAACGAGGCAAGTGGAGTGCATTAATACGAAGATCATTTCATAAACCAATTCACAAAAGTTTCATATCAAAACAAGATGCTCAACGTTGGGCACGTGAAACTGAACGCTTGATTGAAGTAGGTCAGTTTGTAGATTTGTCAGAAGCAAACAAGACTACACTTAAAGCATTACTTGAACGTTATGAGTCGGAAGTCTCATCAAAGAAACGGTCCACGGTCGATAAATATTTAATCAAAAATATAATGCGACACGAGATAGTCTCAAAGGTCCTTGCTCATATAACTACTACAGATGTTGCAAAGTTCAGAGACGCAAGATTACAGACTGTTACTGGCAGCTCCGTTAATCGTGAGCTATCTATCTTGAGTGATTGCATCAAGAGAGCAATTAATGAGTGGGGTTGTTACATAAGAGAAAACCCAGTCAAACCAAACTTAAGATGCAAAGAAAATAACAAGAGAAATAGACGCCTGGAGTCTGGTGAGTATGAGAAATTAATGGGCAGCTGCAAAAGCAATAGAGCGTTCTGGTGTCCAGTAATTGACTTTGCAATACATACTGGAATGAGACGAGGTGAGCTGCTGAATATCACTTGGGATATGGTCCAATGGGATAGGCAATTTATAAAGCTACCTGCAATAATTACTAAAACAAACAGAGATAGAAACGTGCCATTGCAGCCACACGCAATGAATATTCTTAACTCAATCCCACGTTCCCTGAATGGTAGGATATTTCCAATAGGTATAAAAAACTTTGAGAGGAGTTGGAGAGCTATCTGCAAGAGAGCTAGTGTAACTGGTTTAAGGTTTCACGATCTTAAGCGTGAGGCAGTTTCCAGGTTATTCGAAAAAGGATTATCTGTATCCGAGGTCCAGACGTTCGTGGGTAATAGCTTTGCAACTTTGTCTGTTTATACTGAACACGATGCAACAACGTTAGCTGAAAAACTGGCTAAATAGACTCGTAATTGCTGCCTTGGTTTTGTCTAGATTGAGTTATTGAATCTAGCAAAATAGATGCTATATAGACTCTTGTAAGTCCTTGATAAGATTTACTTGAGTTTATGTTTTAGAAGTTATCATAAACTGACACGGCTCAAACTCCTCGGTATGGTAAACACCGTAATCCATATTAGGCCTCTCGATCAATTAAACAAAAAATCATTAATAGCAAAAACATTAAATGGCGTTTGTGAGTCTAGCCAGAAAAAGATTCAATTGATTAGAGAAAAGGCAATATGGAAGACGGTTATGATTAGAAATTTTGAGAAGGAAATATTTGAATACTACAACAGAATTCATTGGGTTATTGGTGGCCACCATAATCACTTTCCCACACTTACATACAATCTTCATCACTACGACCACATTGCCTTTGATGATTTAACGGCTGCTGCAGGGAGTAATCAACCTTGCAGCACTCACTTAAACGTAAAGGACATTGGATATGAAAGTTCCAAACTTCAAAGACAACAACGTTGTTAACATTGGTCACAACTCAAACAGATCAATAACACAAGAAGCGTATCAGCAATTAAAAGATACAATTAAACGAGTACTTAATTCATTAGACGTAGCTGATCAAAAACATAGAGCATCACACGGTGATGACTATTATTTTGCAGATGAATTAACAAATCCAAAAGATGTTGAAAGATATCCTGGCAGCCCAGTTGAATATGGAAAGTATCGTAGAGCAAATCCATATGAGAAACAGAGTTTTGCAAGAGATACTGAATCATTAATTGGTGGTGCTAGAAGTGAGCTCTTAATTGCTAAAATCAAATTAGATGAAGCAGTGAATGGAGGTGACGATGAGTAATTACAAAGGTTACCTACCAGGAGTAAATCCAAACTATACAAAGAAAGTATTGCAAGATGATGACGATAGATATTTTGCAATGGATACTGGACGTTTTGTTAATGGTTTAGGAGTTGAAGTTAAAACAATGGCAGAGGCAGTTGCAGCAAATGATAAAATAGATGCTGAATACAACAAAGCTTGGCCACCACAAAAAGCTATCAATGCAAAGCCAGTTAGAGCTATAAAAAGTGTACCTGGTATTAATAGTAAACCAAAAAAAGATGCTGCAGGTTATGCAAAACCTGGACCGTTTGAGAGTACGTTAAATAAAATAATAGACTACGCTCCAAACAAAATTGCTAGACCAAAACAAAAAAGAATAACACCTAGCAACAGTTATCAAATATTAAAAAAACAAGAAGCAGAGACTGCACGACGTAGTGGAATAGATGCTACAGTTTTTTTTAATACACCAGTAGATACATTTCTTGCTGAAAGAGCTGCAATGAAAAGATCTATAGAAGAAAGTAAAAAAGCAGAGCAAGAGTACAAAAGAAAAGTTGCAACTGTACCTGATGAGGACCTGTCAAAAGGACTAGCAGGAATTATGGAGGTAACTGATGCCTAAAAAAAAGCTATCACTAGCGAAGCAGTATCCCAATAGTAAGATGGTTAATAAATGCTTATTAAAAGTTACTGCAAGAATGAAAGAAAAACCTGCAGCGTGTGAGCATAATAAAGTTGGTTACGATGACTTGATGTACCTACTTAAACAATCACAAAAAGTAGTAGCAAACCTGGCAAAAACTTTAGCATCAATGGAGGAAAAATTTGATGATGCAAAAGATACTGTGGAGTTTGTTACGGAGTCTGCAAATAAACAATTAAAAATGAAAACAGATCAAATCAATCTCAAAGATGATCAGATAAGTTTTTTAAGATCAACATTAATCAGAGAGGGGGTAAAGATCGATGAAACGCAGCAATAATAATATAGACAAAGAAATATACCAATCACCAACAGTCAAAGAGTCAATTAAGTTAGCAATGAGTGAAACACCTGCAGAGGAATTTCAATTAGAGTTAATGCAAACACTATCACAATTTGACAAGTGGAAAGAAGCTAACCCAGATAAGTCTTACGATGATTTCTTAAGAGAAGTTGGACTAGACAGAGTTGAGTTAAGTTCTGGTGGTTTATCAAGAGAGTCATTACTGGAAATGCTTAAGAGCGAATATCCAAAAGAATATGACAGGTTAAAAGCAGGTAAGTTATCTCAAGAAGAATTATCAAAGATATTAAAAAATCTTGATACAGATGGCGTACCGTTCAGCAAAGGTGGCAGAGTATGAGTCTGAACCCAATAGCAAATCTTTTAAAGACTGATGCAATATTATTCTGGAGTAATTTCGGAAGCAAAGCTGTTGCAGAAAGTTGGACTCAAAGATTAAATAAACAAATAAAAAGTGTAGAACAAGTTAAGGACTACACAAACATCAACATAGCAACTGGACGTGAAAGTGGAGTTGTAGATTGTGATTTAGACTGCATAGAAACTAACCTATTAGCTGATTACTTCCTGCCTCAAACAGAGCTAGAGTTTGGGCGTGAGAGTACTCCTAGAGCCCATAGACTCTACAAAGTAATAGATCTGCATTTAAAGCATACTAGAAATTATTGTAGTTTTGCGGACCCAAAAAAATCTATGTTAGTTGAGATAAGAGCAAACAAACATTACACGATGTGTTGGGGCCAATATGAAAACCAAGAGAAAGTTGTTTGGACCAAGAGTGGTTTACCAACAGAGATAACCTGGGAGTCATTAAATAAAGCTGTAGCATTACTTGGTGTAGCTAGTGTTATCTTACGTAAATTTCCTGCGGCTGGGAAACACGATCAATATGTAAGACTCGTTGTTAATACTTTATGGCAGCACAAACTTGAGAAAGCTGATGCAGAGAAAATAATTGAAGCAGTAATAAAAAATAGTGGCTGCAACAATTGCTATAAAGATGGAGTAATCCAAGCAGATAAGATTGCAAAGATTAATGCTACTTACAGTAAAGATCGTACAGATCAAATCCAAGGTTTACCATCACTTGCTGCAGAGTTCAGTTGGAAAGAAGATGAGGTCAAGGACTTCAAAAAACTACTTTTTAAAATAACTGGCAGAGATGTTACACCAGAGTTTACTCACGAGTTTGTAAATAGGATTGCTTATATGATGAAGCAAAAGAAATATTATGATCTCGAAGATAAAGAAATGTACGATGCAGAAGCTATCGATGTAAAATATGCAAAGAAGTTTCCAAACTACACACCGTTAAAATGGTGGAAGATGCACCCAGATAGCAAAGTATGTGTAAACTTCACTTATAAACCTGGCGATGAAAATAGATTTGTAAACGTTAGTAAAAAACTAATGATTAATGTTTATGAAAAAAATGATCTGCAGCCAGATAGTAAGGTTGATACAGATTGTTATTATGATCTATTAAAGACTGTAATACCACACGATGCAGAGCGTAATCACTTCTTGGATTGGAAAGCATATCAAATACAATTTCCAGGGAAAAAAATTAGACACGCAATTATTCTGCAATCAGATGAATTTCAACTTGGTAAAGGAAGTTTGTTTGATCTGTTAAGGTTGATGCTTGGATTACATAACACCCGTAAGATTGAGCTAGAGGAATCACTAGACAAAGGTAAGGGCTATTTAATTAATGCACAAACAGTATTAATAGATGAAGCTAAATCTAGTGGCAGTTGGAGTGAGAAATCTAAACTTATAAATACTTTAAAAACAATTATCACAGAGGGCACAATAGGTGTGAGACAG
>Ga0075110_1001340_pt1 | contig 10553 bp, 11 predicted proteins | sample AntAceMetag02UK8_FD_69799 | JGI IMG/M metagenome (GOLD analysis project Ga0075110, IMG submission 69799) | Saline lake microbial communities from Ace Lake, Antarctica - Antarctic Ace Lake Metagenome 02UK8 | ecosystem: Environmental > Aquatic > Non-marine Saline and Alkaline > Saline | place... | reverse complement strand
AATTAAATCGAACTATTAGATATTTACCAAAAGGATATAGAGAATTGTATCATGCAAGATTCTCATTAATGACCAGATCTTATGGTGTCGACAGCGCAATATCAAAAGTTCCTGCGCAGTTTTCAAATAACATTGGGCTACTATTTGATCGAATGAAATGGAGAAGAAAAAGAGGAAGATACGATTCGGCTCTAGAGATTATAAATCAAAACTCATCAAATCCAGATCTTTTAATAAAACCAGAAGCATGGTTTGAGCAAAAATTAATTATCGCAAGAAAAAAAATTGATGAAAAAAAATACAGCGAAGCTTACAAATTATTAAACAATCATGGAGTCCTTGAAGTTTCAAGCTTAGCAAAAGCAGAATGGCATTTAGGATGGCTTGCTTTAAGCTTCTTAGATAAACCTGAAATTGCAATAGAACATTTCAAGCAACTCTATAATGCTGTTGGTTATCCAATAAGTAAATCTAGGGGCGCTTATTGGATCGGTCGAGCTTATGAAAAAATTAACAAAATAGATGAGGCTAAAAAATGGTACAAAATAGCCAGTGAATTCAATGCAACTTTCTATGGTCAGCTTTCTGCTAGCAAGATCAGCAAAGAGAAAATGAAAATTACTAACAATTACACGCTAAATGAAAAAGAATATAAAAAATTTTTAAAAAGCGAATTAGCACGTGCTGCTATTTTGCTATATGAATTAAAATATAGCTCTTCGGCTAAAGATATAATCAAACACTTTAGTGCTGAAAACTCCACTTTAGAATCGAGAATTTTTTCAGGCACATTAGCTCAAAAAATTGAAAGATTTGACTATTCAATTCAAATTTCCAAACAAGCTTCATATGAAGATATTAAACTTTTAGAGCTTAACTACCCAATTATTGAAACTCCTAAGGTAGTTGCTGGAAAGGTAATTTTAGACCAATCTTATATATTAGCGCTAATAAGACAGGAAAGTGAATTTGATGCTTCTGCAAATAGCTGGGTTGGTGCAAGAGGATTGATGCAAATCATGCCTGCTACAGGAAAAATTCTTGGAAAAAGAACCAAGCTTGGATACAGTATAAAAAAATTAACCACAGATGAATTTTATAATGTTCAATTGGGCTCTTACTACATAACAGAATTATATGAAAATTTTGGTAACAATATTTATTTAGCCTTAGCCGCCTACAATGCAGGGCCTCATAGAGTTAGCAGATGGCTAAAAAAATACGGAGATCCTAGAAAAAATGAAATTGATACAATTGATTTTATGGAACACATAAGATTTGAGGAAACTAGAAATTATGTTCAAAGAGTAATTGAGAATATTCATGTTTATCAATTTATATTAGAAAACAAACCTATAAATAATAATATTCAAAAACTTCTATATAATTAAAAAAACTAAAGCTCTTTATCGAAATCAAATTTTTTAATTTTTTTTCTAGAATTCTCAAATAATTTTCTATGTTTAATTGATTTTTCATGAACACGCTTTCTCCAAAGCTTAAAGGATGTTGGCTTGAGATTTGATCTCATTATCTTAATAACCTCAGATTCTGTTTTGCTAGTATTTTCTTTTATTTCCTCAAAGGTAACCCGATCTGCCCAAGCAGCCCAAATAATCCAATCCTTAGTATTTTTATTTTTCGGCTCTGGATTTAAAGACTTGGTTAAGGGTCTGTTTGATTTATTTTTGTGCATTTAAAGATTTTAGAAAATTAATCATTGTCCCAGCGTCGCTAACATCAAATTTTCCATTTTCATCTTTAAAAAGTTTTATTATTTTCTTATTATCAACATACATAGAATACCTAAAAGATCTCATGCCCATCCCAGATTCAGATCTATCAGTCAACATATTCATTCCTTTAGTAAAATCTCCATTACCATCTGGAATGAAATTTACTTTTTGAATACTGAAGTTTTTTTTCCAAATATTTATAACAAACGGGTCATTCATGCTAAGGCAAAAAACTTCATCTACTCGATATTTTTTTAATTCTTCGTAATTATCTTCGTACGATGGAAGATGATAATCAGAGCATGTTGGTGTAAAAGCTCCAGGTAAAGCAAATACTACTATTTTTTTATTTAAAAAAATATCGTCAGTAGTTTTTGTTATATTTTTTCCATCTACTCTATAAACAAAATTTACATTTGGAACTTGATCTTGCATTACTTTATCTCCTTATTTTTGTTAAATTCCCTCATAGCAAAACGTTTTTTTTGATCAGGTGTAACTTTGTCAAAACAATGTGGGCAACTTACTCCCTGCTTGTAGTGCTCAGATTTTTTATCTCTATCATTAATTGGCATTCTACAACCGTAGCACATTGAGTAAGACCCCTGAATTGACCTATGTTTAACCGAAACTCTTTTGTCAAAAACATAACACTCCCCATTCCACAAGCTTTTTTCTTTTTCTACTGTATTGATATAATTCAAAATTCCTCCTTTTAGTTGATAAACTTCCTCAACTCCTTTTTCTTTTAAATATTCTGATGCTTTTTCGCAACGAATTCCTCCTGTGCAAAATATCGCAAGTTTCTTGGTATTTTTTTTAATTAAATCATCAAAATAACCCTTGAATTCTCTAAAGTTATTTACATTCGGATTGATAGAGCCCTCAAAGGATCCAATTTCATATTCAAATGGTTTCCTAATATCAATTAAAACAACATCTTCATTTTTGACAAACTCATTCCAGTCTTTAGGACTTATGTGCCTCCCTCCTCTTTCTAAAATATTTTTTTCTATTGGGACTAGCTCTTTTTTAATTTTTACTTTCGGCCTATCAAATGGAATTTTAAAAGAGGTTGATATATTAGTTGAATCGTAAGAATCAAAAGAAAAATTCCTAAAAATAAATTGATTAAATTGACTTGTAAAACCTTCAGAACCAGAAACTGTGCCGTTAAGGCCTTCGGGTGATAGAATTAATGTTCCCTTAAGATGATTGTCTATTAAAAATTTTTTAATAGTTAGTTGATGTTTTTCTAAATTGTCCAAAATAACAAACTTGTAAAAACTTATAATATCAAATTTTTCTTTTTTTTGCATAAAGTCATTCCATCGCCTATGGAAATCATTGTTGTGTCCACCCTGTTATCATTTTTTATATAATTATTAAACTCTCTTATTGATTCAGTTTTTTTATCATTTACCGAAGAATCTGACACTTTTCCTTTCCATAAAACATTATCAAAAACAATTAGACCATTGTCAGAAATTACATTTAAACACTTTTCAAAATAATTTTTATATCCAGATTTGTCAGCATCTATGAAAATAAAATCAAATACTAACTTTTGATTAATAAACTTTTCCAAAGCTACTACCCCGTCGCTATTAATTAATGTAATTTTATTTTTAACTCCAGCTTTGTCCCAAAAGATATTTGCATGAGCGGATGTTTTTACATCTCTATCAACAGTAATAATTTTTCCTTCGCTATCTAGAGCCAAGGCCATTGCAAGAGTGCCATAGCCCACAAAAGTTCCCAATTCTAAAATACTTTTGTAATTTCCAACTTTAATCAAAAAATTTAAAAAAGAAGCTTGCTCATTAGTAGTTTGCATATTGGCCACATCACCAAGTTCTTTAAAAGAAAATGCTCTCAACTCTTTTTGGACTGATGTCTCTTCGATATTTTGATTCAGATAATTTTCTAAATCTTTAGTTAAATGGATATTTTTAAACACAAATTATTTTAATTTTTCTTTTAAGATCTCATTAATTAGTTTTGGATTTCCTTTTCCTTGCGTGTCCTTCATTGCCTGGCCAACAAAAAAACCAAACAATTTATCTTTTCCAGATTTGTATTGTTCAACTTTTTCTTGATTGTTTTCGACAATAGTATCAATAATTTTTTCCAATTCCTTTGGATCTGATTGCTGCTTCATTCCCTTGTCGACAACTATCTTTTCTGGATCTTGATTGTTTGTTACCATGTCCTCAAAAACTGTCTTTGCGATCTTGCCGGAGATAGTATTATCTTTAATAAGATTAATGAGTTTAGATAAGTTTTTTGCAGAGACTGGTGAATCTTTGATGTCCTTACCTTCTTTATTTAAAACACCAAAAAGCTCCACTATCATCCAATTGGCAGCTAGCTTGTAGTCAGAATTTTTTGCTACCTCTTCATAATATTCTGAAATATCTTGATCTGAAACAACGATGCCAGCATCATAACTAGAGAGACCAAAACTACTCATTAACCTTGCTTTTTTTTCATCTGGCAATTCTGGGAGTGAATTTTTTATTCTATCAACAAAGTCTTGCTCGAGCATCAAAGGTAACAAATCTGGATCTGGAAAATATCTATAATCATGAGCATCTTCTTTGCTTCTCATTGATCTTGTTTCAATTTTTTTAGTATCAAAAAGTCTTGTCTCCTGGTTGATTGCTCCGCCCTCTTCGATAATTTCTATCTGTCTTTTTGCTTCATACTCTATCGCCTGCTGCATAAATTTTATGGAGTTAACATTTTTAATCTCACATCTTGTTCCCAAATCAGTAGACCCTATTTTTCTAACTGAAACATTAACATCTGCTCTTAGCGAACCTTCATCCATGTTACCGTCACAGGTATTTAAATATCTCATTATAGATCTTAATTTTTTAACGTACTGCCCAACTTCCTCTGGTGATCTCAAGTCTGGCTTGCCTACTATCTCCATCAAAGCTATTCCAGATCTGTTTAAATCTACAAACGAATTTGAAGGGTCTTGATCATGAAGACTTTTTCCTGCATCTTGCTCTAGATGAAGACGCTCTATGCCAGCAACTTTTGTACCATAAGGCATATCCAAAATAATCTCGCCCTCTCCGACAATTGGAAATTTAAATTGAGAAATTTGATAACCCTGTGGAAGGTCGGCATAAAAATAATTTTTTCTATCAAATTTAGAAAAGTTATTAATTTTAGCTTTTAAACCTAGGCCTGTTTTAACTGCCTGCTCTACGCAGTATTTGTTAATAACAGGTAGCATCCCAGGCATTGCTGCATCAACAAAACTAACTTGTGAATTTGGATTAGATCCAAATTTTGTTGAAGAACTAGAAAATAACTTCGCATTTGATGTAACCTGGGCATGAACCTCCAGACCAATGACGACTTCCCATTTTCCAGTCTTTCCCTCTAAAAAATAATCAAATTTTTTATCCATTTTTTACATCCACCAATCTTTAACTTGTGATTTGAAAGAAATTTTTTCTTCCAGTGCACAGGCAGCATTTAGAACTGCTTGTTCATCGAAGGATTTTCCAATAAGTTGCAATCCTAGAGGTAATCCGTATTCGTCAAACCCTGCTGGTATAGATATGGCAGGTAATCCAGCTAAATTAATAGGGACTGTGAAGACATCATTTAAATACATAGAAATGGGATCATCAGTTTTGTCGCCGATTTTAAATGCCGACGATGGAGCCGTTGGTGTTAAAATTGTATCAACTTCCTTAAATGCTAAATCAAAATCATTTTTAATTAATCTTCTGACTTGTTGAGCTTTTAGATAGTAAGCATCATAATAACCTGAGGATAGAACGTAAGTGCCAATCATAATTCTTCGCTTAACTTCGTTTCCAAATCCTTCAGCCCTAGTATTTTCATACATTTCTATTAAATCTTTTCCCGGAGCTCTAAATCCATATTTAACACCATCATATCTAGCTAAATTCGAAGACGCCTCTGCAGGTGCCACAATATAATAAGTGGGTAGAGCGTATTTTGTGTGTGGCAATGAAATATTTTTAATTATGGCACCAGATTCTTTCATCCATTCAATTCCTCTGTCCCAAAGTATTTGTATTTCTTTTGGCATATTATCGACAATATATTCCTTTGGTATTCCAACTTTTAAACCTTTTATGTTTTTGTTTAAATTTTTTAGGAACTCATCTTTTTTAATATTTACAGAAGTTGAATCTTTTTCATCATGACCTGAAATAACATCAAGCATCAAAGCACTATCAGCCACGTCTTTAGTCATAGGTCCGGCTTGATCCAATGAAGATGCAAAAGCAACAGTACCCCAACGTGAGCACCTACCATAGGTTGGCTTTAAACCAACGATTCCAGTAAAAGAAGCTGGCTGTCTAATAGAGCCTCCTGTGTCAGTGCCAACTGTTGCTGATGTTAAATTGGCAGAAACAGCTGAAGAGCATCCTCCAGAAGATCCTCCCGGTACTAAATTTTCATTATTTTTTTGATAAGGATTAATAACATTACCATAGGCGCTAGTTTCATTAGAAGAACCCATTGCAAATTCATCACAGTTTAATTTACCTAAAAGAATAGCACCACTGCCCCAAAGCTTAGAGGTAACTGTAGATTCGTAAGGGGGGATAAAATCTTTTAAAATTTTGCTAGATGCTGTTGTTTGAACACCTTTTGTGCAAAAAAGATCTTTGACTGCAATTGGAGCGCCTGCCAAAACTCCAGTTTTGAGATTATTATCATCAATATTCTTTGCGGATGCAATAGCCTGGTCTAAAGTTTCAGTGATAAAAGTATTTAATTTTTTTGATTTTTTTATTCTATTTACGTAAGCGGTTGTGGCTTCAAATGCAGACAACTCTTTAGATTTAATCTTTTTAATTAATTCAACTAATGTTAGCTTGGTAATCTCACTCATGATTATTCAATGACCTTCGGTACAACAAAATAATTTTCATTTTTGATTGGAGAGTTTTTTAAAATATCCTCTTTTTCGTTTGTTTTTTTGACGATATCTTCTCTTTGAAACAGTTTTTGCTCTACGACAGAAGAGAGAGGTTCTACATTTTTTATATCCAACTCATTAAGTTGGTCTACAAATTTTAAAATGGAGTTAAGATCTTTAATCATAGAAGTCTCAAACTCATCATTTGAGGCTATCCTAGATAGTTTGGAAATTTTCTTTACTACTTCTTTGTTAATTGTCATTAGACTTAGTGAAAAATTAAGCTAAAATAACATTTTAATGAAAACTTACAACCTTTTAGAGAATTCTGACTTTGTAAAACAAATTAAAAAAGGTTCTCGCTTGATTGGTATAGATCCAGGAAAAAGAAATGTAGGAATAGCTATTTGCGATCCTTCTCATGCTGTTGCAACACCCTACGAAACTATTCAGGTGCAAAAATTGAAGAATCTCATAGAGAGACTTGATAAAATTATTATCGAAAATGATATTAAGGGTATGGTAGTTGGTCACCCAATCAATATGGACGGAACAGAAGGTCCAAGATCTCAATCAACAAAAGATTTTATAAAAAATATTACTAAATACATAAACCTTCCCATAACACTTTGGGATGAAAGGCTCTCAAGTGAAGGGGCGTTTAAAAGCATGCAAGAACTGGGTGTAAATAGCTCTTCTAAAAAGGACAAGCTAGATAAGAATTCAGCAGCTTTTATATTGCAAGGTTTTATAGACTATTTAAAAAAATAACTTGCTTAGTTAAGAAAATCAGCCTATAGACCTGATTTTAATGGCAATAAATAATCATCAAGCTATTAAATTTAATCACAAACATCTTTTAGGTATTCAGTATTTGTCCATTCCTGAGGTCAATTTGATCTTGGCTGAATCTTTGGCTTTTGTTGATCTCAATAGACAAGAAAATAAAAAATTAAAAATTTTAAACGGAAAAACACAAATCAATTTATTCTTTGAAAATTCCACAAGAACTTTAAGTTCATTTGAATTAGCTGGAAAAAGACTTGGCGCGGACGTTATGAACATGAACGTAGCACAGTCAGCTATCAAAAAGGGAGAGACTTTAATCGATACAGCCATGACTTTAAATGCAATGCATCCTGATATTTTAGTTATTAGACATCAAGATTCAGGTGCGGCTAACCTCCTTTCTCAAAAAGTAAATTGCTCTGTAATAAATGCTGGAGATGGTCGGAGAGAGCACCCTACCCAGGCATTATTAGATGCGATGACAATTAAAATGAAGAAAGGAAAAATAGAAGGACTGCGTGTTGCTATATGTGGTGATATTTTGCACTCGAGAGTAGCTAGGTCTAATATTTATTTGCTAAATATGCTTGGAGCAGAGGTTAGAGTTATAGGTCCATCGACACTGATGCCAAAATATATTGAAGGGTTTGGTGTTAAATCCTTTGCTAATATGGATGAAGGACTTGAAGGCTGTGACATAATTATGATGTTGAGAATGCAAACTGAAAGAATGGACGGATCTTACATGCCATCAACAAGGGAATATTATGAATTTTTTGGTCTTGATTATAAAAAAATTAAGAATGCCAAACCCGATGCATTAATAATGCATCCCGGTCCAATGAATAGAGGAATAGAAATCGATACTAGTTTAGCAGATGACATAAACAGAAGTATTATAGTCCAGCAGGTCGAGATGGGTGTTGCGGTGCGAATGGCAGTTCTTAAAATTCTTATGGAAGCGAGATAATGAAAAAAAAAGCAATAATCAATACAAGAATTTTAGATCCAAGAAATAATATAGATGAAATTGGCGGAATTTTAATTGGTGATAGTGGAAAAATTGAAGCTGTTGGAAAAAAAGTTACTAAAGAAAATGTTTCTGGTGCTGAAATTTATGATTACAAAAATAAAATATCGATACCGGGCATAATTGATATGAGAGTATTTGTAGGTGAGCCTGGTTTTGAATATAAAGAAAACTTTAGAACTTTAAGTCAAGCTGCGGTTTCCGGGGGTGTGACAGGCGTTGCTACTATGCCCAATACACTACCCTTAATAGACAATGTTTCTACACTAGACTTTGTCAAAAGAAGATCTAGAGATAAATCAATCATTAAAATATTCCCAATGGCAACCTTAACAAAAGAAGCCAAAGGATTAGATATGACAGAGTTTGGCCTTTTAAAATTAAGAGGTGCCTGGGGATTTACAGATGGAACAAGATGCATTCAAAGTAATAAAGTTATGGATCAAATATTTAACTATGGAAAAAACACTGACATTCTAATAATTCAATTTGCTCAAGACAATGAATTATCAGAAAATGGTATGATCAATGATAGTTTACAGGCTACTAAACTAGGACTCAAAAGTATTCCAGAATCTGCTGAACAGTTAATAATTGAAAGAGATTTGAGGCTTCTAGAAAATTACAATACAAAATATCATATAGCTTTAATATCTTCAAAAAAATCTTTGGAAATTATTAAAGATGCAAAAAAAAGAGGATTAAAATTTACAGTTGGGGTTTCTATTAACAATTTATCACTAAATGAAAATGACATAGGAGATTTTAAGACTTTTTTAAAACTATCTCCACCTCTCAGATCTGAAGAAGATCGACTTGCACTTATAGAAGGTGTTAAGCAAGGATTGATAGATGTTATTGTTTCAGATCACAAGCCAGAGGATGAAGAATCTAAAAGGCTAACATTTCAACAAGCAACTACTGGAGCCTCAGGGATTGAGAGCTTATTGTCACTAGGATTAGAATTGGTTCATAATGGTAGTTGCAATTTAAATACATTAATCAAAAATCTAACATCAAATCCTGCAGAAATATTAGGGATCAGAAATGGGACCCTATCCGTTGGTAGTGAAGCTGATATTGCGGTATTTGACATTGATAGACCATGGGTTTTTAAAAAAGAAAATATAAAATCAAAGTCAAAAAATACGGCCATAGAAGATAGAAAATTACAAGGCAAAGTTGAAAAAACTTTCATAAATGGTGATCTAGTTTTTTCTGAATAATGGACGCTTCAGTAATAGTTGTAATTTATTCTTACATTTTGGGAAGCATCCCTTTTGGTTTAATTTTTTCAAAACTTTTAGGCTTTGGTGATATTAGAAAAATCGGATCAGGAAATATAGGCGCTACCAATGCCCTGCGAACTGGAAGTAAAAAACTCGCATTCTTAACTTTGTTTTTTGATGTTGGAAAAGGATCTCTTGCTATTTTTTTAACTTTAAAATATTTTAATGAGCATTCTTACTTGTCCGCAATACTTGTATACTTAGGGCATATTTTTCCTATATGGCTAAAATTCAAAGGCGGGAAAGGCGTGGCCACATATATTGGTGTAATTTTATTTATTAATCCAATCTTATTTCTAGTATTTATTGCTAGCTGGTTAGTAACCGCAAAGGTGTTAAAGATATCTTCGGTATCTGCGTTGGTAGCCTTTTTGATTGTGACTACCACTTCTTATTACTCTTATGATCTTAATATTTTTTTATTAAATTTTTTCTTTTTAATTTTTTCAATTTATACTCACAGGGAAAACATCAAACGCCTGATACGAAAAACCGAAAAGTAAGAATGCACGCAAATCTATAGAATACTTATAATTATTAGAAAATATAAGAAACAAGCCTTTTTTAAAAAAATAGAATTAACAAATATTTGACAATAAGCACTTTTTTTGACAGTGCTTCAAATATTATGAATCTAGTAATAGTAGAAAGCCCAGCAAAAGCTAAGACAATTAATAAATATCTTGGTTCCAATTACATAGTGCTGGCAAGTTTTGGACATGTAAGAGACCTTCCATCAAAAAATGGTTCTGTTGATACTGAGAATAATTTCAATATGATCTGGGAAA
>Ga0075110_1001339_pt1 | contig 10554 bp, 9 predicted proteins | sample AntAceMetag02UK8_FD_69799 | JGI IMG/M metagenome (GOLD analysis project Ga0075110, IMG submission 69799) | Saline lake microbial communities from Ace Lake, Antarctica - Antarctic Ace Lake Metagenome 02UK8 | ecosystem: Environmental > Aquatic > Non-marine Saline and Alkaline > Saline | place... | reverse complement strand
ATACAGCAGGTGATGTAGGTGACGTTTTAGACGCTACTAAAGCTGCTGAAGGTACAGTAAGTGATGAAGCTAAAGTAGTAGCTGCAACTTCAGATGAAAGCAGTGTAAGCAGACTTGACGCCGCAACTGGTGAAGGCATCCTTATGGATGACCCTAAGAAAAGGGTACTAGCTGATGCTGAGTTAGTTGCAGGCTCTACTGTAGACCCAGAGAAAGCTGCAGAGTTTACTGAAAAGATACAAGCAGCAACTGCCACACCTACAGAGAAAGCTACTGTAAGAGGTCAGCTTGAAGACTTGATGAGTGACTTTGAGGACGGTGCTACACCAGCGTGGGCTGCAGGTGCTATGAGAGGCGCTATGGGAGCTATGGCTGCCCGTGGCCTTGGTGCATCCTCACTGGCAGGACAAGCCCTTGTACAGGCCGCTATGGAGTCTGCACTGCCTATTGCTTCTGCAGATGCATCTATGTTTGCAAGCTTTGAATCACAGAACTTGTCAAACCGTCAACAACGTGCTATGCTTGGCGCACAACAACGTGCTCAGTTTATGGGTCAGAAGTTTGACCAAGAGTTTCAATCTCGTGTAATGAATGCAAGTAAGATTAGTGATATAGCTAACATGAACTTTACTGCGGAACAACAAGTAGCTCTTGAGAATAGCCGTATAGCTAATACAGTAAACCTTGCTAACCTTAGTAATGAACAAGCTCTTGTAATGGCTGAAGCTGCATCTTTGTCACAGTTAGACATGGCAAGCTTGAGTAACAGACAACAAGCTGCAGTTCAAAATGCACAGAACATGATGCAGATGGACCTTACTAACTTGTCCAACCGCCAAGCTACTACTATGTTTAAGTCTCAACAAAAGATACAGGCACTGTTTACTGACAGTGCAGCTGATAACGCTGCAGCACAGTTTAATGCAAGTAGCCAAAACCAAACTGACCAGTTCTTTGCTAACTTAAAAACACAGACATCTCAGTTTAACACAGCACAGACTAACGCACAGAATCAATTTAATGCAGGTGAGACTAACTCTCAAAGTAACTTTAACAAAGAGATGATGAACCAGCGTGAACAGTTTAATGCTAACAATAAATTAGTTATTGAACAAAGTAATGCAGTATGGCGTAGAGAAGTAGCAACTGCAAATACTGCAACCATCAACCGTACCAACGAATTAAATGCATCCGCTATGCTTGACATTAGTAATACTGCGTATAACAATACATGGCAGTACTACGCTGACACTATGGAGAATGCCTACACTGCCACTAACAATGAACGAGCTCGTATGACTCAGTTGGCTATTGCAAAGCTACAGGTAGATGCAACGTTTGATGTAGCTAAGTGGCAAGCTGACGCATCTTCGTCTGCTGCTATAGGTAGTGCAATTGTTAAGATTGCAACCACAGACTTTGGTGGGGATACAATACTTGAAAAAGCATGGGATTGGTGGAATACTTAATACTAATTATGAATAGAGGAGAATGCTTATTATGATGACAAACCCTGCAATGAAAGCCTACGCAGCAATAGGTAACCCAGAGAATAACCGTAAGGTTGAGCCTGTAGAAAAATCTTCTGGCCTATTGTCTAGGTCTAGGAACACTACGCCTAAAGGTGAACCTAAAGAAAAAGAACCCAGAGAATTAATCGAAGGTTACGTTATGGAGATACGTGCCAAACGAAGAGAGATACTTGAGAGTAGACAACGGAAAGAAAAACAAAATGGCTGAAGAACCACAGTTTGATGCACCTATTCCCGGTCAGTCTTTAACTGCAGAAGTTGGGTCACGTCCTTGGCAAAACCCACCTAAGTACGCTACTGTTGACGAAGCACTTGAGCACTACCTACCTCGTATTACTTCTCCTGAAATGACTAACGAATTGTTAGACATCATGGAAATGGGTGTACCTATAACTTCCCTAGCTGACACAATACAATCTGGTGGTATTATGCAGGGCTTGCACACTGTTGACGTAGGTATATTAATCTTACCTGTACTAATGGAGATGCTGGCTTACATAGCAGAAGACGCTGACATTGAGTACGAGTTGGGTATGAAGGAACGTGTTGATGAAGACAAAATTCCTGAAGGTAAGATTGCACTGGCTATGCGTAAGATGCGTAAAGAAATGCCAGAAGCAATGAATAGTGAACAGGAAAATGTAGTAGTAGAAGAACCCGTAGAAGAAGCTCCTGAAGAAGAAGTAGTAGCTCCACCTGCAGGTTTGATGTCGAGGAGAATGTAAGATGGCTTTTAATATGAGTGCCTTTCTTGGTGGTGCAGCTATGGGTGTAGTAGATCGTATAGAAGATATAGAACGTAAGGCTGAAAAGGAGTCTGACAGAGCCTATGGGCGAGATGAAAAAGATAGGCTGTACAACAGAGCTAAACGAGAAAAAGAGAAAGCTATTACAGATGAGTTAGCCGATAGCCTGTCCGTTTACTATACTCCAGATCAAGTAGCAGACATTATGAAGAACGGTAAAGGTGCATCACGCCATGCTATTTCCCGTGGTGAGTACTACACTAACAACAACATGGACGCTAGTGTAGCGTATCAGATGCCTGACAATGACATTACAAACGTAAGTGCTTCCGCTGTTGGTTCAGTAGGGGATGTAGCAGCAGCGTCAGAGGCACTTTCTACAGGTGCTCCTGAAGGTCTAGGTGGTAGGAGTGGTAGCTTTGCAAGTAGGTTCACAAAAGGACCAGACCCAAAAGATAAATCACTGGCTGCAGCTGAAACTGACATACTTAATATGCGTGTACAAGCAGCTACATTAAGTGAAGAAGCGGGTGCAAAGTTATTAGAAAAGGCTGACACTAAAGAAAACATTCTACTTGACATGCAACGTAAGAAGGCAGATGCTGCCCGTGAAGCGTCCAATGAAAATGAAGTAAAGGAACATTACACAGTTAATGAGCGTGAGGGTAAGATAAAAAATTATAGGGTACTAGCACGTAACAGCATGGAGATTCAAACAGGTTCTCTTGGTGAAATTACAGGCAAGCTAAAGGGTACAAATTCATTAGGTTTAGCAGAGCTTGCAACTGCAAATAATCTACAAGGTAATAATAACGTAGGTTATAAAGAAGTGCAGATGGATAAAGAGATACAATCTGTGCAAGCTAATGGTGTAGCTATGCTAAATCAATACGCAGTATCTAACTACGCAACAGTTCCAGCTGCTAAGATTTTTCAAAGCAACCAAGACCTTCAAAATGCAGCCCGTAGTGGTGGGTCACTAAAACCGGGAGATTTGTATATAACTTATGTACAGCAACAAACACGTTCTGATGGTACAGTAGTACCCGCACAGTATATGGCTGGTACGTACCTTGGTGACATGTATAAAAACCTTGGCATTAAACCCTTTCTACCCGCTTCGTACTTAGGCGAGACTTGGACACCAACGGAGACACCTTAATGGCAGTCACAGATGAAGACCTGTTTGGAGATTTATCTACCTTACAAACTATTGATGAGACACTTGCTACTCCTGTAGATACTTCTATAGATGAGCCAACTTCTGTTGGTGAAATTCCTATGGCAACTCCCAATGGTTATGATCCTGATATGATGGGTGAAATGCCAGAGTACGATCCTGACAAACTACCTCCCGTTACTATACCTGTACAACAAGTATCATCAGCTACTGTAGATGAAGATACCATAATTACTCCTACATCTTACGAAGATGCAGAGTTTAAAGAGTTAGACCCTAGACTTCAGGACATGCTAAAGAGTGGTGACTTTGAAGCAGAAGCTAAAGCTAAAGAAGCTAGGGGTACGGCAGCTGCAGCTGAGTATCGGCAACGCCCTGATGTGATAGCTCAAGTCGAGCGTTACGAAATGATGTTTGCTGCTGCACAGAATGAAGACAAAGTAACTGGTGGTAATCGTGCCGCAATGATACAAAATCCTTTGGCTATGGTAGATGCGGAAAACTACAAAGCTGAAGTCCACATTGAACACTTCAAGAATGCAGTTGAAGAAGTTAATTATTTATTAGAAGACGCTAACCCATTACGTGCCGCTGCAGTAAACAAGATGCTTGACAAGGGCATTGATCCAAGGACAATAAACTACGTTATAACTGGTGCTGACTTTGTTCCTATCATGGGTACAGTTATGGGTGTTATAGATATACCCGATAACATCAGGACTGCAAATGCATTGTGGCAAGACGGTGAAGAAGCTATGGCATTGGGCCTTATAGGTCTAAGTCTTGCTGAACTTGCTGGAGTAGGTTATGGTACTAAAGTTGTAAGTAAGGGTATCATAAAGCAAGCAAGAAAGCTTAGTGGTACAGACGCACAGATGGCTCAGATATTAAGTGCTGACGCTACTGAACTTGCAGCTAAACGTGAACTTGCATCTAATGTAGCAAAGAAAGATAATGCTACAGCCCAACAACTAATAGAAGAGTTTGAGCAAAGTACAGGTAAAATTATTTCTACTGGTGATACAGGAAAGAAAGTACTTAGTGGTGAGCTTGCTCGTGCTGGTGGTAGAGAGATTTCGGAAACGGTTATGGACTTGCAAAACGATATTGCAGGTAAGTACGCTGCCATTGACAAGAATCCTCTTGGTAGTAAGGCAGAAAAACAACAGTTAAAAGAACAAGTACAAGCTGAGACAGGTGTATCAGAAACACAAGCCTTTACTGGTATAAGTGATGAAGTAGATGACTTTGTTAGCCCGTTAGTAGTACCAGAAAAGTTTGATGCTATTGTAGCTATAGCTTCTGACCTAAAGAAAGCACACCCAGAGTTCTTTGGCAAGGATAAAAGTATTATTGATAGCCTGTTTGAGCTAACGGTAAACAAAGAACTTGTAGACAGTCAAGACTTAGCTGACATGCTGGGTAAGTACGGCCTTAACTTCGATGACTATGTTCTTACAGTAGTAGGTTCAGGTTCAGAAGCAGGTAAGATACTAAACAAACTATCACAGATAAGACGTGCTGGTTCCTTAGACGAACTTAGCCTAGCTAAACAACGTACTATGGAGAAAGGTCAGAATGGCCTTATGCAAACGTGGCGTAGGATAGAGAACATGCGCCGTGGTGGTATGGTGTCAATGATTAAAACTGCAGCCCGTAACTTTCAGTCTGCTACTATTCGTGCTCCTATGGAAGCATTGGAAAATGTATTTGATACTACACTACTCAATATGTCTAATGAGTTTGCAGGTAAGCAGGGACAGAACTTGCTGGCAAGAAGTGCTAATGCGGCAGGTGCGGGTGCTAAAAGCTTAGTGTCTCCAAGCAATTGGAAGGGTAGTACACGTGCGTTGCAACGTATATACATGAACCCTATAAAGGCTAAAGAAATAACTGATTACGTACTAGATCGCCCTGAGTTCCAGAAACAATTTAAAGGTATGTTCGACAACATCAATGAGTACCAAGCTGCTACTGGCAGAGGTAAGGGTGGAGCAGTAGACGGTATTCTAAGTAAGGGTGAAGACGTAGTTAACATGCTCAACATCCCTAACAGGATACAGGAATTTGTTATTCGCCGTGGTGTATTTATGGGTGAACTTGAACGAGTTGTAAAGAGAGACTACGGTGTTGATCTACTAAAGGTACTTGAAGACGGTGGTATGTCGGACCTTATGGCTAACTCCAGTAAGTTTAGACCCAAGGGTGCGCCTAAGTTTGCGCAACTTGTAGAGGACAGCACACGTAGGGCGCTTGACGTTACATACGCTAAGGCTCCTGATGTACCTGTGTTTGCAGAAATATCTAACTTCCTTACACGTACAGGTTTGACTGCAGTTACTACACCCTTCCCACGATTTATGTTTAACTCAATAGAGTTGATGGGTCAGTACTCTGCAGGTGCATTTAACCCTGCAATTAAGAGGGCATTGGGTACAAAGGTAGGTCCACTTGATGCTAAGGACAGGCAGAATATATCACGTAACCTAAGTGGTCTTGTAGGATTTTCTGCAGCTTACATGTATCGTAACTCAGAGGGTGCGCCAGCTGACTACAAAGAGATTAACTCTGCAGAAGGTACAGTAGTTGACGTTACGTCACAGTATCCTATGCGTCAATTCTTGTGGATGGCTGAAGCAGTTAAGCGGATGTCTCCAAGCGCACAGAAGTATACACCACAAGGCATTGCAGGCAGAGCTACAGGCTCTCTCATGGGCAAAGAAGTGTCTCAGGGTGAAGGTACATTCGACGATTGGTTTGACCTTAAAGAAGCAGCTGAGACATTCGTAGGTGCTTCAGCAAGAACTGGTGCGTCTAACGTATTCATTGATGAAATCTCAAGCTTACTAAGTGGCTCTGACGATCTTGTTAAAGATGAGCGTAAAGCTAAGGCACTTGGTAGATTGATAGGTGACTACCTAACTACATGGGCTATACCTCTTGTACAGGTAGTAGAGATACAGCGCATGGGTGGTGATAGACCGTCCGAATACAAAGACATGTCTTCTGATGAAAGCCCAACAATATCTGGGGAGATCAGTAGATCATTTAAACAGCGTGGTATTAGCAATCTGTTCTCTCCCGGTGAAGAGTTTGATAACCCAGACAGAGAGTTTCTGTATTCAGACGATAGGAAACGTGAAGGTCTACCACTCAGCCTTGGCTTGGGTATCAGCCAGATCACTAAAGACAGTGAGTACGGTGAGTACTTAACTGAAAAAGGCTTTGATGAATTTAGGATAGGTAGTAGGTCACGTCTACCTTCTATACGTAGGGCAGAAACTAAAATATTAAAACAATATCTTCCTATCTTAGTAGAGAATGCTCAAGCTATGGAAGCGGAGCTACGTAAAGAGTATAGGTCAATGTCTAACGATGACCCAACTAAGAAGAAGTATACTGTTGAACAGTACGTAAACAGTACCGTTGTAGCTATGTTAGATGAGCAAATAAAAGATGCAAAGTCTATGAGTAGTGAAGATCGTAAGATGGAAACAGATGAACTTGATCTAATAAGAGAAGAGTTCCGTGGTATGAACCCAAAGATGCGTAGGTACGCAATGACTGAGTTCTATAAGGACGGTAATATACCAGCTGACATCATGGATATTGAAGACATGCAAACTCTTGTAACTATTGGTAAAGGATTTAAAGAAGCTGTAAGCCTAAACTAATTAAACACAAATGTATAACACAAAAAGTAAAGGGAGTGACCATAATTGGCTACTCCCTTTTTTTATTGTCTATCGTTAACTTCGTTACACTATCGTGTGTCTCCACTACCACCCAATGTCCCTGCTTGTTTTCGTGCAGATAACTTCTTTTCATTCTGTGCAGCTATCATACCCAGTGTAAGGTTGAGATCAGTTGCAAGTGCAGCGCAGTACCATAACACATCCCCTATCTCACTGGAGATTTGTTCTCTCCAATCATCTGGTCTACCGTCAGGGCCATCACGTATAAGCTTCTTAACTTTGTTTGCTACCTCACCTGCCTCACCGGATAATCCAAGGGCAGGGTACAGGATACGATGTTCCTCTGGGTAGATGGCAGTCCTTGCTGCACTACGTTGATACGCATTAAAATCAGACATGCTGTACTTCTCCTTGAGGAATTGCTCTGCTTCTTTTTTTAAATTCATTATCCTTTACCCGTTTCAAGTTATCAAAGTAAGCTCTGTCAAAGCCCCTGTTCCATTCACGGAACTGCATAGTGTCTTTGTGGAACGGGTTAACAGGACGATTGTATTTGAACCCGTCATACCCAGTATTAAACTGGACCTTCAAGGGTGCGTCATACTTACCTAAACCACGTGACTCTCTTGTTTTCTTTATCATAGGATGATCTCTCCTTATGCTACATTAATTAGTTGTGCTTCTTTGTAGGGTACGTGATAAAACTGTTCCCCGTGAGTTATGTTTCGTCCTGTTGCTTCCTTTAGTTTATCTTCTGTAAGTTGCTTACTGTCAATGCACCATGCCTTAGACATGTCACCACTGAATATGTAGAACTTCAAGTCCGTACCTACATGTTTATCCAGCAAACGTTTCTTACGTTCTGGTATACGTATCTCTAACCAGTTCGTAGGCCACTCACCTTTCCAAGCAGTCTTGACTTCTGCCTCACTGAAGTACGTAGTGTTGTCCTTCTGTGTAACTATGTCTGCGTCATAGGACTCAGTACTGTCTACAACTTCATGCCCACCCTTTACAAGGTGAGCAATCAATGTGTCTTTTGCTACGCCATCGTACTTGCTGTACAGATTACGTGAGAAAGGTTTGCGGTATGCGGTCATGGGCATTACTCCGATTCTGTTTCAATTGTTTCTACTATTAGTACTTCCTTCAGTTTAGCTACAAGCATATTGTTCATTACTTCCATGCCCTGCATCTGATACTTTAACTGTGTCTGTACGTTATTGTTGTACGTAACTTCTCCCAAGATTTGTTTCTGTTCATCCGTAAAGTCATCTGTCTCGTACTCTACGTCATCAAGTGTTAGTGTTGCCATGTTTGTAGTCTCCTTCTTTGCTACGACATATGTATTATGAGATGTCTACAATCTCACATGAGTCACCAGTACATGCTAATGTCTGCATTGCATTGGTGTTATCGTCTTTCTCGTGCTCAGACAGCCCAGCCCAATCAATCTTATTAGGCATAGTCTTTAATAGCACAGTATAGGTTTCCTTGTCTACCTCTTGATAGGGTGCCTGTTGATAACTATGATCAGAGTGTGGTAGAAATGACACACCTGACATTTCATTAAAGTGTTCGTATACAAATGCACCTACAGCCATCCACTCACTGTCCTGTACTGTGCAAGTTATACTTGGTTTATGTTCACACCAGTGGCGCTGATACACTAACCATGTTTCCAATTGCTCAATAGCAGTCATGTCATTACGTGTCACTGAGTTCTTAGGTGACTTAATGGGAAAGCTAAACACTGTAGTAGTGTCTGACTTCATAACACAGGGTTCATGGGGTACGCCTTGGTCTTTCATAAACTGTGTTAGTCCGTCTTTGTTGTCTCCTCTAACGGTTCTAATGTAGTAGTTACTATGTCTGGCGTGTATCCCAGAGGCACTGTCAACGAGTTGGGAGACTGTACCTGAAGGCTTAACGCAAGTAATAGCTGTAGATACAGGTATATTAAGTAGCCCAGCGTACTGACGATTAGTATCAACAGCAATATTTTTAAGGTGCTCAAGTGTTTCTCCTAGTCCTTTGTTCCTTAGTGTCATTAACGGGTTGTCCATTAGACCAGTTAGTGACACACCTAACAAACGTTCCTCATCTGTATTCTTACCCCATAGCTTACGTAGATAGGGGAACTTTGTAAAGCTGGACTGTATAGTACCAAGGATGGTAGCCATACGTACCTTGTCTTCCAACGTAGTAAGATCATCTGTCGCTCGTACAACTACCTCTGTTAAATTACAGAACTGATATGGGCGTAAAATTATTTCGCTGCAAGGATTTGTTCCGAACTCGTAGTTAGGATCACGTCTACCGTTCTTAGCTGCTTGTACCTTAGCTGCTTGTCGATTGAAGATACCACGCTCACCTGACTTACTCTCAACCAGTGACATCCACTCACGCATGAATGTCTCCATGTCAGGTTTCTCTGTGTAACATACAGAGTTGTTAGCTAACGCACGGTGTGCTGCAGCTTCCCACCATTGACCTGACTTAGCGTGACGCATACGATCATCACTAAGATTACTCAATGAAATCATGGCACTACGGCGTACACCACCGACAACTACGATCTGACCAATGAAGCACATCAAGTCATGGCACTCCATGCTGGACAATCTACGTCCTTGTGCAGCCTTGAATGTTGACACAGCAAAGTGAAACAACTCAACCAATGGTGCAGGACCACTAGCCCTACCACCGAATGTCTTGAGCCTTGCACCTGCTGGACGTACTTGGCTTATGTCCCACTTAGGTATCTCACCTGCCCATAGAAGTGCAAGTACCTGACGCAGCGCCTTAGCCCAGCCTTCCTTACTGTCCTTAACTACAACAGTTGTCTCACTAACGTACAACTCAGGTATCTCTGGTAGCTTGCTAACAAACTGTCGCTCAACACTGAAGCCTACGCCAGTACCACACAGAAGGATGTACATGGCCTCATCGAATGACTTGGGATCATCTACTGGTAAGTAACTACAGTTAAACCCTGCGGTGTTGTCACGGTCTAGTGCAGGCCCAGCTGACATCATTGCCCTCATAGATGGCATAACGTCTAAGCTAAGGATAGCTTCCTCAATCTTACTAACTTGATCAGTAGGTACTGTTGGTATCTTACGTACTACGTTATCTATGTATCGCCCTACTGTCTCTGACCATGACTCCCTGCGGCCTTCCTTGTCTAACCAACGTGCATACCTTGAGGTATGAATGAAAGCTTGATAGTCTGTTGGTAAATAATTGTTCATGTATGTCTACTCCGATACTGTTTTCATTGATTTAATTGTTAACCCATCTACATCATAGATGAACTCTTGTAATATTTCTCGTATCTCATCATTGATGAAGTTATCTGCTGGCATTTGGTACTCAGTCTCATCTATGTCAAGGGTTAA
>Ga0075110_1001334_pt1 | contig 10571 bp, 6 predicted proteins | sample AntAceMetag02UK8_FD_69799 | JGI IMG/M metagenome (GOLD analysis project Ga0075110, IMG submission 69799) | Saline lake microbial communities from Ace Lake, Antarctica - Antarctic Ace Lake Metagenome 02UK8 | ecosystem: Environmental > Aquatic > Non-marine Saline and Alkaline > Saline | place... | reverse complement strand
GACCCACACAACAAACCTACCCGCTGGTACTTGGGGGAATCCACCTGCGCTTGGCTTCTATATCAAGGAGAGTGGGGGAAGCATAGATACGTCGGCAATAATAGTTACATTAGCCTAATATAGATATGAGTAATTCAACGGTCGGGATAAAACAACCCTACGATGTCAATATTCTTCAAATTAGTTAAACAACATCCATCATTTATGTCAGAAGTCGCAAGTCAGTCGAATAACACGCTAAAATTCTTGAAGGAATATTGGTTTGTAATCATATTTTTTGGTGGGATGATTTTGACTTGGGGTACCTTTACCGCCAACTTTCAGTCGGTCACACGGCGCGTTTCCAACATAGAGGAGAAGCAGGACACCATCACCGACGACATAGGAAACATCAAATCAAGCCTTGTGGGGATAGAAGTATCACTAGACTTTATCGTCGAAGAAGTGCGGAAATAATTATTAACCATAGCAATATCATTATGTTCGAGAAAATTTGGGAAATGTTAACAAGCAAAAGATTTCAGTCATTCTACTGGCGTTCAGGGATGATGGTAACAGCGGGTTTTTTAGATTTAGTCGTTGAAAACCTTTCAGATTTAGAGATAGGAGCGCAGGTAACGATCGTTGTTGGTCTTATTTTCGGAGAAATCAGCAAACACATCTACAACAAGGTAAACAACAAATAACATGAGTAAATCAATCACAGTTTTCAAACAAGATATTGCTGGCCACCTTCACGGTACAACCGTAAACAAGGTCACTAACTTCGAGCAGCTAACTTTCCAGGCGATGAGAGAGGTGATTACTCATGCTAACCCGAGGGAGCTTTCACTAGAAGAAGATATTGCTAATGCTGTTTCTAGTAACGTCACCCTATACACGGCCCCTACAAAATTGTTTGATAACCGTGTCATAGATCTTTACCCCACCACAATAAGACAACATGACGATGTTAACCGTCACCTTGGCAACCAGGACTTTGAAACTCAAAAGATCGCCAACACTTTTTCCGTTGAATACATAAACGGCACAAAATTCCTGAAGATAAATAAGGAGGTAGGTACAAGCGTCCTACTTCACAGCATGGATTCGACCACTGCTAATGGGACTTTGACCGAAGGTGGGGACGTACAAAGCCTAGCTCGCGACAACTACAACTTCATCGGTGGTGGAGCTTCACTGAAATTCACATCTACTGGTGCGACTACTGAAATGACATTCACCTTCACGGACATGACATCTCAGGATCTTTCCACCTACGCAGACAATGGATCATTCTTCTTCTGGCTATACCAGGCCACTGCCAAGGTTACTTCAATCAAATATGATTGGGGTAATGATTCCTCAAACTACTACAGCGACACAGTGACTACCGGACACCTGAAAGATCTTACTACTGGGTGGAATATGATCCGAAATGATTGGGCCGGATCTACTGAGACCGGATCAGTAGATGATACTGCTATCGACTACATGAAAATCACCCTTACCTATGATGGTACAGCCGATATTCAATTCCGTTTAGATAACATCCTGGCTTCTTTCGGGACATTATACCGAGTGAAATACCTATCATCTTATGGATTCCAAAACTCTAGTGGCACATGGATTGAGCGACCTACGGATGACAGCGACCTGATCATGCTTGATGACAGTGCTTACCAGTTGTTTATTAAGCAGTGGCGCTACCTTTACACCCAGCAAGCAAAACGCTCAGGTAAGAACCAATCTGACACCACTACTTTATACGGAGAACTTTTTGGTACTAATAGTCGCGAGGGCGATTATGACAACTACCGGAGTGAACAAGGTGGCTTAGTAGAACCAGAAAGCGAAATTTATCACAGATTCTAATTATGGCTAAGAAAGAAGGACAATTTAATATAGTTGATCGCTTCTGGGGCTACGTCAATAAGATTGATGAGTCCAAAGTGTCACCTGGCTTCTTAGTAGCCGGATCACGTAATGTCCTTATCAATGAGGGCAATGATCAGCGTGACGGAAGACCTGGCGATAAGATCTACGGTCGCAAGGGGTATTCTGTATATGGAGACCGCCAGTCTGGAGTAGCTGTTATTGATAACGGGATTGACTCTAAGTATGACTTTAAGCCAAACCTAGAGAATGTTGAGCGTACTTTGCGTGCCTACCAAGGGGCCACCGCTAATACCGGGCGACTAGAAACATATTACGATGGTACTTGGATCGCCGTAGAAACAGGGCTAACTAGCACCGTAATGAGCTTTATTAACTACTGGGACGCGACTGATAGTCTAGCGGTTTGTTTGATCGCTGATGGTACTTCCACCGTAAAGGAATGGACGGGAGCTATCGGAGTGATCGATTCTGCTAGTACAAACACAGTAACCCTAGCTTCCGGAACCTGGGCCGAACTAAACTTCTTCCAGTCTGGTACGCGAAAATTCTCAGTAGACAACATCGACTACACATATACAGGTGGAGAGAGTACTGACACCCTAACTGGAGTGACCCCCGACCCTGATGGGGTGCTAGTACAAGGCGATATTGCTGTTCAGACCTTGCGATCTAACAGCAACATACCTGGATCCGGATTCAATGTAGATTATATGGGTATCTTAGATAACCAGGTCTACTACGGATCAAAAACCAGCAACCTTGTTTACATGGCAAAAGGTACAAACTTTACAGACGTAACCTTCACCACCCCCGTACGAGCGCCCAATGAGGGTAACCAGTTTTTGCTTGATGATGTTTGTGCTGGTTTTGCCCCAGGAGAAGAAGATATGTACATATTCTCCGGATCTGACTATATCTATCGTAGCAACTTCACACTAACCGGTGACGGGACAAAAGAAGTAGCTAGTGTGAAAAGATTGAAAGTCGCCCCTGGGCAATCAGCTTTGACCAAAGACTCTATCATTCCTATTAAGAATGATATTGCATTTATCACACGTGAAAAAACCCTGGATACCCTGGGCCGTTTAGAGAATATAAATACCCCAAGGACTTCACCAATCTCTGATCCAGTAAAAAATGACTTCCTTACTTTCACACTAACTGGAGCTTCCAGTATCTACTTCCGCCAGAATATATGGATCGCCCTACCAACTGAAGGGCTAGTACTTATCTTTGATATTAAAAATGGGCGATGGCAACCACCTCAGAACTTGCCATTATCCGGATTCTCTATCATTGGTGACGAAATATATGGTCACTCTAGTACTAGGAATGAGACCTATAAACTAAACGACACCTACCAGGATAATGGCTTGGCTATCGAGTACAAGGCAATAATGTCTTACCAGAATAATGGTACTGAGGAAGTTAGAAAGCAATTTGATGAATTTTATGTAGCTCTACGAATGTCAGCGAATGGTGAAATGCAGACTCAGATCGACTACGAATTTAGAGGAGCATTAAAGACGGAGAACTATACGGTCGAAGGAACGGAGACAGCCTACCAGTTCGCTCCATCTGAAGATTCTAGCCTTGGATCAAACCCCATCGGATCAAACCCACTAGGGCAGTCTGTTGAGGCTACTGAAAACAAGTCGCTTTTCCGAAAGGTGCATACGATGAACCTTACTGATTATCATGAGTACCAAGTGACTTTCTTGGTCGAGTCTGATGAGACAGAATGGGAATTATTGCGCTTTGGTGACAATGCGGTTGATGCCGAAGATTTAGATAATTATTTACGAGACTAATAAGTATATTCATATGACTAGAAAATATGTACAAACACATAAGCACTACCTAAAAGCTACGATCAGCTCCACGGCTACGAGCATTACTTTGACCTTTCTACAGAAGATGGGCGGAGCAAGTAGCCTTTCAATGACAGACTATGGTGACTTAGGTATCGCTACTATCGATCCTACTAGCGCGAGTAAAGCAGAAAACATATCTTTCACGGGGATCACGGCTAACGCCAATGGAACCTATACTCTTACTGGTGTGACACGTGGCCTAAAAGGGGTTGACGACTATGCTACTGGGGGAAATCAAGTTGCTCACAGCGGTGGCGCTACCCTAGTCTTCTCTAACTCAGCCGTTTTTTACGATCAGTTTGGAAACATCTACAACGCTCAGACTTGGGCATTGAAGCAAAGTTTTACAGTTGTCCCGGAGTCAGCTGCCGATGCGACTGGAGGGAATGACCTAGTGCGATATTCACAACTACAGTCTGCTTTGTTGGGAACTCTGTTATCCGCCCCATTAGTAATGCCTGGTAATGGTGGTGAGGATCTGGTTGTTGATCAACTGGTTTTTCTGAATAGGGCTGATAGTGAGTGGTACAAAGCTGATGCTGATACGGCTGCTGAAGTTGAAAACGTAATGCTTGGTATCACACGAGGTGCTGGTACTGATGGCGCTGCGATTGCTAGTGGTATTACTATCCTTGGTAAACACACATTCTCTACTGCTGCGCTAACCGCCAACAATATCTACTACGCTTCAAACACGGCTGGTGGAGTATCTACTACGCCCGGAACTAACGAAGTCACCCTGGGTATCGCGATATCTACAACAGTAATGAATTTCCTTCCACGCTTTGATCAGCAGATCACTGAAGATCAGCAGGATGCAATGGTTGGTAAATCAGGAACCACACCAAGTGGTTCAAACCTGTTTATTGATGAAGATTATACCGCTGAAGCAAAGACTGCGAGCAAGATACCTGTTAGAGATGCTAACGGTGATGTTCTCGTAACAACTACACCTACAGCTGGAGATGCTGCTACAAGCAAAACCTTTGTTGAAGCTGCAGATGCTGCAGTATTAGCGGTTGTAGCATCTAAGGAATACGGTGTGAATACTGAAACTGCTGATACCTACTGGACATATACAGTCCCTGGGATCACTACATTCGCCACGAGTAACAATACTGTTGTTGACTTTAACTCTTACTCTCGACATACGTCTAGTGGTGCAGCATATTCGACCATGGGAATCATGGGAAATGGAAGCGGTACTACATACACTGCTGCTTCTGGTAAGAAGTTGAGAGTAAAGTTCAGAGTTAAATTCGATGGTGACTCGGCTCGTTTGGCTGTCGGTCTGGTTGAGTCGAACAGCACTATCCATGCAGTCCGAACAAGTGTAGCCGATGGGATACGTTTGATTGCTGACAGTGGAGTATTCTACTTTTCCAGTGCTAACGGTAGTACCAATGAGAACACGGATATTGATTCTGGCCTAACAGACACAAACTGGAATACAGTCGAGTTTATATTCGATCCGACTGTAGATGCAGAGATTTGGGTCAATGGAACGCTAGAAGGTACGCATTCAACGTCTCTCCCTGCTGGAGCCCTGATGTTTGCTATCGGCCAAGAAACGGGATCTGGCGTCATCCAAATTTCACCTATTACTTTCTCAGTAGAAAACTAATATGACTACATTCCCAGACCCAAACTCAATAGTTGATTACTTGAAGACACAAAACTCGGATAGCTCTTTGGGGGCGCGTGGGGATCTATTCAAACGTGCAGGGCTAGAGGGTGACTTCTCCGGAACAGCGCAGCAAAACACTGATCTGATGAGCGCCTTAAAAGGTAATTCTGCCCTACTTGGATCAGATACTCAGCAAACTACCTCTATCACCAATAACACGCGCTCATTGCGCCGTGAGGCCACTGACAACGCCTCACGACTAGACCTAGAGCTTGAAGCATTGGCTAATGGTCAAAATCAGGTGTCCCGAGATGGAGACCAGACAAACCAGCCAAATGTCGCCGGTGATCCGGCTCAAGATAAGTTCTTTACCGCAGATAGGCTAGGAGATAGAGAGGCTGATATTGGTGCAGAGTTTGATCCTCAGATGGCACAAATGGAAAGTACCTTTACTAGCCTCCAGGCTACCGCTACCGCTGCTACCAATAATCTTATCCAGAACATTAGAGATAAGTATGCCCTTCGCCAGATACAACAAGAAGATATTAACAAAAGGCAACTTGGTGGCGGACAAAAACTAGCCTCCAAGAGTGGACGCGCACGATATTTACCCCAAGAGTCACAAGGTATTCTTTCTGATATTGAAACTAAAGGTATCCAGAAGCTAGCTGAACTAGATGCTCAAGAAGCTGGTCTATTAGCTCAAGCCGAACAAGCTCGTACTAAAGATGATCTAGCTATTCTTAATTCAAGAATGACACAGCTAGATAATATCCGTGATCAAAAACAAGAAGCCCTAAAAACATTATTTGAAGCTGCCAACGCTGAAGAACAAGCTATCTTGGATAGGCAACAAGAAAAGCGTGTACAGGAGAAGCAAAGTTTTGAACTTGCTGCCGATCTTTCTGATCGTGTTGCGCCTGCTTTATTTGAAGAATTTTCCGGAATGGACGCTGCTGGCCAGATTGAATTGATCAGCCAGGTCGCTACTGCTAAAAATATTGACCCTCTTATCTTGCTGGGAGCATTGGCTGAATACAACACTGCCCAGGCCAAAGACTCACTAGACCAACAGAAAACTCAAGCTACGTTAGATAACATTGCTAGCCAGATCCAGGATCGTGGAGCTAGACAAGATCTAGCCGAACGCCAGGAGACTCGTCTAGGAGAAGAAGATTCTGATAGCGACACTAATGTTGATTTACAGTCAGACGAATTTGCTAGTATTAAAGGAGAGATTGATGAAGTCTTTGAATTTGGTGATGGTAACTTTGCCGGTAAAGACGACAAAGGTGATGTCCCCGTAACAACCTACCTGGCTTCATACGAAGCTGTTTTGGATAGTTATGGTGAGACCGCTGCCCTAGATTTCCTTAACTCTTACCCACCAGCAGAAACAATTAGTCCTACTAGGAGAGAACGCAAAGAACTCCCCGACCCAATAGCAAATCGTTTATAAGCTAAACTTAGAAATATATGGCGGATTCATTCAAACAACTTTTATCTAAGCAGCCGGCTAAAGAACCAACAAGCACTCCTCCAACTTCTACGTTTAGGGGACTCTTGGCAAAGAGTAGTGTGGAGCCTAAGAAAGATAGGCTTACTTTTGGGCAGGGTGTTGTCCGCAATATAAAAGAGAATGTATCTTCATTTGGTAGCGATTTAAAAAAGGGTGGTGAAAACTTTGAAAAACAAAGGATTACGATGGATGAGGAGAAAGACCTTAAAAAGCGCCGTAAAGAAATTGAGAAGCTGAACAAGGGCGTTGTGGGGGTAGAACAACCTAATGATATCCAGCAATCAGCGTTGGCTCGCTTGGAGGCCAAGACTGGTGAGAATTTTACCTTGGAAGACCTACAGCCAAGACTATATAAACCAAAAACAAAGTTTAGTGATTTCGCCAAAGCCCTACCTGGAAACGCCCTGAAGGTCACCGGAGACATAGCCAAAGAATACGCCAAGGCTTTTATTGAAGTGCCAATGTCTCTTGTTGACACCCCTCGCGTTCTTCTTGGGAATAAACCAATGCGGAATATAAACGTACCTATCCTTGGTGAAGTGGGATCACACCCACGCCAGGTTATTGATGCTATCAATGCTGGTGAAGACCCTCTTGTAGCCATGTTGCGTGTAGGAGGTGAGTCAATCCTAGACGTTGTAAGTGTCTACTCACTGGCAAAGTCTTTGATGCCTAAGCAGAAGATCGGTGCAACTGTTGAAAATACAACAAAGGCAGAGACACACCAGAGACTTCTTAATAATCAAAAGATGGGTAGCGAGATTGATGAGATCGTCAAAGTGGGGGACATGCCGAAAAGTGCCTTTTATAAAGGTGACTCTAATGTACTTACTGAAGCCTATTCCAAAGGTCAGATTAGTGACGTGGCCCAGAAGCTAGATTTTTATAAACAAGGGCTAGGCGACATTTATCGGGCCAAAGCTATCCCGGGGCAAGTTACTGTTGATGATATTGTAAAGATCGGTTTAGAGGTTTTGAATACTCCGACCACACCAAAGGAGGCTTTGTCGGCTGCCTATACTGCCTTTGCAGGTAATAAAGAACTACTTACACCAATCATGGCTCAGACTGCTGGTGTAGGAGCTAAGGAGGCCGTAAAGCAAAGTGCCTTCGAGCAGACACTCAACTTCACTGATTCTATTAAAAAGAATATCGGAAACGGAACCAAGAAAGCTTGGGATTGGTTTACTAGTGAGGAGCGTAGGGGAAAAAGGATTGACCGGAAGGTTAAGCAAGACCAGCGTGAATTGCAGATGTTTAATTTGATGTATGGGACAGACCACCAGACTCTAAAAGAAGCAAAGATGAGTAGCCCACTTATGCAGGCTTTGAATAGTAGGCAAGGGCAGGCTGCCATCAGAGCTGTTGGTGAAAAGACTTCTGACTTGTGGATCAAGAGTGTAGCTAGGCTTGAAAGTCTTGGCGCACAATCATATTCCGAAGCACTAGAAGGTTGGGTCGCACGAAAGAATAACCCTGAGAATAACGACCTGGAAAAGTTCTTATTCCAGTTACAAGATTCTGGCCCTCAATCATTGCTTGGTGTCTTACTTGTGATGGGTACTTCCTACGCTACCCGTGACCCACGTGTAGGAAATGCGATTGGTGGATCTTACTTTGCTGCTATTTCAGCCAACCAACAACTTCAGGAAGATGGTGAGATCAGCAACATAAATGCTATTGCTATTGATACTGTTGGAGACCTAGTGCTTTCAAACGCGCTGACAGGGCTGCTAGGATCGCCTTCAAAGGTGTTACTGACAGAACTTGGAAAGGCAGGTCTTATAGAAGGAAGCACGGAGGTGTCACAATCACTACTAAAACTTGCTGACGAATACCAAAAAGCACGATCTATTGAGGAACAGGCAGCGATCATCGAAGAAGCAAAGAAATACGTTCAAGAGGAAATGGTCATGGAATTTCTTGTTGGTACTACAATCGGTGTAATTGCAAGAGGTGGGGCGCAGGCTGCCGGTGCATCTGGTACTGGTATAGATGCTTCTATCTCACAGAATACTACCAACAACATTGTCCGAAGCCGAGCTGGGGTATCTCCAGAAGAAGCCGGGCAAATTGCTGATCTAATCGAAACAGATGTTGCTCAAGCTCTAGAAGTATTGCCAGCGCATGACGTTATTGAGCAAATCCAGGAACAACTTGGTTTTACCGAGACAGAAGCTCAGTCTGTTGTTGAGGGTCTACTACCAAAGATTATTGGTGACGTTAAGACGGAGCTAAATGATGCCGTAGATCTTCAGGGGACTTCAGAGGTGCTAAACATCATCAAGGATTTTAAAACTACCCAGACACCAGAGGTCACTACTGATCCATCGTTGGAGCAGCGTGTATCTGACCTTGAGGCTAAGGATAATGAGATTGTTGAGAAGCCAGTCAAAGAAGCCAAGCTCAATGAGCAAGTTACCCCTGACAGTAAGCCTATTCCAGAGGAGCCAAAAGTAGGTAGTATCCTTGACGTACCACTTGATCAAGTCGAGAGTGGCCTACTGCCTCAGATTGAGGAAAGTATCAACCGCGATGATCCTAAGATCCAGAGTCTTATAGCAGCTATTAAAAAAGGTCTTAAAATTCCTGCCGTACCAGTATTCCTTACTCCTTCTGGAAAGTATCAACTAAACAAAGATGGCAACCACAGGCTTGCTGCTTATCGTTTTGCTGGGGCAAAAAACATTCCTATTAAGATCCAAGAGAAAACTACTCTTACTGCTACCCAGAAACAAACAGAGGAGCGAGCCGGTGTACAAGAGGAGAAGAAAAAAGATCGCAAAAAGCAGGTCAAAAAAATGGCGGTAGAGTCTACTGATCGAGAAGCCTTTGTGCAGGATCTAAAAGATAACAAAGAATTTAATGAGAAGAACGCTGAAGCCATCGAGAAGGGTGAAGTAGAAGCCAAGCCAACCGTAGACGATCTGACCGAAGACCAGGGCTTCCGGACTGAAGTAGCGAAAGATGATGAGGTAAACCGTGCCGAGGCAGTGAAGACCTTGGAGGCTTACAAAAAGCGTTTCAAGATGGACTTTGATACTAATTTTGCTGATGTAATTCTGACCGGGGATAAGGTTGATCCAACCGCTTATGCCATTACTTACGACAACAGTATTACTTTTGTTGAGAACGTAACCAAGACTACGGCTGATCACGAGTTTGTCCACATGGTTGCTCAAAACCTTGGTAAGTTCGGTGACTTGTTTGGTGGTGTTACTCGCCAACAACTACTTGAAGAAATTAAGCAGGGTGAGGTAGATATGACAAATGAAGATGCTGTAATCGCGGTGGAGGAAGATCTGGCTATCGGCTTTGAGGATTTTGTAAGTGGTCGAAAAACCTTCAAAGGTAAGGTAAAAGCCTTCTTTGAAAAACTACTATCAGAGCTACGCAAAGTCCTGGGCCTTGGCAATAACGTCAATATCATTAGGCAGTTTTACATAGACCTATACACCAAAGAAAATACCGGGGAGACCATAACCCTTATTCCAGATGGTAAACAAGCAGCGATCACAGAAGATGGGGTTGTTGATTTTAGGAAACAAAAAGGTAAAGAAAAAACTAGATCAATATTAAAATCCAATGGGGTAGAAGTCTTTGAGTACAAAAAAACAGTCCCGGGAGACAGGAGCCGGGTAGTCCAAGAATTAGCTAGCGCAGACACTGGGGG
>Ga0075110_1001329_pt1 | contig 10603 bp, 9 predicted proteins | sample AntAceMetag02UK8_FD_69799 | JGI IMG/M metagenome (GOLD analysis project Ga0075110, IMG submission 69799) | Saline lake microbial communities from Ace Lake, Antarctica - Antarctic Ace Lake Metagenome 02UK8 | ecosystem: Environmental > Aquatic > Non-marine Saline and Alkaline > Saline | place... | reverse complement strand
TTGCTCTCAATTAACTGCTCAGGAATATTCGAGATAAAAGGCTTGCCGTCAAAATCCATACCATTCCAAATAACAGCTCTAGCTTGAGAATATAAAGGAAAAAGATATACATGGGTGCCAACCCTTTGCAGTGCTCTTAAAACCCACGCAGATAGACAGCAGATATCCTTCCCGGCACGTCTATGGATAATAGCTAATACATTCTTGCCATCTTTTACTGCTCGAAGAATTCTAAGCTGGTGGTCATAAGGGTTAATCAGCGGGAACTGAAGATACATTAGGTCTCGCTTAAGTAACGAGTTACAATAAAAATAAATTTATCTAACCCTACAGCAACATCAAAGTGATAGCCGGAGTCAATCATTAACTGTCCGAACTCAAGCTGTCTGTCAAAGTGCACTGCTTGGGATGGAGTTTGTTTCCAACCTTCTCTTTTAACTTCAAGCCACAAGCCAGCATATTTACGCGTTGGCCAAGCAATGAGGAGGTCACTTGCCCCAGGGCGTAATCCAAGACTAATAAGCAGATTAGTGTTAGCAGCCGAACGCGAACCTTCGTTATGAATTTTGACAACTCGCCTCCTTACCTCGGGATTAAATAAGGCCAACCATTCTAAGCCAGCCTTTTGCACCCGTGACTCTGGAAATAAAGTACTTCTCTTTTTACGCAAAGGTTAACTTAAACCAGTGTCTTTTAAATCAACGAATGAGTTATTTCTGACATTAGTTGACATGGTAACCTTAGGCATTGGGCCTCTTTTGCCTGCAGGCAATGAATCGCCTTTAACACCTCGGCTTGAGATATCAGGCACTAAACTACGACTGTTGCCGAATGGTTTCCCGTTATTAGGACTCTTCATCTTAGCACCCCTTGGAATTAGTTTTCATTGGTTTACGCACGCCTTTACCCATACCTTTTTTCGCTTTAGGTTTAGCTGGCATACCCTTATTTGCTGCAGACTCTTTATTCATACCTTTAACGGTTTTCATTTCTTCTTCCTCGCGGCTTTTTTCATGCCTGCCGACTCATCGCGTCTAGCTTTCTTTTCCATGCCAACTTCGCCATACGCAGTTCCAGCAGAGCGTTTCTTAGAATATCCGGCTTTCTCCATAACCTTCTTATTGTATTCCATGTTCTTTGGGCTAGCTGCCGCTTTACCTTTAACTAGCATGCCTTTGGCTTTTTCTTTTTTAACTTGACTCACTTTTAATACCCCCTTTAGGTTTAGTTAAAACTTTATTTGCCTTTTTGTCAATTTCAGACAAGACAGGATTAGAAATATTGCCTTTATTAAATTACTTTAAGCGAGTTATTTATCTACTTGGCTATTAACTTGGCCATTTAACATATTCCTTTCAATTATTTTTGCATCATCTCAGCTTGATATTTAACTTCTAAAAGATGTCCGCTAGCCCTATGAAACTGAGCAAGAAGTAACGTTTCTTGTTCTTTCAAGGATTTCAAACTAGCTTGAATAGTATTTAAATCTGTTTCAAGTTTATCTGAGCGAGCATTTAAAGTCTCTATGTTCATTAATCATTCCTTAAGGTTTAAGTTTAGTTAGTTAAAGTATGTATTCTGTAATGATAACATTTCCGCCAGAAGACGCACCGCCAGCTCTACCCGCAATATTGTTGAAATCAAAGCCGCCATTTCCACCATGACCAATTCCAATTCCAACTTGTCCAGTTCCTGATGACGTAGTAAGAAATACATTAGCATTTCCAATACCAATTACAGATGCACCACCAACTCCTGCAGGTAAAGGCACAGCTATAGTGCTTGCGTAATAAGAATTCATTCCAGCTTGGCCATCTAACCTTAAAATCCCAGTACAAGCACCGGCTGCACCACCTGAACCGGCGCCAGTTGGAGCTCCTACAGCACCCGGGCCACCTCCGGCACCGCCTGCAGCTACACATATAGTACCAACTGATGCTGCGGCTCCAGCAGCGCCGGCATTAATTCCAGCAACGCCTCCTGCAGAACTTCCTGGAACAGTAACAGCTTGTGATGCACCAATGGTTGCAGCAGTTGCTACAATCATAGAATATGCACCGCCGCCACCACCAGCTCCAGATATGCACGAACTAGGACCAGATATAGTACATCCGCCGCCACCGCCGCCAGAGCCAACGCATTCAATAACGCAATAAGCCATTCCACTTGTAGGAGTATAAGTCCCGCTTGCTGCAAAATTTTGTATTACAACTGCTGTAACTCCAGTCTCCGGGGGAGTAGTCCAAGTGCCATCTCCGCGCCAATAAGTTGTAGCATCAGCACTGGTTCCGCTATTTAAATTAGAAACAGGCAGGTTCCCAGTTACACCACTTGGCAACGGCAATCCTGTGCAACTTGTTAGTGTCCCACTCGCAGGTGTACCCAGTACAGGAGTGATAAAAGTAGGGGATGTAGTGCCTGCAAAATTTCCCGTTCCACTTGAACCTGACAATCCAACATCTGTTTGATTTCGTGTAGCCATTTAATTCTCCTTTATGCAATTATCAGCCCAGCTGAGTTAGTTGTTATTACGCGCCAGGTAGTATTAGCTACTATACAAAGAACATAGACACTATCAGTTGCAGCGGAGCTAGTCAGGGTTCCCCCTGAGCTAGTTTCTCCGGACCCTATCTGAATTGTATCTCCAGCGCTAGCGGCTAAAATCCATCCGCCTGCACCAAGTCCCTCCACTCCAACTTTGCTGCCAATAGCTGCAGTTGCAGGAAGTGTAATTGTAGTTGCTCCGGCATCATCAGAGATATACCCATTGTCTACGGCTGCAGCTTGAGTTGTACCGCCGATGTTTGACCAACCCATACCGCCGCCCGTTGAGGCAACAGTAATGGAGTTGGCAGCATTGGTTATGATAACGCCTGTGCCGGCTGTCAACGTGGCTGCTAATGGGGCGCCTGCAGAAGAACCAACAACCACTTGTCCATCAGTTAATGCAAGCCATGTCGGAACACCAGATGCGTTAGTTGAAAACGACGCGTTATTTACTGTAGTCAAGGCAGTTAAATTATTAGTTGATGAGCAGTAGATTAAATCGTTAGTCGCATAAGATGCCGCAAGAGTAAAACTCGAGTTCTGCCAGTCTGCTCCATCAGACCTAAGTACGACACCTGCAGCGCCAGGAGCTGGAACAGCGCCACCAATCAAACCGTCTACATATGCTTTAGTACTTTCAGCCGTTGGTACATTAGTTGCGCTAGCCGTCGCCATCGTATCATCATCAATAATACCGTCAATAGAAGTAGAAGAATTTAAAGTAAATAAGTCACTTCCTGACCCCACTGTAAGAGCAGCTGAAAGAACTAAACTTGAAAACGTAGGGGAACTAATTGTCGCAATAGCTTGTGGAAGGGACAATGTAATATCCCCAGTTGAAGCACTAGCAACAACTTGATTAGCTGTACCAGTAATACTGGACACCCCGCCATTGTCAATTACATATGAAGCGCTCCAAGATGCAGCACCAGTACCAGTTATGGCTATGCATGTAAGCCCCACTCTACCGCCAGGGGCAACCACTTGTATGCTATTTCCACCAGAAGATTGCGCCGTAAGATTTCCAGAAGATTCATTATCCAAAACCCAAGTTTGACCTAAGGCCAAGGTACTCACCACAGGCATTGTATAGGTTTGAGTAGTGCTTCCAGTTAACACTTGATACCTAGCACTTGCAACATCCAGTACAGTGGTGCCAGCTGCTGAAACGGTTGATGCAAAACCAAGTAAAATATTATTGGCTGAAAGATTAGAATTAGCATCCCATCCAGCCCATGCACTAGCTGTTGGAGTAGAGGTTACGGAAGTAACGCCAGTTCCACCATAAGCAATCCCAATCTCCGTTCCATTCCATACACCAGCCGTAAGAGTTCCAACGGCAGTTATACTAGCTTGTAGGTTAGCAAATGTTATTGCAAAGTCATCAGCGGTAGCATAAGGAGACCGGCCTAGATACATTAAGTCGGTACTTTCCATACTTGATGCCGGGTTAGCTGTAAAAACCTGATTTATATTCTCTGCCATGATACCCCCTATCCTGCCAAGTATTCGATTATAATTACTTTACCTGATGCTCCTGCTCCACCAGCAAATGCACCTCCAGCATTTACTGAAGCGGCACCTCCACCTCCTGAACCATATCCTGTTCCAGGGTTGCCCGCCATACTTTGATATGTGGAATTTCCACCGGCGCCCCAAATACTTGAGCCACCCATGCCACCAGAAAAATCTGTTGTATTTAGTGAAGTCCCAACTCCTGGCAAACCACAGCTTCCAGTACTTGCTATAATATTCCCAGTTCCTGCTGCAGGAGCTATACCGCCAACTATGTTAACTGTGGATAGGCCGCCATTTGCCACGCAAAGAGCTCCTGCTGAAGTTTGCCCACCCACACCGCCTTGTCCTCCACCTGAAGCTCCACCTGCCCCACCTGCTCCAATGGTTATTGCTAATGTAGCGCCAACATCTGCTGCATTATAAAATGACTCAGAATACCCACCTGAAGAGCCACCACCCATTATTAGATATCCTGGATTATTGGAATTAGCAGTACCTCCTCCACCAGCTCCTCCGCCAACAGCTTTAATTGTAATGAAACTTAAGTTATCAGGCTTTGTATATGTATCATCAGAAGTATATTCTATGATATTAATAGAGCCAACTTGACTAATTTCCTGCCAAGAAGGGTCTGCTCCAGCTCCATTTGATGTTAATACTTCTCCGCTTGCGCCAGTATCTGCTAAAGTCCTAAGAGCGCCAGTCTCGGTAATTCCCGCCAAAACAACATTATAAGCATCGAATGTAGTGGCTCCAGTTCCGCCATTTGGGACGGTCAATGGTATATCAAGTACATAAGGCGTGGAAACACTATCCGTTACTGTTTGCCCAATAATGCCTGAACCAAGTAGCCCCATATTAAATGCATTAGCTAGAGTAGCGCTTGCTGTATATGTTATAAAGGGCCCGGCTACTGGTAAATCTCCCGACTCTGGAAGGTCAAAAGCTATTATTTTAGTATTTGCTAGGTTCTTAACCCAAATTTGGTTTGAGTCAAGAATAGGTAAAATTATATCAATAGCATAATCACTGTTATCAGTGTAGGTACATGACAAGTTATAGTGAGGCGCGAAATCTAGATTATACATTTGATTTTGTTGTTCGACTAAAGTCCTAACTCCAAAATCTTGATTTAGCATCGAGGGCGTGAAATTTGTATTTGTATATAGGTTATCACGAGTAGATGGCGTGTTACGAACTATAGTGATTATATCATCAAGCACCCTGCCGGTTGTAAATGTAACTCGCACTGTTTCATAGGTACCAACAAATGTAACATTGTATTCAGTGGTAGAAACTAACTGAGTGGCATCATCCGCCTCTACTCCATCAGCGTGAGCATAGACATCAATATCCGATGCAGAGTCAGCCGTCCATGTGGTATTAAACACAGTCTGTCCATTAGTGGAAACATACTGGCTACGTGGTTCAATATCGTTAATAATCTGTTGTGACGTTGACATCTTATATCCTCTATTTTTTAGCGCTTTGATAAGTCCTTGGTAGACCATCAGTTAATGAATCCATAAACTGGTTCTTCCAACTATTCATCCACCACATTTGGGCAGCGGGAACTGTGTTAGCGAGCCTTTTAATATCTGCCTGATTCCAGTTTTGAGTTGCAAACATTCTTACGCCCTTCGCTATATTCTCAGCAACTCCTACTGGTGCGCCACCAGCCCCACCTAGAATGGATAAGTTTCTGTACCTATCATTCTTTATTTTACTTAAAAAGTCATTATCTATTATAGCATTTCCCCGCATAGCTGCCGAATATAATGGGGCTAAAGGGGGTACGTCGCCAATAGCAGAGCCAAACCAAGCCTCATCATCCATATTAAATTCTTCACCACGAGACCAAGCGCGCAGAGGGTCAATCATTAAACTTAAACCAAATGTTGCAACACTACCAGACATTAAATAATGGTCCAAAGGAGCTTGTAAGGCTGGAAGCATAAACCTATTAAGAGCAGCAAAATACCATCCTGTAAAAGTAAACAGCATACTTATCACGGGGTCATTAGAAACTAAAGGGGAATCAAATAATCCTTTGCGAATAAGAGTTGCGGAAACTGATTTACGGATATTATCGGTCATCATATTTCTTGCTTCTTTATCACCCCAATCCCAGTAAGAACTTTCAAAACCACCACCTTTTTTAGCATAACTAGTTGGTGAGCTTTCAAAGGCTCTAAGAATCTTACTAGCTTGTATCTTTGGGTCTATGCCAAATTGTAGCATCTGCGTAAGCTCGCGCTTTCCTAGTGTCCCATTTTCATATTGATAAAGTCTTTCTATTAGATTTGACTGGCTTATATTGGCAATTAAGCGTTGGTTGGTGTCTTCTAGGAATGCGCTTCCACTTAATTTATTAGCCCCTCTAGCAAGATAGCTCATGGCATCCGATGCTTGTCCCGCGAATGAACTAGATGCTTCTGTGGCATTATGCCAAAGTTCATCTGCTTTCATATGCATCACACTCTCAAGGGCTAAATTAGCTTTACTAGCATTTCTTCTAAAGTTTTCACCGCCTGTTGCCTTTATAGTTCCGTTCATTGTTTTTATTAATGGATATATACCATCTCTAGCCCACCTAAATACACCGCTCTTAAAAATCTGAACCGCAAAATCTGGTATTTGTAAAAATGGCAGTGAGCCTAGTTTTGCCCCAGCAGTAAGCGACCGTACGGCATTAATGGAATCCCTAACATTTTGATTGTGTCCTGTTCGGGAATATGTGCCCATAGCTACTGCATCTAATGCCTCAACAAAATCTATTTCTTTTTTAAAAGATTTATTAAGCTTTCTTGTTTCTTTATTTTTTTTCTCAGTAGTTTTATCTGAAACCCGAATAGCCTCTTTTTTAGCATCAAGCTCTTTAGTCATTTCTTCAACAAATCCAGCCTTACCACTTTTGGATACCCCAAAGCTTTTTAACGCCGTGGTGTGTGAAGTTTTACGCCCGAGCGTTAATGCATAAAGCATGGCATTTCTATTTAAATCGGTCGATAAGAAACCGTTTGCAAGTAATGTTTGGTCTGGAATTAGGAAAGACCTTTCTTTAAGTACGTTTCCAGTCGCATTTGCCTGTAGGGTACTCTCCATCTGCTGAGCAAGTTTATCTGGATTAGTCCCTGTTATATTGGAATGATACGCTTTGGCATCCTGTAACATTTCTGCTTCAGCCAAATCTCCATGCGAGCTATATAAGGTTCGAAACTTAGGTGAGGTGTTGGTTTTCTTGAACGTGACTTTCCCACCCTCTTCATTGCGGTAATACAAGCTTCTTTTAATTTGACCGGACTCCACTTCATCCATTAATTGATTCCAGTGGTCATCAACAATTTGATTTACTTTAGCCATCTCAGCATCTTTTTCATAAATAGCAGCTTCCAATTCATCGATTTTAGCTTTAATTTCCGGATAATTCTTCTTAGCAACACTATCTCCTGCTTTGATGCCAACAGTTTTTTCACCCGATTCAAACTTTCGTTTTTCATTTGCTAGCTGCCTTTTAAATGAGGATAATTCAGTCTTTAAATTCTTAGATTCTTTAGTCGCATCTTTCCACGGCTTAAGTTTAGCTTTTAAAATAGCCTCATCTTCTCTAGGTAAAACGTTTTCAGTGATTAGATTTTGAAGTCTTTTGTCTTCTAATATTTTGTCTTTTAGTTCTCTGCGCTCATTTTTTAATTGCGCGTTATACGCTTTTAATGTAATTCGGTTTTGCTCTGCATTAACCCCGTTATGAATATTAACCTTAACTTCTTCAATTACTGATTCTAATTCATTAATAGGATGCATAGCTTCGGTGATTAAATGGTCGCCTTCTCTGAAATACTGTAGACACATGCCGTTCCAGCTCTCGGTCCCAGTCATTTCATTCATTTTTCCAGTGTCATATCTTCGAGATAAATATCCTGCCGCTGTTTTAACGGGTAAATCTCGTTGCTCTAAACCATGGGCTTTTTGGTATTCGTTAAGATGTTCAGTATAGAACTTTTCTAGTTCTTTTACGGCGTCATTTGCCTGTGGGACCTGACTTGATTCCCCGCTAAATAAAGTATCCATCACTTCTGCACCCCAGGAGTCTTTTGTATATTGCGGGGAGCCTTCAGTTATTCTTTGGGCCAATCTTTTACTTGCGTTAATAGGTCCTAATCCAGGTGACATACCGTTTGCTTCATGTCTTAACCCCTCTAGTTGCTGCCCAAGATTGGCAGCTCCAGTATGGTACTTCATCATCATTGCTTCGAAATTAACTGGAGATGCCTTGCCGTCATTTATTCCTTCAGTTATGTAGCTATGGTTAGCCATCCTATTTATATAAGAGCGAGTTGGGCCCCATTCACTTGTGAACGCTCTAAATTGTGGACTTACATATTTGAATGTTTTCTCTATGCCTGCGCCAACATAGGGTATTTTAAAGAATCCTATCTTTGCAAATCTGGAATCTAGAAACTCTTGCGCCCTTGTAACTTCCATGGCATTAGCAGCACTTCCAGCTATAGGACGGGCAACCATCCCAAGGGAAACGCCTTCTTTAGATATATTCTCTACAGCTTCAATATCTTGAAAGTTCATCTTTAATGCGTGGCGAGACCGATACATTTCACCACCACGCAAACCTCTCCCAATTCCTGCAGCAGCGCCTGTTAGAGCTATACCAGCTAATGTATTAACAGTTGCATCTATAGCAAAGTCTTGCATGGTTTTGCCGGTAGTAGTCGCATCCATGGCAGTAGTGTACGCGAGAGATGAAGCGGTAATTCCCGGAGCTTGCCGAGCCATATTCTTTAGTATTCCCTGCCCATATTTAGCATATCTAACTGAATTTGCAATTGGAATCCAGCCGAACAATACCGCGTCAGTTACTAAAGCTGTTGTTCCGCCAAGCACTTTCCCCCAAGTGGATCCATCTGCATACTCTTCTTCTTCATGCATTAATCTGGTTACTTCTTGCTGTCTTGCTTGAAGCTCTTCTGGGTTTGAGCTATCTGAAATAAATGGCCAGTAACCTTCTGGGAATCCTTGAAAATTTTGCATCTCTAAGGGTGTCCATCCTTCAGGTGTAACTTCTTCTCTTGGATTTTGAGACGCCAAGTCAGACGCTACTTGATGTTGAGTGTATTTATGATATGCAAAATCTACTGCATGGGCTGCCACTTCCATATCATTGAATGTATGTCCGAAAGAATCTAAGAATCCTTTCTGTTCTTTTTGTTTCTCGGGCAATATATCTAAAGGTTTTTCGAATGGCTGAATATCTGTTAGGCCAATAGCTCCTTCAATTGAGGACGGTATTTCAACTGACATAGGAGGGGCGTTATTAACTAAATCCGTTTTGCGCTTAAACTCTTCTTCAGGAGTTGGAAACTCAATATCTAAAGCCATTAGGACCCCTTCGCAAAGGTATTCATTCTAGTTGCTATCGCCTTATCTCTAAAGCTTGAACCTAATTTTTCTTTAATAAAGGCTTCAATGTGAGATTTTTCAAACTCAGAAGCTGTCATTCCTTGATTTTGCTTTAATGCATAAGCATCCTTTAGATATTCTATATTAGGTCTATAAGCAAAAGTCTGTTTTGGCCCGCTGCTTACTGTGGAAATTGGTGCTGGAAATCCATTGCTTCCAATTAATGACACATCATAGTACCCAGCATATGGAGAACCAGGAGTTTGGGTTCGCTGTAGGTTTTGGCTAGCTGTTACTTGAACCGTGAAAGTGTCAACTGCAGTAGAGGAGTAATATTCCTCTTGTTGTTTATGCAGAGATTGAGCGAAGGAAGTTGCTTGTTCTGCCGTACTAAATTTACCTAAATGCTTGCCAGTGTCCTTAAATTGCTTAATGGCGTCTTTATCAGATAATATTTTTCCGCCGTCACTAACGGTTGGAATTAAAACTTCCTGCCCATCAAAATTAACTGAAATTGACCTAACGGTACTTATTGTCCCATCCTCATTTTTTACTTGTGGGCGGCTATTTAAATCAATATTACCACTTTCTATCAATCCTGTTTTTGGCAGTTTTGTTGTAGATTGTCCTCTATAAATTCTCTCAATCTTAACCGGCCCTTTCTCGTTGTCAGCCCTATCAGCCGCTTTATAATACCAGTCAACAAATCCGTCATCATAAGCTTTCTTTGTATCCTCAAGCTGCAATCCTATGTCACGTGAAATATCATTTTGAACTATTTCAGGGGCATCATTGCCTATTCCAGCAACCATTTCTACCGGCATAAATACTTTCTGCTTTTCGCCATTTACGTTGGATATTCCGTATGTGCTAGCTAAAGATTTCTTAGTAAGCGAGTCTGCCGCGCCAGCATCTCCAGTAGTCATATACCAATCTTTCCAAAGCCTCATTGTTCGATTGGCTACATAAGGCATATCAGGTACATGGGTCCCGCTAAACCAACCTAAATCTAATAACTTAGTTGTTTTGCTTATCAGATTATCAGTTGTTGCGAAATGGTCTTTTGAGTATTCTTTATATGAAGCCTCTCGCATTTCTCTTTGCTCTGGAGTTTGATTGTATA
>Ga0075110_1001325_pt1 | contig 10632 bp, 11 predicted proteins | sample AntAceMetag02UK8_FD_69799 | JGI IMG/M metagenome (GOLD analysis project Ga0075110, IMG submission 69799) | Saline lake microbial communities from Ace Lake, Antarctica - Antarctic Ace Lake Metagenome 02UK8 | ecosystem: Environmental > Aquatic > Non-marine Saline and Alkaline > Saline | place... | reverse complement strand
ACACTCCTCCTTAGCTCAGTTGGTTAGAGCATCTGACTGTTAATCAGAGGGTCCTTGGTTCGAGCCCAAGAGGAGGAGCCCAGTAATAACAAGCGTTTCAAGAGATTTTCTTGAGACGCTTTTTTATTTCTGTCCCCTAATCTGTCCCCAAATATTCGTTTTTTAATAAAAAGGAAGCCCTTCTTTTTAGCTGACTTTATAGCCCTTTTTTATCTTTCAAGCAGCACTTTACAAATTCTTTAAGGCCAATAAACACTGCCTTTTTAACTCCAATTACATTTTAATGTATCTATACGCTTCTGCGATTAACCTCTGATTTTTCTTTTCTAAGGGATTATTAACTTTAAGTAAAACCAAAAAGGTCAGTTATTTAATCATTTTTTATGGAAAATTTAAACCTAGCTTTATTTAAGCAGAAGCTTCTAAAGGAATTTGTAATTGTAAAAGAATCTTACTTAGATTCTAAGCTCAGAATTCTCTCTACTGATTACTTTGAAAAACCCATTCCTGTCATTGAAGTATTTGATGATATTAGAAAGGAGTGGAACCCAATTGCCACCCTGGGCAATATTAGTATCATTAAGGGTAAAGCCAAATCCAAGAAATCTACACTTTTATCACTTATTGTATCTGCTGGGGTATTAAACCAGGAGCTTCAAAGTAAAATAAGATGTAACCTACCAGAGCATAAGCGCAATATTCTTTACCTAGATACAGAACAGCAAAAACACCATGTTGGGCTAGCCTTGCATAGGGTAGATGTTCTGACCAATAGCACTGAGGTTGATAATCTGCTTTTTATGTATTGTTTAAGAGCGCTTTCTCCAAAGGAAAGACTCAGCAAACTAAAAGAGTATATAGAATCTATACCAAATCTAGGAATCGTTGTGATAGATGGTATTAGGGACTTAATGATGTCTATTAATGATGAGGTAGAATCTACGGAATTAGTTTCTGTATTAATGAAATGGTCCCTAGAGTTAGACGTACATATTATAACTGTCCTTCACGAGAACCCAACATCAGATAAGGCAAGGGGCCATATAGGAACAGAGATGATGAATAAATCAGAGACTGTTATTAAAGTTGAGGTAGATAAATCAGATGAAAGCATATCTGTTGTTATACCAGATATGTGTAGAAATAAATCATTTAAGCCATTTGCCATTGAGATTGACGACTTTGGAATCCCTAAAATATCAGACCAAGAGGTTTCATTTAATCAAAAGAAAAAAGTTATGATGAAAGATCTCGCATATGATCAGAAATGTAAACTTATAGAGGTTGTTTTTAGCGACAACAAAGAACGGCCTTATAGTATGTTGATAGAAGATATAGGAGCTTATTTTAAATCAACTTACGGGAATGATATTGGAAGAAATCAAATAGTAGAATTTATCAAAATGGCTAAAGAGGATAAGTTAATTAGTCAAGAAGCACAAAATAAACCCTATGTCCAAACTATCATTAAATTCTAGTTTAAGACATTCAATAGGTTTAAGCACTATAAATAGTGCTTTAAACCGATAAACCGATGAACCATTAATATATGAGCAAGTTTAAGTATTCCCTAGAAGAAGGATCAAAAAAATTCACATGTCCTAGTTGTAATAAAAACAATAGATATGTTAGATATATAAATCATGAAACAAATGAGTATCTGGATCTTCAATTCGGAAGATGTGATAGAGAGCAAAGCTGTGGCTACCACGTAAACCCATATCACGATATTAAATCTGATATTATTTATACTCCAACTTGGACAAAGCCTGTTGCGTTTTCAAGTATAGACACAAAAACCTTTAAAGCCACTCTCAATCACTATCAACAGAACCCGCTAATAACCTATTTAAATAGCAAGTATCATAATGATAAGGTTTTAGAAGTTGCTCAAAAATATCATATTGGGACTCATAGCAAGTATAACGGCTCCGTTATCTTTTGGCAAATAGATGACACTAATACTGTAAGATCTGGCAAGATTATGGGCTATGATACTATTACAGGAAAAAGGATTAAAAGTGAGAATAGTAATCCTGACATATCTTATGTGCATGCGGAGTTAAAAATTCAGGATTTTAACTTTAAACAGTGCCTTTACGGGGCACATCTCATTAAAGACGAAGTAGATGTTTATGGGCTTGTAGAAAGCGAGAAAACAGCCCTTATAATGAGTCTGGAGACACCTGAGATTACCTGGTTGTCTACAAATGGGAAAGGAGGGTTTAAAGAGGAAATGTTACTGCCATTAAAGAGCAAGTCTATTATTGCTTTCCCTGACAAGGGGTGTTATTCAGATTGGAATAGTAAGGGTATTAGCCTATCGAGTATGGGCTATAATATAAAGGTGTCAAATATTCTTGAAGATATGAATGTTAAAGAAGGCGATGATCTTGCGGATCTTTATAGCACACACTAAGCAAATAGATTATACCTATTGGTATATTTTAGACTCCTTAACAAAACAGGTTTTTATAATCACACAAAACACTTACAACCAATGATTTATGTGGATGATCTGTGTGCCTTTCCCATCAGCGCAAACAGAAGATTAGAATGGGATGAAGGTGAGGAAGAATTACTCCTAATTCACTACAATAAATAGAGAATAAAGAGTTTTAAGTCACTAATAAGTGAACTTGCACTTCTTTTCTTTGGCATAATACTAATTTTAAGGTTTATAAATTTAAAAAGTGTCTCCCTTAAATTATAACCTTAAAAAGTTCACTTTATGCTGACGTTATACAGATGGATTACTTCAAAGCTGAGCTTTCAACTAAAGATGGTTAAATAACGAGCTAACTAAGTAATATCATAACAAAAGGTAAAGTAGAAGACCCCATCATCAAATTGAAAACTCACCTTAATTAATAGTCATTTCAAATCCTATTTTATCATCCTTAGTTAGAAAAAAATCAGAAATAAAATCATAATTCTTAATTATGTATTCAATTAAAAATTATTGTAAAATTAAATTTGGAAGAAATGATTATTAAAATCTCGAAAATATTTATTGTTGCTTTTGTATTCTTTATTTCTATAAATGCAAATTCACAAAGCAGTTTTGTATTAAGTGGTGTAGTCAAAGATTCAGTTTCGGGAGAAACGTTACCAGGTGTTTCAATCTATGAAGAAAGCACCAAAACAGGAACAAGTACAGATTTAAATGGTTATTATTCAATCAGTTTAACAAAAGGAGAACATTTTTTGACTTTTAGTTTTATAGGATATATTAATCAGATAAAAACAATAAACCTTACTAAAAATGTTATACTTGATATAAAACTATCTTCTTCGGAAAATCAATTGGAAGAAGTTGTAGTTTCAAATAAAAAACCAGATAAGAATGTTACTTCAACAGAAATCAGTATTAAAAAATTAAACATTGAACAAATTAAGAGAATTCCCATAGTGATGGGAGAAACAGATATTTTTAAGACTATACAAATGCTTCCAGGAATAAATAGTGTTGCCGAAGGGCGTGCTGGATTTATTGTTAGAGGTGGTGGACTTGATCAAAATTTGATCTTGATGGATGAAATGCCACTCTTTTATGCTTCACATCAAAGAGGATTGTATTCAGTTTTTAATGCCGCAGCTGTAAGTGAAATGACTATATACAAAGGTGGAATTCCTGCTCGTTTTGGAGGAAGAAGTTCTGCTGTTTTAGATGTAAAAATGACAGATGGAAGTTTTGAAAATTATAGTGGTGAAATCAGTCTTGGACTTATTACTTCAAAATTTTCTTTTGAAGCACCGATAATAAAAGATAAACTTTCAATATTTGTTGCAGGCCGAAGTACTCGCTGGGGCTTTGGGTATTGGTATGATCAAATTAGTCGTAATTCAGACCCCAATGGCAAGGGAGATAAAAGTGGAGGTAAAGGCGGCACTACAGGTAGTTTAACTTTTTTTCAGACTGGAGAAAGATGGTTTGATTACAACACCAAACTCATATGGAAAATTAATGATAAAAACAGCCTTATATTCTCCGGATATTACGGAAAAGATTTTGCTTACACAGCAGCAGGACTTACTAATTGGGGTAATCAGGCAGGTCATTTAAAGTGGTCACATATATTTAACGAAAAACTTATTTCTAATACCTCTTTAATAGTTAGCCGTTATAATACCTTTGGAGATGGAGGTCAATATCAGTTTTATTCAGGAATTGGTACTTATACTTTTAAACATAATTTCACCTATTTTGCAGCTAATGATGCTACTTGGCAGTTTGGATTGCAAAGCGAGTATCAGGATTTTAATCATGGTTCTTTAATAGATGTAACTCAAGATGATGGAGCTAAATTTATGCCACCAATGCAAGGCTTGGAAAGTTCTCTATATTCGGAATATAAAAAAACTTTTAATGAAAAATTTGCTGTTCATTTAGGATTAAGGTTGTCTATGTATAATCGCTTAGGTTCAGGACACACAACAGTATTTGATGAAGAAACCAACGAAGAAATAAGTCAAACAGAGTATTCAAGATTTACTGATGTCATGGCAACTTACATAAACCCCGAACCAAGAGCATCTTTGACATATATAGTCAATAAAAACAATTCAATTAAAGCTTCCTATAATAGAAATGCGCAATACTTAAGATTAATGACTCTTGGTTCAGATATTACATGGTACGACATCTGGATGCCATCAACAGAAAATGTTGAACCAATGATTACAGATCAATTTGCAATAGGGTATTTTAGAAACTTCTTTGATAATAAGATTGAGCTATCTACAGAGGCGTATTACAAATACCAAAACGGTGTTTCCGATTTTGAAGACGGACTACACAATTATTTGGTAGATAATTTAGAAGCATATGTAGCTCAAGGAACAGGAAAATCCTATGGATTTGAAATTTCCATTGAAAAACCAAAAGGTGATTTTACGGGAAGAATAAGTTATAATATAGGTGAATCATTGTGGGAAATTGATGAGATAAATCAAGGACGCCCATACCACAATATGTTTGACATTACCCATAGTTTGAACTCCCAATTTAGCTACAACCCTTCCAAGAGTAAACTCTTTAAAGATTTTACTCTTTCTATAAACTTTGTTTATTACACCGGACGCCCAGTAACTTTGCCTGAAAGCTATTACTACATTGGTAATGTTTCCATGCCATTTTGGGAGGCAAGAAATCAATACCGATTACCTGATTATCACAGAATGGATATCGGTATCAATTATGAGCCTGAATCTCTTTCTTTTAAAACTAAAGAGAACAATCGTAAATTTCAACCAAGCATAGATATTTCACTTTACAATATTTACAACAGAAGAAATATTTTTACGATAGATATGGTCAACAATGGATTAGGAAAAGACGGGGTTAATCCTTCGAGTGTTTTTTCTGCTCAAGGCAGAAGCACTTTTGGATTTGTTCCCAGTTTCCAGTTTAACTTAAAATTTTAAATTATGAATAAATTATTAACAGCTATTCTAATCTTATCAGTTATAAGTTCATGCACAAAAGGGATGCAAGAGGAATTAATTCCTTTGAATATAAATGTAAATAATATTGGTAGTATTACTGTAATAGATTCCAAGATTGAGATGGACAATACTGCATGGGTTCAGATATCATATTCTGAAGATATTAATGCAGTATTTACATTAAGTCCGAATTATGAAACAAATGCAATAATCGAAATCAGCGATGGAATTTCTTCGGAGCAACTCACCTACATAGGCGAGGGAGTTTACAAGGGAAGTTCAATTTTAGGGCAAGTAGGAAATACATATAATATCACTATTGAAATTAATGGAACGATTTACAATGCCTTATCTACTATGCTTCCACCCGCTACATTGAGAGATATAACTTTAACTCCCTATGAGGTAGCTGACAAAGACGGCAAAAGCTATACAGCTTATACTGAAAACTGGATAGTGAATGACCCGCCTGCCACACGAAACCGATACTTATTTGAATGGTGGACGAATGGCGTACATAATGAAAGAATGGATTGGGCCATAGATGATAATCGTGTTGTGAACGCAAATGAGGGTCTATTTTTAGGTAATATAACAAGAGATGTTTATGAGGGTGAAACAACAACTTTTCGGGTTGCTGAAATAGACAAATCCACGTACGATTATTTCAATATGTACGAAAAGATTGTAAGAGGAATAGCTAGTGCCGGAGATCAAACACCTTACAATCCGGTTTCAAGTTATGGACCCGGAACAGTAGGGAATTTTAGAGCTGTTGCGTTTTCTTCTTATATTGTTGTACCATAGTAAATATGTAAGTTTTAGAAATATCACAGATAATTATTCATTATGGGTTACACTTTATTTTTCTTGGATGGATAGCGTGGAAATTTTATAGAAAAAAATGGAGAAAAGTATATCTGATAATTCTGGCAACAATAATGGTTGATTTAGACCATTTATTATACACACCTCTTTTTGATCCGAACAGATGTGGAATTGGATTTCATCCGTTGCATTCCTATTACTCAATAGCCGTTTATGGTATCATGTTGTTTTTTCCGAAAATGCGTATTGTTGCAATCGGGATTATACTACACATGTTTACCGATTTTCAGGATTGTGTATGTATGTGGTATATAAATAATTGATGTTCAATATATTTTGATTTCATCAAATAGGTTAAATTTTAAAATTGATATTTTTACAATAATGAATAACACTAAAAAATATAATAAGATTCTTTTTATTTCAGGATTATTAATCGTGATATTTCTGAATCTAAAATCGTTATGGTTTATTACAGATTTATTTTCCCCATATTCTGAACAAATATCGAATGAAACGGAAACTAAATTGTACTACATCATTAAACAATTTATCATTCATCTTGTTACATTTCAGATTATTGCGTTTTATAATTTTTCTTGGAGAGAAAGTATTTCCAGGTTTTTTAGGTTTTCAAAGAATACAAATATAATCTTTGATATTGCATCAAATTTATTCCTATTCTTTCTTTTAACTTTATTTATGGCCTTTTTGAATGCAGGGTTCTCGGGATTTGATAAAATGGTATATTCTTTATTATTCGGTATTTTTTTTGTAAATATTTTGGCTGTTTCTTTGGCATATTTATTGGTGTTTATGAAAAAAATGTTTATTTTAAGAACCGAACACCAACAATTAAAAACCGAGAAAGCAAAAGCCGAGTTGTACGCATTAAAAGAACAAATAAGCCCTCATTTTTTCTTCAATACAATGAACTCCCTTAGTGCTGTTATTCGAACTTCCGAGAAAAGTGATGCCCTTGAATTTGTGGAGAAATTGTCTGATGTTTACCGATATATTCTTGATAGAGGAAAGAATGACCTTGTGAGTATAAAAGAAGAAATTGGTTTTTTAAATGATTATTCCTATTTGATGCATAAAAGATTTGGCAATAACTTTAGGATCGATAACAGGGTAAACAACAATGTATTGGATTATAAAATACCACCATTGTCATTGCAGGTATTATTTGAAAATGTAACCAAACACAATAAACTTCTGAGTTCAAATCCGGTTAAAATATCAATAGAAAATACTGATGATTTTATTTATTTTAAAAATGAATTGAGAAGGAAAGAAAATGTTTCAAGTCATGGTTCCGGATTAAGTAACATTAACAAAAGATATCAAATAATTTGCGGGAAGGAAATAGAGGTTACTGAAAAAAATGATGCATTTTGCGTTAAAATTCCAATTATAAAATGAATGTAATACTGGTTGAAGATGAGTTAAGTGCAAAACAAAACATGCTTGCTATTTTTAATGAATTGAATATTCAAATCAATGTCATGGCATGTCTTGAAAGTATTGAAGAATCCGTTAAATGGTTAGAATCAAATCCAAAACCCGAACTTGGTTTTTTCGATATTCAACTTGCTGATGGGTCTTCATTTGAAATATTTGACAAAACAGAAGTGTCATTTCCCGTGGTATTTACAACCGCTTTTGACGAATATGCAATCAGAGCTTTCAAAGTAAACAGTATTGATTATATTTTAAAACCTATTAATAAATCAGATGTTGAATTTTCAATTAACAAATTTCAGAATTCACAAAAACAAACCATTATTGATGAAAAACTCTTAGATGTCATTCACACTTTAACTAACAAGACTTACTTTGAAAAGAAAACCATTTTAATAAAAAAATATGATGGATTCATTCCTATTCCTTTTTCTGATTTTGCTTTGTTCTTAATTGAAAACGGAATTGTTTACGGACTAACACATAAGGAAGAAAGATATGTTATTGACGAGACTTTGGATGTTTTAGTAAACAAGTTAAATAATACTGATTTTTTTAGGGCTAACCGACAGTTTATTACATCAAGAAAAACGATATTTGAAGTAATCAATTATTTTAATGGGAGATTATTATTGAAAACAAAACCAAAAACAGAAGATCAAATATTAATAAGTAAAGCAAGAGTAAATATATTCAGGCAATGGTTAGAGATGTAAAATTCTATTGAACTACCCCCCCCTCTTTCAGTCACATTCGGAATTCACACTACTCAAGTGATATTCAGTAAGGATAAATGGATGTCGTCCAAGGCGAGTGGATCGTCAAAAGAAGAAATTGTGCTGCAACTTTGAATAATAGGGGGAGCAGAAGACAAGCCTTTACAGAAATGTAGAGGCTTTTTTTGTGCTTTGTTTTCAGACCCTCAGAGACTTTTATGCTCTTTAGCGTTAATATTTACTCAGAACTTCATTCATCGTAAAATTAACCCAAATTGTCTTAAAATCCAATTTTTCCAACTGAGAAACCAGTTATTTAGCCAGTTAAATTTTAGCATTGATTATTAAAAGTCAATATCTCATAACCCCAGTATATTTAAGTATTTCAAAGATTTTAAGGTATGGTATTCATACATTTTCACGCTAGTTTCCCCCTCTAATTAGCCAGTTAAATCTTCTCTTTTGTATTCGAAAATATAACAGTTTGTACTCTTTTTTGTTTTTATATAAAGAGTATTATATGACAGAAACAATTGTTATCCGATTTACCAAAAAAGACAAAGCCCAACTTATCTTACTAGCTAATAAACACAGACTAGCCTTAAGTAGTTATCTAAGGTATGAGTTGCTAAATTCTTTAATATCTAAATCAGATGTTTAAGGGGGTTAGAAACGAAAACGGCAGACCCAAAGGGTCAAAAAACAAATCAACTTTGATTTTAAAGAATACTATTGCTTCAATTCTTGAGGACAATATAGAGTTGTTTAAAGAGCGGTTACTCCAGTTAAATGAAAAGGACTTTGTAAAGGCTTATATGGATTTAGCTAAGTATGTAGTTCCAACTCTAAAAGCGGTTGAGGTAAATGATATTTCTGAACCTAGTCTACCAGACTGGATTGATAATTACAATGAAGAACAATTAAAAGCAGCAGTAACCTTAAAACAAAACCAATAAATGATGTATTACGATAATATTAAAGAAGCCCTTAGAGACAGCTTTAAACAGATATTCACTTGTTATAAAGACAAGGAGACTGGATATGAGATGTGGCTTTTAAATGGAGAGATTATAAGCGCATTTAGCTGTTTATAAATTAATAATAGTATTGAATAAATTCCCATAGGGTGCGTATAGCATAAGAACTGCGCAATACTTCTATCACCTAATCAAGTTGGACGGTAGTTGGTTCAGATAAAATAAGACTGTGTAATAATTGCGTTGGTTGTATTCCTTAACGTTTCGAGCAGCACCCGCCAACATTCAACTTACCCAGCATATATGCTAAACAAGACCTTTAGCAAGTCATTAAACGTTTTTAAGGGGGTGTGTATTAAATATTCTTAATAATTAGTATTTATAAAGGATTAGGTTTGGGTTAACTGACTAAATATTTTTCTGCAAAACCTTTAACAGTATATTGATTCATAAAACTGCACTACATATGATAAGGATGAACACTAAAATAGTAAATAAATAATGTATTAGTGGACAGCCTTATTAAAATAACATAGCATTAGAGGGTTTTGAAAAAAAGATGATTAATCAATTTTAGATTAACTACTTAATGTGTCTATTTAACAAACTTTAATTAATTAAATAACATTATTAATAATCCTTACAGTGTATAGTATGTTTAATTTTCATTAACTATTGTAAGTAACTCATCTATCTGATTAGCTAAAAGATTAGTTTACAAACACTTAACTGATTTATACTAAACATCAACATATTGAAATAAAAGGGTAGGGGAATACTGTATTTAAGAATTGGTTGATTTTATAAAAATATAATTAATTACTTAAAGAATCCCAAGACTAAATTTCTTTTTTTGAAATATAATTTACAATTTCATCTAATTTAAAAGGAGCTATTGAGGGATAACAACCCTTGAGAACTAATTCAATATTGTATAATCCTCTCTTTGATTTTAATTTGACAAGTTGTTTATAGAAAGATAGAAATGACAGAAAATGTATATCACTAAAAGCTAACTCAATTAAATTAGAGCGTCTTTTAATTTGATATAATTTTAGTGATAACATTATTATTTTTGAACAATTTACATTTAATTTTAATTAATCGCAAAAGAATAGTAGTCTTTTGTTTTACATAATTTACTGAATCCCAGTATATTATCATTTGCATAGTGTTTATTAGAAAGCTATATTTAATAA